>Ga0056114_1001174_pt1 | contig 11392 bp, 6 predicted proteins | sample WorMetHERISLAND1_FD_77005 | JGI IMG/M metagenome (GOLD analysis project Ga0056114, IMG submission 77005) | Marine gutless worms symbiont microbial communities from Max Planck institute for Marine Microbiology, Germany - Olavius loisae HERON... ...
CGCGTATATGACTTCCTATTCGACTTTAATAGCAACCTTGGTCCCATCTTGCCGCGTTTCAGAGATATTAGAGCTTTTGTACGCCGAAAGCCACTTTTTCAGCACCCCACCCCTATTCGGGCGTATATTTCGGGGTGTTCCCTTTGGAGAAGACCCGTCATGTTGGGGTTGCAAAGAGCGAACGTCCCAGGCTAACTAATGGTGAAATTATTTTTGAAGATTTCCAACCTATGTGATCACAATTCACCAACGTCACAGACGGACAGACGGACAGACAGACAGACGACATGCGATGGCAATACCGCGCTTTGCACTAAAGTGCATCGCGCGGTAAAAACCGACGAACGTAAACAAATGATCACATTAGCAAGAGGGGCTAACGATACCATTGTGAATGTAACTAAGCTGAATATGTAGGCTATCTCGTACTAGTACAGTTGGAAGTGCGGTATCCAACCCAAATCGGTGTATTAGATTAGATTACAGCGCGAATTATCTTCTACTCTGCTCTGCGTTATCACGGCAACTTTTAACACAAATGCAGTTATATATTAGACACGGATAGATCTAGGTGGAAGTGAAGCAATATTTTCTGTATCAATCAACTTTCCTCTAATAGACTGCCATGGTCGTGGTCGCCTTGGTGGTCGTTATCCGCTTGCTGCTGGCTTGGAAGTGTAGCGCGTTATATAGAAGTCGCTGGACGATGCCGCACTACACTTTACTTACTTATTGCACTCGCTTACTTTATTTCCTATTCTTTGACGCATGAAGCGATGACTGACATACCGAAGACGTGGAGACGAGCGAACTCAGACACGCTTCCGAGGCTGTTGGACGCCACACACCGGTAGACTCCCGAGTCACTGAGCGTCAACGCGGTCAGCCGCAGCGTTCCACCATCATCGACGCTCAGCTTGGCGTCGACCGGGAGATCCAGGTCGTTCTTGAGCCAGGAGACCGTCGGACGAGGTACCCCGCTAGCACGACACTCCAGGGTCACTGACACGCCTTCGAGCACTGACTGGTCCGACGGACGCTCGATGATGCGTGGCCGAGCTGCTCACGAAAACACACAGTATAGCTTAGCAAAGAACCTATAATACGCAAACATGTCCTCTGTTACAAAACCGTCACACTACAACAACCTTCGTATTTTGCTTCTTTGCTCTCGCCATAGAGACAGTCTTGTGTTCTGAGGTCATCTACACCGTGTCTCAGAAAAAAGTAGCACATTACATTTAGCACCATAAGTTCGCCAAATTTTAACCAAATTTAACGCTTTTTGAAGTTTATTGAAGGTAAGATAATGCAGAATAAAACTGAATTAAGTTCTTATAAATTGAACAAGAAGCCAAGCTATCGCTAGGATAGCCGACCGTACTGCCTCATGCGTAGACTGTCTAGTAATTAGCGACTTGCTACATAGCATTTCCAGCTGTTTTCGACATTATTACGCTCTAAGCGTATTGGGGTCACGAGTTTAACCTTTTAGGGTCATGTGACGACATCGGTCACGTGACCATTTGATACCCCATAGGCCATTTTCTATTGGTGGTACTTTGGAACGGAGTCTCTATCTCCAGCCGTTTTCGCGAGTTTGACCTTTCTGGATCACTTGACGTCATAGAAATTTAATAAAAAAGAATTATTTTCCAATGCAATTATTAATCAAGCAACAAACGGGCAAAAAAGGTGATCAGAGACCTTCAAAATAATGTGCAGTTTGTGTGCACTGCACGCACAATTGCCAATTTAATACATGTTAATTCGCCAGGTGGCAGCACTTCGGCACATTAAAAATTAAAACATTGATTACATCCGACTCTGTAGCCGTTGAAATTTTTGCAATCGGTCAACCCTGCGCGAAAATATTTCAAAAAGTACGATGTGCTACTTTTTTGAGACACGGTGTACATGTACGTCAGACCTATACTGCCAACACAGACTTCATTAACAAACATTGCTGCTCATCGGTTCTCATGCCGCGCCCACGCCGTTTGGAACAGTCTTCCCGTCATTTGTACGCACTGCTGACAGTTTTACTAGTTTTAGGTCTCAGCTCAGACTTACATGTTCACAAGACATTTGTAGCCGGTCCGCTGTCCGCGCCGCTGATACCCTCACCAAGTCTTTCGCGCGTTATAAATTCGTTACTTACTTACTTACTTGCGTACAAACGGCCTCCTCTGCGGATATTACTCTTGCATACTTAGTTCTTTGTTCTTGACAAAAGCCTGCACCAGATTTCGGTTAGGACGTCGGACTTTTAATCAAGCGGTCGTGGGTTCGATTCCCGGCCGGGGCATAATAAAGGCACCTATGTCAACTCAGCCTTCCATCCCTCCGGGGTAGGTAAATCGAGTACCAGCCTTACTGGCTCAGGTTAAGGTGGATTGTGCTCGCGTATGTCGGGCGACGGGTCGTAAGTAAAATTGTGTGACACCCGTAGTGTTCTGAGATGGCTTTCCCATAAAGAACTTATCTGGCTCTAACTTGTAACTTTTTTCGTCTTCCACTGTAGCGTGATTGACAACAAGAGATTTAGGAAAAAGCGCGAAGTAGTTGACGTACCTGGTCGGCTGTCGTCGAGATAGCGCAGTTGCACGGCTTCAGCCTTGACCTCGCCAAGCTGGTTCCTCGCCACACACTCGAACACGCCTTCGTCAGTGTCGCGTGCATTCTCAATCATCAGAGTACCATCCTGCAGGATGCTGTACCGGCTGTCTTCCTCGATCTGATTCGTTATCTCCTCGCTGTAACGTGAACGTCAATACAGTACACGACCTGGTGGTATATCAGTCATAAATGCAAAATTTTGTTCAGATGTTGGCCCTTCCGAGATCTCAGAAGGTGAAGTGACCTTCACAAGTCACTCAACGTCATCAGAGAAAACAGCGTTTCATTAGATCATACATTTAGATCACATACGAATGGATACGATTTCTTATTAACGTTTCATGGCAATCATTGATCTACGTTGCATTGTTCCGTTATTAGATACCGGGTAATAGTGCAATATTTTTTATAGCGCTTGCTCAAACTCGAGCGCCGATCTCCGTTATTTTTGCCAAACCCCCTCAAATTTGACCGACACGTGGCTGAATAATTAAGATAAACACATTTGTTTCGGCTATATAACAAACATTTGCACTGTGGAATTGCCGAGACTGGCAAAAAAGTGGTACAGATCTGGATTTTTGCACCCCAGATGTTTAGAGACAGCAACTGAAAACACTGAAAACCACATGACGGCAGAGAAACACCATGTAAAAAGTTCGTATGTCGTTTAAACGGTAAAAAGGTTTCCTAAAAAATAAGTATTCCAGCTTTAGCGAAACTATCGAACATATTTAATAACTGGAAGGAAGGAAAACTCTTTTGTTCTTTGTTTTGCAAAATTCTGACTCGAGACTTAAAGCCACGAAATGGATTTGCAACACACGCGCACTTACAGTTACAATATAACGCAAATCAACGCAGAAAAAATAGTGATGTACGGATGGACGATGTTTACCGGTTGCGATACCAGACGATCTCTGGGCGCGGGTCGCCGTCTGCTCGACAGTTGAAGTGCGCAGTGCCGCCGAACGATACCTCGACATCGTGAGGTCGTGTCGTTAGCTCCGGCTTACCTGCAACATTAGCATCAAATCCGCGTCCACAGCGTCGCCCCATCAGTCGCTGTGCTACCGGTCCGGGTTCTGAACGTCTGTTAATACAAAGGTTGTCAACATGCGGCAAACAGCACTGGAACGTGTGCATTTACGACCTTGTTCTGTTTTCAATGTTGTTTGTTATAAACGATAAACTGTTTAGAACACAACGAGACGCGACAATTAGTAGAAACATAGATGTCCCGTCAAGGGTGTGTTACTGATGTTCATTTCAAGTCCGTTAAACACGGACTTTCTCCAAAGGACATCTACTGACTAGACACAGGTTTCTAATGGCCGTGCATTCAAGACGTTCCAATCCTGTCAGCATCCATCAAGATTGTCGACACAGCAAGTGACCTGGGAGGCTGGGACTGGGAGTGGTCATTTACAGCGGCTTATCGATGTCTAACCACGTCACTGCCGTCTGTCGTTCGGTCTACTACCAGCTGCGTCAGTCACGAATGATTGTGCGTTCGCTGTCGGATGACGCCAAGAAGACGTTAGTTCAGTCATTCGTGTCATGTCTACTGGACTACTGTAACGCGTTGCTGTTTGGCATCTCTGGCGGTCTAATTCAACGGCTACAGTCAGTACAGGCACGGCTCATCACCGGTGCTTCCCGACGTGATCACATCACTCCGGTGCTGAGACAGCTGCACTGGTTGCCTGTGTGAAACAGAGAATTGACTTCAAATCGGCGGTGCTTGGCGACAGGAGTTTCTCTATAGCTGGACCGTGGCTATGCAACAACCTACCGACAGAGATCTGGAGGGGAGACACTACATTCGAACATTATAGACGATTACTTAAGGCGTTTTTGTTCGTTTAGGCTGCGGCGCACTGTGACGTATACTTAAGTGCGCCGGATATAAGCACTCTCACTCACTCACTCACTCTCTATCGGTTTAGCATCAATCGTGATTTAGGCTTGACAAGGTGCAAACACACAATCTCTGGAACAAGCTGCCTGCTGAACTTACCTGCAACTTTACTAGTTTTAGAGCATGGTGAAAGCACATTTGTTATTATTTGACTGAGTGTCAGAGACTGCGGCACTTAGTGACTTTTCGTTCTCGGGTGCCGGGCACAAATATACTTACTTACTTAGTTGTACAGTTGCACTGTACTATGATACAGTGGGCTTTTCTTGTTGCTGGTCCAGCTGCGTGGAACAACTTGCCACACAACAGAGACACTGACAGTTCATTAGAACAGCTACTGGTTTTGAACACACACTGCCGATTGAACAAGAAATTTAGCCGCATACATTTTGAGTAAAGCTATTGGTCAGCAAGGTCATTCAAGGTCATTAGTCGCGGCGGCGTTTGATATTCACATTTCCTACTAGTTGTCCATGGTAACTATCAGACTTGGAAAATTATACGTACAAACTTCAAGTTGAAACTTCCTAATAATACGTACCAAATATTATTTAAAATGACTGCGATTTGTCTGTGCTGTTAACGAATTAAACTGAGACGTTTTTTGAGACACGGTGTATAACGTGGTCTGAGAGTGCACAAGTAGGCCACTCACGACAGACGATGTCGCTGAGGACGCTGCGCAGTGATTTTCCCGCCATACTGGACGGCTGTTCGCAGGTGACGGCAGCCTGTAAGTGACTGTTCTTCAGCATGTCCGACATCCACATCATTCCACAGTCACAGACCAACGCGTTCGAGTCCAGTCGCCTGCCATGCACACACGCGCGCACATTGCCAACAGACAAACAAACAAACAGCGAACACGTACACACCAGTGGCGTAGCCAGGACTTGGGAATTTTCGTATCGAATGCGCATGATCTGATGTAGTGAAGACAAGTTTATAGAGTGCCTGATTCACGGGTGAAATACGCCGGTCAATACGATCGCCAGTGGTTCCAGCAGAGACCGAGACTGCAGAGCTGTGAAGGTTTATACAGGCGACGATGCGACCAGCAGTTTCTCAGCGATAAAAGTTTACGACATCCATCGAGAGGCCGTTGACAGCGCATGGACCTCTAGATCATGCTAATGATCTAGAGGTCCATGGATAGCGCCACGTCTACAGGAAATCACTAGCAGCCAGACGTAATAATTACTCTGAACTAGGAGCTACACCTGTCCGATGCCACTGCTGTGCCCCGTGTCCAAGTTACATTCACAGCAACATCCAACTTCATACTAACGACAAGTGAAGAGTTCTTAACCCTTTGACGCCCACCGTTGCCACATGAGTGCACCTATAAGGCATCCAGTGCCAGAGCAGGTTAAGCCGTCATTTGTAATTTTTGACATCCGGGCACTCTGACGCTCAGATAACCCGGTCTGGCACAGGATGCTTCATAGCTGTACCTATGTGGCAACAGTGGGCTTCAAAGGGTTAAACTTTATTCGCCTTCCTGAGTAACAGTCTGCCGCCCGTGGATGAACATTATCGCGATTTACAAATATTTTTATAACGGTGCGTTCCGATGCATTTTCATTACTTCGACACTGAAAAAGTTGACTAGCCTTGTCTTCAGGACTGAAGAGTGAACGAAGGAAGAGGAGAGGGGACGGAAGCGGCATACCGCCAGACGGGTAGACCAAATAATTAGTAACAGTAAGAAAACACGACGAGACCGAGGAGTTTGCCGGCAACAGACGTGGAGGCAGTAAATCGTTAGTTGCTAGCTGGCAGCGGCGGGCGGGTATTTCAACTTTCAAGAGCACGATAGATCAATTGACTGGAGCATTACAAACGTCGACGCTAGTAAACCGAGGTCATCGGCGAGGGTATGCCTACGTCTGGACAGACTTACAGACGCACAAGTGACGTCAGCGGAGACAGCGCGCCTTGATGCAGCTGCTTCAGCTTGTTGTTATGCAAGAATCTACAACAAGTATATCAAGTATATCAACAACAACCGCAGCTAAACTTCATCCAAAACTAATCACATTTACAATGTCCGTCAACTGGCAAATCCGACAAATTCAACTCTGATACGTTCTGGTCAATCGCACACTATAAATCAATTACTGACACTGTTAAATACGTCTGAAGCGCCCTAACATTATGTATTCTGGCTAACTGGCTAAACGGCGCGTCTTACCGAAAAACTGCCTAAAGAAGCAAATAGGAAGAGGCCTATGGGGAATCGAATGGTTACGTGCGTGATCGATGGCACACAATTGGCGGAAGAGAGAACGCAAAGGTAAACGTTACCAGCTTCAGAACGAAACGCAGACGAGATACATATGGTGGCCCGTAAGTGACAGCCTTCGCCCAATTCACACCACACTTCTTTTGAATTGAATCTAACAGACACAGTGAGTGAACCCAATTCAAAAGAAGTGTGGTGTGAATTGGGCGAAGGCTGTCACTTACGGGCCACCATCGATACAGACAGCAAAGACGCACTAAATACCAAAGATGGCACAATGAACAGACTGATAACAAGACATTTCCAACATCTTGGTCGAGTCTGAAGAAGAAGCTCCATATCTCGACATTTCGTGCTGTTTTGAGTAGTTGGCGAGTAAGGTTTAACGTCCAACTCGACAAATTAACGGTCATTTTGCACGGAGGCGGTATGTTTACAGATGTGATTAACCCTTCCAACAGTGTCAAAGCACTGAAGGACTGAGGGTGCCGGTGGTTAGTCATCCAGACAGCTCACAATTTCACCAGGCTCGCGTCACCGCACCGTGTTACAATATAATGCAACACGCATGCACATACAATATAAGAAAGTGCAAACATAATCTAACAGACACAGTGAGTGAATTAAGCCAGTGCCGTGAAGCAAGATCTGGTAGTTTGCATTTTTGCCCTTGCGCGGCAGATGACACAGACTAAGTGGCTCATTATGTCACATCACAGCGCCAGAACATTGAACAGAAATACAAAACATGAACAGAAGGGATCAGTCGGTCAAATCAAATCAAATCAAATCAAGTCTACTCCGCGTGACGACAGTCATACGGTGACGTGACTGCTGATAGAGATGCTACAGTCAAGTGCGTTATGAGTCACGGAGCAGAGCATGGTCCGGAACACCTCTGCCTTCAGGCACTTTTACACTCGTCCACGCCCGGGACTGGACCTCATGAAGCCAACACTACAGCTAATGGCATTGCACTCATTCAACGTCACCTTCATGACACGACGATCAGTATAACGCATAGGCTATGAAATGCTCGCTCCTCTTTTACTGTTACTCATCGGACGGCAACGAGGCTAAGGAAACCCAAGTTTATCATGACTGACTGACAGCTTCCAGAACCTTCTGCTAAATAGGCATTAGGCAGATGACTGGATTGACTGCATCAAATGACAGTTTTTACATGCACGCAGCATGCTCGTATACTCCCCAGTCTTCTCACACTGCAGTGCAGGTCATAGTCCTTGAATAGAACTTACTATCATTGTATAATGGCTAGAATAAAACATAGTAGAAAATTTTCCACTTAACCACTATCAACTCATTAGTTTACTAAATCAGTTCGCAATATACCGACATCCTTCGCAAATGTTGCCCCTTGTTTGGAGGCCAAAATAATAAATAACTTTCAGCTTCATTCGACCTCTCGACCAGGGGCTCGTCTGCTCCTGAACAGTGCACACCAGTAGGCTTGCCCTCCTATAAGATTGCCACACAAGCTCATAAATCTAAATTTTAGCGCCGCCTGTTTCGGTTGCTGTTTCCTCACACAACGCTAACGGTATATACTGACAATGTCATATGAGACAACAATTGCTCTTTGTTACCTACTTACAGTGGGGCCTTCTGGCCTACATCATAAACAAAACCAGTATTATCGACGCAGAAAAAAAGCTATAAAAATAATTATAAACAATGTCAGTAACTATTTGTCTGCAGTAGCTGTGATCAGTGAAATGAGATCTCACTCACAGTCGTTCGAGGGACGTCAGGCTGTCGAATGTGCCTGGTTTAATATCCGCCAACTCGTTGAAGTGCAGATACCTGACAAAAACATACCGACGTACAGCAAGCAATACACTGTATTGGCGCGTTGTTTTTTTACGGACAACGATCTTGTGGGGAAAAATAATTTCACTGTCACAAAACATCATCGCAAAGCGATAGTATTTGAGTATTTAAAGCAACTATGTATAGCTATAATAGTACCATAGACGAATTGTATCAATCAACAGTTAATGCAAGTTCCACTTACAGCTGTTCCAAGTTCGTCAGACCACGAAACGTTTCCACTTCTAGCGACCTAATACGATTTTTGTATAAATATCTACACAACAAAACGCAAATGACACGTTAACAATTGTATAGATTCGGTGTATTAACAAACAGCTATGTGTAGATTAATAGTAATCACTTGCACTTGCAACTGTTTTTTTGCGTAGAAATAGCCAGTAGTCTGTTCGTCACACGCTCGCAGCTTCTTGTAACAAACTCTATAGACGCTGCTGATTTTCTGCTGTTTCGTTACACCATAGTTTGTCAACCAGTCACCAGTGGACTACAGTGGAGCATTCTGCTGCAGTCTGCGGATGAAACTTGGACGTGACATAAGGCGTTCTCATCATACGCCGAATCCGATGCTCTGATGCGGATGGAGTAGCAGACAAAACACGTTGGTCGGCAACCAGCTGCTGTAGCAGTCAGCAGAGTACCAGCTGCAGGCAACAAGCATCACTCAGCGCATCCCAATTACCAGCGCACCTGCCGACGGCCAGCTCACCTCACATGGACTGATGCGCGCAGGTGATTTGTAAGTAAGTAAGTAAATAAGTGAGAGCATTTCTACAGTCCGCTAAGATCATGGAGTCACTGGGCGCTGAAGTTGCGGATTCTCGATCAATCACATATAAACACTTTCGGTGAAATAGAGTACAGTGAGATCGGATCAGGGGAGACCGAACGGAAGAGAGTTCCACAGACTACGTGGTCCAGCGACAGAAAATGCTGATTGCAGAGACAAGTAGAGGAGTGACAGGCGTGATAATGTCTGACGATCGCAGTTGGCTACGGGCAACCGCTGCAACAAGTTGACCAGTTATCGACTGTGGACGCAAAGGTGTGTTGTAGCATAAATATTAACTATTATGCTACTGAAATCAAAGTGCTACCGAAGTGTTGTAGAACAAGCCCACCTCGTTTCCTGGCCGAGTGTCGTAAGAGGCGCCTGAACTTTTTGTTTTGCTGTATTGCGTTGTTTGCTTTTTGAGTTGTATTTAGTTTGTGTATTTTCCTGCACTGTTTTGTTTGTCAGTGACTGGCTGTGAAGGCAGCCTCCGAAATGAGCTAAATTGTGTCGGGTGGGGTTAAACTCTACTCCAACTCCGACCAAGATAGGAAGCAAATCCCTTAATTCTGACAAAACGTATAGGCGCTAAAGAAAGTTATCTTGTCGACTGCTGTCGGCGCAGAAAAATACGCTGAATTCAACTGCAGAATTCTTTTTTAAATTCCAGACAAATGACAGAGATATGAATTTTTCACACATCATCGAATGCACGACTCTAATACACGCAGCTAACGTACGAGTTTTGGTTGCAGTCGTTTGTTTGCAGTTCCCATACCACCGGGTATCGCGCTACAACCGCACTGTTAAATGCAATCTTAGTTGTTTACACAACACACCCAGTCTATACTATACACTTCTGAAAGGATGAGCTCCGTGGTCTCTTCAGTGGGCGAAACTTTACATGAGTATGTCCGTAACCTCTATCAACGAAGCAGCTACAAAGACAGTCTATGCTGCTTTGTTCATTAGCTCAACGCGGAAGCATCAGCTATATGGGTGCCCGGCACGTTACGAAACGCATAGCTGCATCTCCGCCATTCTCCGGCATTTAGCAACCAAATTTTGGTTGAAGCATAGCCTACATGCACTTTTCCGAAGTTTTCGGCGTTGCAGAATGCAGATAATATGCTGTATATAGACTTCATCGGTTGCCGACCGAATTTCATAACGTAATTTCGTATTTTCGTCCCGATTATTATTTCTGAGAAACCTATGATGGCGCTATTCCGCGGTAAAGATTTTCGACAAGCTGTTATCATTTGGATCTTGGACTTGGACTGGACTTACTTGCTTCGGTTTCTTTTAGTTTCTTCTTTTTATATTTTTTGTTTTTTTTTGTTACGTGAGCTAGATTAAGCTGTCGACCACACTCATACAGCTTTACAGTCCTCGTTAAACACTCTTATCGTATCGTGTGGCATTACACAATACTAGCGCGTGACAGACAGACAGATAGACGGACGAAATAAACTGCAATATCAGTATCATGCGTGCATTTATGAATGAATGCAGACACGAGACAAAAATCGGTGCAAATTTTCGTTTTTGCTCAACTTAATGTCTCAGAAAGGTGTTCACTACGGCCAGAAGTCAGACGTGCATCGACTGAGGTATGCGCTACAGCGAATTGCGTACGGAAGTCGATATAATCTATGCTACATAGCACATAAGGCATGCTCTGGCACGAGTATGAGTTACTCACAGATAGCGCAGGTTGGCGAGCCCGTCAAAAGTTCCGTTCTCGAGTCGTGTCAGCTGGTTGTTGTTCAGCAGTCTACAACATTGCAATGGGGACGCTGAAAATGCGGGACTGGAATATGCAGGACTGGAAAATACGGCACCAACTTGGAACGAGAAGAGTAGGGAACACCGCTAGTTGAATAAATTCTGTAACGCATATAATTTACAAGAAGCACGAACGACGGTTACAGCAATTAGTAGAATTCAAAGCGTCGTTGCAGCAACCTCACTATGATCATGA
>Ga0056114_1001175_pt1 | contig 11383 bp, 20 predicted proteins | sample WorMetHERISLAND1_FD_77005 | JGI IMG/M metagenome (GOLD analysis project Ga0056114, IMG submission 77005) | Marine gutless worms symbiont microbial communities from Max Planck institute for Marine Microbiology, Germany - Olavius loisae HERON... ...
GACGCACATTTTCAACCAGCGCTGTCTTATCTTTCACTTTCTTATTGTTCTCAAAAATCTGCTCCAGAATGTAATCAAGATTGATTTCTTGAGATTTTAGAAGATCGACTTCAAACACCACATCGTCCCAATCGATTCTGGATTCTTCTTTCTCATTGGAATTCTTTTCGCGTCGTAGCCAATCATGGATATCGTTGTAGGTAGATCGGTAATCTTGAATTTGACGTTCAGCTGGAATTTTTATTGACTTTAGCGTAGCAAAATCGTCTTCATTTAAATGATGTTCCACCTTAAATGCTTCCACGGCTTCCGCATCGTTAACATCAACGTTTCGCAAAGCTTGTAAGCTCGCAAACTCTCATAGTTTTGCAGCACGTTTTCTACGCGTAAATATCCACCAACTTTCAGACATAGACTATAACGGTTCTCGGCGGATTGTCTAGGACGGAATGAGAGATTAGATGTTGAAATACAAAGGATAAGTGGGTGATGATGGATTTCTTCGGAGTCACTTGGGGCGGAACTGCTGTCGGGCACCACGTACACGGTACATAAGGTCTATATCAAGGCCGAGGACGTGCGGGAATCGGGGCTGTTGAAAGACCGCATCCTGATCCATTACCCGGATTCCGCTAGCCAGGCGGAGATGACCTTGTTGGCCGAGGCAGCGAACCGCTGGCAGGGCATCGAGAAGCGTTGGGGGGACTATTGCCAGAATCAGGATGAATCGGTGGTCTATCCGATCCTTGTTGTTCAGGTGGAGGACGGCACCGACAAGATGCTGACCAAGACTAACTTGGGCACCAGTCTGGCGACATTGGAGAGCGCCATTGGCCGCCGTTTGCGCGAAGGGGAGGTGGCGCACACCTTTAACGATATTGGCGATCTGGACGTGGATGGCCGCCGGGTGCGGCGCATCGAGGCGTCGCGTATCGAGGAAGAAAAGAACATCGGGGTGGTGCTGTTCAAGATGAGTCTGTCCACCGGCTGGGACTGCCCCCGCGCCGAAGTGATGATGTCGTTCCGCCGTGCGCAGGACCATACCTACATCGCCCAGCTTCTCGGGCGCATGGTGCGCACGCCACTGGCAAGGCGGGTGGATGCCGATGCCGCCTTGAATGACGTGCATTTGTTCCTGACTTGAAGAACGTCGAAGACGTGCCGCCATCCGAGACCGGCACCAGCCGCGAACTGGTGGCGCTCTATCGTCGCGAAGGCATGGAGAAGGTGCTCAAGGCCATCGGCGAACTGGTGACCTACCGGGTGAATGCCGTGCGCAAACAAAGCGCACTGCGCCGCTTGATGGGGCTAGGTCGGGGGCTGACCCATGACCGCATTGATGAGGATGCGCAGGAGACGGTAAAGAAGCAGATCATCGGCAAGATGGCTGTGGAGGTGCAACGGTTGTGAGATGCTGGAGCGCTGGAGGATAAGGCCAAGCAGATTACCGGCATCGACCTGAAAACCATTGCCGTGGAGCACGGAACCGGCGTTGCGGAGGATGACGGGGAACACCATCGAGGCGGCATCCGCCGACATCGACCGCCACGTTCAACAGGCGGGGCGCTTGCTGGGTAACGGCTTGCACATGGACTACTGGCGAGATCAGGGCGACCGGGACGCCGATGAAGTGAAGGTGGAAGCCGTTGTACTGGCCCAAGACCACGAAGGCATGAAAAACCTGGAGACCTTTGCGGAGGGAGAATTCGATACGCTCTATGCCAAACACAAGCGGGATATTGCCAAGCTGAAGGAGCAGCGTCAGCAGCATTTCCAGAGGTTGCGCCTGGCTACTAGCGTTCCGCAGACGATCCCATGGGCCTTGCCGGATACCATCGACTTTCGCCGTTCGCCAAAGGCCCCTGAGTACGACAAGCATCTATTCCTTGAGGAAGAAGACACACCTTCCGCGCTGACCTTGGAACCTGGGAACAGGAGGTGCTACAGGAAGCACTGGCCGATGCGTCGGTGATCGGGTGGTTGAGAAATGTGGACCGTAAGCCCTGGTCACTAGAGATTCCCTACGAGGACGCGGGCAATGTGAAACCCATGTTCCCCGACCTGCTGGTGGTGCGGCAGGATGCAAAGGGCTATCTGTTCGACATCCTGGAGCCCCATGATCCGAGTTTGAAAGACAACGCCGCCAAGGCGGTGGGTCTGGCGAAGTTCGCAGAACAATACTGGGCCTTGTTTGACCGGATTCAACTGATCCGCAAGAAGAAGGGAGCGGATGGAGTGGGGCGGTATTTCCGGCTGGATGTGGGGAACGCCGCGGTTCGGAAGAAGGTGTTGGCGGTGACGAGCAATAGACAGCTTGATCAGATTTTTGATGATGAAGCAGTGGTCCGCTAAAGATGCCGCTGACCTTCCACCCTCATCCCGGCATGGTGCTGATCTGCGACTTCAATACCGGCTTCAAGGCCCCGGAGATGATCAAGCGGCGGCCGGTAGTGGTGATCTCGCCTCGGCCCCGGCGCTGGAACCAGCTTTGCACAATAGTTCCGTTGAGCACCACGGTTCCAAATCCTATGGAGTCGTTCCACCATTGCATGGACCCGCGTTCCTTGCCGGGGAAACTGGCCCGAAAGGAGACCTGGGCCAAGTGCGATATGCTGGCCACCGTCTCGCTGGAGCGGCTGGACCGGGTGATGGTCGGGAAAGAGTCGAGCGGGAAGCGGATTTACGTTGCCGACCCGGTGACCGCCGATGATCTGGAGGCGATCCGCCGGGGTGTGATGATGGCCCTTGGGCTGGTCAATCCATCTTGATAGTCCGAAAAAGACTTCAGTCCGCCGTAGGGCGGACCGGAGGTACAAACCTCCACCTTCAGGTGTATTGTCTTCAGCCAGCGGTTTAGTCCACCGATCTACTTTAGTGGCCCAACCTACCAGCTTCAGCTGGTAGTGGTTGATTCAATGGCGTCCAGGAACCATAATTAGGAGTGTTCCCGATAAATCGGGCTTGTAAGACTACCTCCGGGTAGCAGACCCCAGCCGGTGATGACAAACTGACTGGGGCCTTTGATCCAAGGCTCTGCATCGCAAGGTGCAGGGCCTTTTGTCTATCTGGAGACCAGATTCACCCGGACCGCCCGTCACGCCGCTTGCAAGCTACGCGGTAAGCGCCGCGCCGGGCTACCGTGTCCGAGATTCACCACCGCCGGATGCTCCGTAAACTCCACAACCGGCTCAGTGCATTTTAATGGCCTGGTTACCCTTCGTTACCACTTGTGCGGGGCATTGGCGGGCTCGGCTATCGCCCAGCCCGCCGCGCCCCCGCACTGCGCTGGTCTTTCCCGCCCCCAATTGCCTAGGGCTCTGGTAAATGGATTATGCGCAGTGCAAAAAACTGCGCTGTCCGCTTCGCCGCATAAATTGTCTCCACCTGTTCTTGATCCCCCACCCGGCCACCTGTCCGCCGCCAAGGGGTTCCCGGTGGCTTCGTTCAGGCGCGTTGGGTAAACCGGCCTACAACGACATTTTCATGGGCGTCGGCAGACTGTAGGAGCGCAAGCCGGTCTCCTAGCAGTCGCCATGCTTCGCGCTGTTCGGCTTTCAATTCATGGCGCTGGTAGATGCGTTTCAGCTTGTTGCCTTCCACATGGTTCAGGCAGCGTTCGATCACCTCCCCCATAATGCCAAGCTCGCCCATCATGGTTGCGCCGGTACGTCGCAAGTCGTGAGGGTCCAGCCGCCTCCCCAATTGACTCGCCTAACAAGGTTCAGTCGCGCTGCAACCTTGGCCAATGAACCGCACGAAGGCATCATGTTGCACAGTCAATCGCTCGAAGGTGTTCCAGTACATCCCCTTGGGTTTTTCGCCAGGGCAGTTGAGACAGCCCAGCTCCCAGCCTGGCTTGTCGCGGAATTTGTTTACCCGCCGCGCCATTCAGTTGATTATAGCCGGTTTCCCGCTGGCTAGGATAGGTCAAGAAGTGGATACATTCGCCGCAGGTAACCGGGTGATTGACGATGACTAATTCCAGCAATTCCTCCGACCATCCCAGAAGGCACCGGCGGGTCTCCTGGTCATTACGGCACTTGTTCACTACCTCGGCGATGATTGCCGGGTCGGATCCTTCAATATGCGCCAGCCATGCCCGGATGTTCGATGTTTCGTCCGGTGTCAGTTTAGGGGTGGTTCCGGCTTCCTTACGACAGCGACTGGTACGGCAGTTTCCGGGGCATCTAGCCGATGTGTCGCAGCTGTCGCGGATGTCGCTACCATAGTGCCAGTGAGTCCGCCCTTTTTATCAATGCGGATGAGGGTCATTCCTGACCGCATCCGGGGACAAGAGGCAGAATGATCTGCACAAGAGGTTTGCAAACAGCCTTGCTGGCACTGGCAGTCCTGGCATTCGTTGTTGTGCCGGCGACGACGGTTGCTGAAAGTGAGGCAAAGTGTACGACGCTCAGAAATCTGGCGCTGGATGCCGGCTTCGTCAGCAGTGCGACTATAGTCCCTGCTGCCGATGATGCACCGACGTATTGTCGGGTGCGGGCTACCGCGCTGCCCGCGATCTCCATCGAAGTGCGGTTACCGGTCGAGGGATGGAACGGTAAGCTCTATCAAGTGGGGTGCGGTGGCTTTTGCGGGATCCTCCCCAAACGTGCGGACAAGGCCAAGCATTTCGTCAACGAGATGACCCCGGGTCTCAGAAGGGGCTATGCGGGTGCCACGTCGGACAGCGGCCATCACGGCCTCAGTGTGATTGATGCCGGTTGGGCCGATCACAACCCGCACGCCGAGCGCGACTGGGGCTGGCGCTCAATTGGTGAGACCAACCGGGTCGCCGTTGCCCTCATCGCCACCTATTACGGTACGGGTCTCAAGGGAGCCTTTTTCCAGGGATGTTCGACCGGCGGTCGCCTAGCGCACATGGCTGCGATCAAATATCCAAAGATGTTTTCTGGCATCATCTCAGGCGCACCAGCAATGGATTATACGGGTCTCGTGGCAACCCAGATGGCCTGGATCTCACAGGCCAATACCGGACCGGACGGGGAGGCGATCCTCAAGCCCGGCAAGGACAGCCTCATCGGCGACGAGGTGATGCGCCAGTGCGACGGTGTAGACGGAATAGCTGATGGCGTGATTGCCGACCCTCGGGCCTGCCAAGTTGACCTGACGACGCTACAATGTAGAGTTGGGGCAGTTGGCGAAAGCTGCCTCACTCCTGCGGAAATAGGGGTGATCTCTAAGTGGCGACAGGGCGCGCAAAACTCCAAGGGCGAGGTACTCTACCCTGCTGGGATCCCGGAGGGGTCGGAGCGTTTCTGGTGGCTGTGGCTCACCGGCAAGCCGGGGGGCGGTGGAAAACTCGCGCCGCTCTTCCATAGAAACTTCACGGCCTATATGGCATTCCCGGAAGATCCTGGGGCTGCCTATTCAGTTATGGATTTCGATTTCGACAAGGATCCGCCGCGCCTTGCAACCATGGCGGAGGTCTACAATTCGGACCGTCCGCAGTTGGATGCGTTTCGTGATGCGGGCGGCAGAATGATTGTCTGGCACGGGTGGGCCGATGCGATCGTGCCGCCGATGAAGACCGTCGATTGGTACGATAAGCTTGCCGTAAATCTGGGCGGGACCGACAGAGTGGATGAATTCATCCGACTTTTCATGATTCCCGGGATGGATCACTGCGGGCTCCTGAAGGGTGCCAACGACATTGATCAGTTCAGCATTGATCCGATTACGGCGCTGGAAAACTGGGTCGAGAACGGCGTCGCACCATCCTCGATCATGAAGAAGGATACTACCGAAGAATATTAGTAAGCCATTGAATATAAACGTAAAATAACTTCTCTTATATTTTTCGAGCCCCGGTGCTAGCGCTGTCCACTATCCATGCCGCCCGTGTTCGCCTCTGGATTATTTAACCGAAATCATTTGTGAAGTTCACTTTATGTTTCGGCCCCTGCGGGGCCTTGGTTGGTCGTTTTGGGTTTGCCGTGGTCTTGGCAAAAAGCATTCACAATATCGCCGACCCGTGTCCCATAATCCGGCAATGGCTTCCAGCTCGCCCTTGGCGCAGTGGCCAAGGGGGCACGGGTGGTCGATGCGCTCGAAGTGGATACAGCCACCGCAGGTCGTTGGGTGATTGATGGTGATTGCTTTAGGCACTTCCTCCGACTGTCCAAAAAAATACTGATGGGTTTCCAGGTCATTGCGGCACTTGTCCAACGCCTCTATGTCATCGGGACAGTCCAGCGAGGGTGACGTGGTAGATTGCATGATCCCCCTGCTTGGACAGCTCTTCTACTCCACCCAGATTCCGGCCTACCTCTGGTTCTTGGCCTGCAACAAGAATCCCGGCAACTGGCATGACCGTCGCGGCACGGTGCTGTTCATTGACGCCTGCAAGCTTGGGCACATGGTGGACCAGACTTGAAAGGATCTCTCCGATGAGGAGGATATTGCAAAGATTGCCAGTACCTACCATGCCTGGCGTGGTGAACCGGGAGCAGGAGCCTACGAAGATGTGCCAGGTTCCTGCAGGTCAGCTAACCTGGAAGAGAGATAAAGGCCCACAGCTACGTGCTGATGCCAGGGCGATATATGGGCGCTGAAGCCGCCGAGGATGATGGCATGCCGTTTGATGAACGGTTTGCAGAATTGCAAGTGGTCTTAGAAGAGCAATTTTCTGAAGCCAGCGAGTTAACGGCTACCATCAGAGAGCGGTTGCTCCGGCTCAGCCAACAATGACAAACCTGATGCAAACTTTGAAGGATATAGCTGACATTGTGATGGGGCAGTCCCCTGCGGGTGAGACATACAATCGCGACGGGGAGGGGCTCCAGCTACTAAATGGCCCAACAGAATTTGGTCCTACTCATCTTTACCCAACGCAGTTTACGACCGCCCCTAAAAAGACCTCGTCCCCAGAAATCTGGGACCTGTTCCCCGACGCCTTCGACGATAAGGGCAAGCCGGAGGGATGGGACGTATGCAGATTAGAGGACTTATTGGGTTAACTTACGGCAAGTCTCTTCCAGCCAAGAAGATAAAGCCTAGTCACGTGGCCGTATACGGCTCTGTAAGTATCGCAGGAACACATGACGCGGCGCTGGTTGAAAGACCAGTTATCATCATTGGACGAAAAGACTCTGTTGGAAGCCTTTATTGAGAGGATGGGCCCGCCTTCTCAATCAATACTGTCTTCTATGTGGTTCCTCGCATTGGTTCCATGCTTCTCAACCGTTACGAGGTATGAATGACGGATGCGGCAGTTCCTGGCCTTAACCAGGGTAACGCATATCGACTGGAGTCTCCAAGGCCTCCTTACAAACCGCTTTCCACGTTTGATGATGTGGCCAAGTCGCTTTGGAAACGCCGGGCTGCAGATCTGAAAGAAACAAAGACCATTGCCCTAACCTGCGACCTCTTCCTTCCGAAACTAATGTTCGGTGAAATTCGCCTCCGTGAAACCGAGACAGCCGCCCCCGGTTGCCCATACGCTTGTCGTGAGCACGCTCGAAGGGCAAACGCTTTATCAGATGCCTTTCGGATGTTTGGTGTCTCCAGTACCGAGAACTTCAATAAGCTCGGGCGCAAAGTTGGGATGATAAAATGACCGATTATCTCCTCGATACAAACGTCCCCATCAAGGCCAAGAACAGGTACTACGGCTTCGATTCCTGCCTCGCCTTTTGGAATTGGCTGGTCGAGAAAAACCACGCAGGAAAAGTTGTGAGTATTAAGGAAGTTGCTGAAGAGCTTAATAAGGGAGAAGACAATCCCACGGATTGGGCCGAGGCACGTGGTGACGACTTCTTTCTGAAGTCGGATGGTGCAGTAGTATCCAAGCTTTGCACCGTCAGCGATTGGGTGAGCGTCAATGGATACCAGCCAGGCACCGTCGCAACCTTTTACAGGTCGCCGACTGCTGGCTTGTCACGCATGCGCTTGCTCACAATTGCACTGTTGTCACGCACGAAGTGCGTGCCGACACCATGACCCCCTCGCTCATCAAGGAGAACCGCCGCCTGCACCGTTACCTGACTGGGGGCGTGCCCAGTCGAGGTCGCCCGAGAAGACGGCAGCATCAGCAGGGATGTCGCCCAGCTGATCGACTTCGCAGACGTGGATGCCAACGACTGGCTGGCTGTGAATCAGTACACGGTCATCGAGGGGCAGAGGGACCGCCGCTCCGACGTGGTGTTGTTCGTCAACGGGCTTCCCTTGGCCGTGGTCGAGTTGAAAAACCACAGTGACGAGAACGCTACCCTCGGAGGTTCTTTCAACCAGCTCCAGACCTACAAGGAGCAGATACCGTCCCTGTTCCGCGCGAACGCGGGCACTTGTGACCTCGGATGGGCTGCTGCAGGCGCGCTTAGGCTCCCTGACCGCTCACTTCGAGCGGTTCATGCCCCTGACGCACCGTGGACGGGTCCACCGTCGCGCTGAAGGGCAAACCGGAGCTCGGCACTGTCATCGTGTTCGGGAATACTGGCTCCGGCCTCGTCAAGATCATGGCTGATCGTGGCCGGGTATCGCCAGTTCCACGCCGTACTCCAAGCGGTCGAGAGCACGCTCGCCACTGTACACCCCGAGGGGGTGATCGCCGCATCGGCTCAATCTGGCACGGCACACCCAGGGTTCCGGCAGGAGCCTGCTCATGGCCTTCTATGCCGGGAAGATTATCGCCCATCCGGCTATGAAGAACCTGACGCTGATTGTCATCACCGACCGCAACGACATCGACGATCAGCTATTCGGCACCTTCGCTATGTGCCGTGGTCTCCTCCGGTAGACCCCGCAGCAGGCCGACAGCCGCGGGGATCTGCAGCAGGTCCTGGTCCTGACTTCCTGACTCGCCCCTCCGGCGGCGTGGTCTTCACGACGATTCAGAAATTTGCGCCCAGGCGCAGTGGGACCGACTACCCGATCCTGACTGACCGGTGGAACATCTTCGTGACCGCCGATGAAGCGCACCGCAGCCAGTACGGCTTCCGGGCCGGGGTCGATTGCAAAACCGGCGAGATTTCCTACGGTTTCGCCAAGTACCTTCGCGATGCCCTGCCAAACGCCTCCTTTATCGGTTTCACCGGAACACCAATTGAAAAAAAGGACGTTAATATACTGGCTGTCTTCGGCGAGTATATTGATATCTATGACATCAATCGCGGCGTCGAAGATGGCATAACCGTGCCGATCTACTACGAAAGCCGTTTAGCCCGGCTCGAGCTTGACGAAGATCTCCGTCCGATAATCGACAATGGAATTGCCGAGCTGACGGAAGACGAGGCGCTGGATGGACAGGAGCACCTTAAGCATGAATGATCGGACATCGATGCAGTTGTCGGTACCCAGAACCGCCTCCAGATGGCCGCAGAGGACCTCGTCCAGCATTTTGAGAACAGGGTTTTGTCCAGGGTTGTCCAGGGGATGGCAGGCAAGGCGATGGTCGTCTGCATGAGCCGCTGGATTTGCATTGCGCTCTACGACGAGCTCATCAAGAGTGGCGCAGCGACGACGAGAGTGGCGTCCTCAAGATCGTGATGACCGGCGCGGTCTCGGACCCGAAGGAATGGCAACAGCATAGTATCTAGGAGATCCTGACCAATACCGCCCAAGCTACGCCCCCTGGTGAGGAGTGCCGTTTCTCTATGTGGTGATCCTTGATGAGGCCCACCGGGGGTGCACGACGGCAAGGCGGTGGACGAGGTGGTGCACCACTGGCAGACCATCAAGAAGCGTTGGGTGGACTACTGCCGAAAACAGGGTGAAGCATTAGGCTATTCGATCCTGTTTGTGCAGGTGGAAGATAGCACCGACAAGTTGCTGACCAAGACCAATTAGGATGCAGAGGTCAATTTCTCCTCACGGTAGCATCTTCATCTCGGAAACTTGGATGGTCAGATGATTCCGGGATTTTGAAGTAAAAAGCCCACAGCCTTATGAGAGGGGCAAAAATGGGAGTATGAACTGGTCGGGATGAGAGGATTCGAACCTCCGGCCCCTACGCCCCGAACGTAGTGCTCTACCAGACTGAGCTACACCCCGCTCGATTTAGGTCGGGCATTGACATTTAGACCGAGAACGCCTGAACCATCAAGTTAGACTTTCCAGTCATTCATCGGATTGTCTGTAGAATCAACGCAGTAATCATGAATATCAGCAGAACCTAGTAGGTACGCGCAACGGTGAAATCCGCCAGCTTCTCCAACGCCGTGCGTTGGACCGATTCGGGGAGCATCTCAGCCGATTCCTTGGCTAACTGTGCGTATCGGCGTGCAACCCAGATAGTGTAGTCGATGGCCTGTGCCGATTCAATCGCCTCGGCAACTGCATCGATTTGATCTCGCCCGCCACTTTCGACGGCTTGGCGCAGGAGCTTGCGTTCCTGTTCGGTACCTACCTCTATCGCCCGGATGATCGGGAGTGTGGGCTTGCCTTCAGCTAGATCATCGCCCAGATTCTTGCCTAACCGGGCATCGTCGGTACGATAGTCGAGGGCATCATCCACCAGCTGAAAGGCGATTCCGAGCTGGAGCCCGTATTGGGCAGCAGCGACTTCCATTTCCTCCGGGGCTTGGGCGAGCATCGCACCTAGGCGAGTACCGGCCTCGAACAGGGTCGCGGTCTTGCGCTTGATGACTTCCAGGTAACGTGCCTCGGTGGTGTCCGGGTCGTTGCGGTTGAGTAGTTGCAATACCTCGCCTTCGGCGATGCGGTTGGTGGCGTGAGAGAGGACATCCATTACCCGCATATTGTCCAGGTCCACCATCATCTCGAAGGCTCGCGAATAGAGGAAATCACCAACCAGGACACTCGCCTCGTTGCCCCACACCGAGTTGATGGTTTCCCGGCTGCGGCGCAGTTCTGAACTGTCGACGACATCGTCGTGGAGGAGAGTGGCGGTGGGGATAAACTCCACCACGCCGGCAAGCCCAGTGTGCCGGTCACCCTGATAGCCGCAGGCACGAGCCACCAGGAGCACACTGAGTGGGCGCAGCCGCTTACCGCCACTCTCGATGATATAGTGACCGATTTGGTCGATGAGGGTCACATCGGACTTGAGTCGCCGCAAGATCAAACGGTCGACGACCTGCATGTCCTCAGCGACGGGAGCGCGAATCTCCGAGAAGTCCATACTGACGTGAAGGCCACTATTAAATATCAGCATCAATTGATGCTAGAGGCGGGGCAAGAAGCTGTCAAGCCGGTAATCCTTAGTGTGTGACCTCCGGAACAGGCCCTCCAGGGTTTTCGTGGATTTGCCCTCATTTATCTTAAGTTTAGCCTGAAAATCTGATAGTGTGTTAGTTTGAGAATGGCGACTGGTTGACACACTCTGGCACCGTCGCCGGCAAGATGCCATATTAGAACCATGCTTGAGAAACACCCCAAGCGCCCGCGCGATCCAAACTTACTCGCC
>Ga0056114_1001176_pt1 | contig 11383 bp, 9 predicted proteins | sample WorMetHERISLAND1_FD_77005 | JGI IMG/M metagenome (GOLD analysis project Ga0056114, IMG submission 77005) | Marine gutless worms symbiont microbial communities from Max Planck institute for Marine Microbiology, Germany - Olavius loisae HERON... ...
CCCCCCCGGGAGAGAAACAGGTGGAATTTTTGGGAAAAAACTTTCCCCCCAAAAATGGGGGGAAAACGGGGGGGGGGGGCTTCCCCCCTTTCCCCCCTCCCCCCCCCCCCCCCCCCCCCGATTGGGGCAGACACTAACAGACGCATGTCGTCGGTGAAATAGGCTATCAACACTGGACTAACTAACTGTTGTGGTATAATAATGTTGGGTGACTATATGAGGCAAGATGGAGGAGCGTCGAGCGGCTAACAAGCAGGAGGCAGCGATGTGTTTGATGTGTTTTCGGACTGACTGAGCGGAGCCGTTCTTTCGCGCCTCGATATCGGCCCACCTATAAACAACGCCAGCCGCCGCCGCCACACACCAACTCGCACGTGGCTGTTGTGTTGTAACTCGGCGATGTGATTGATTGATTGATAGACACACACCTACTACTAACGACCACTCGTCTATTCGGCGTTGACTCACCTGGCCACTCACCTCACCTGTAGTATGTCTTCACTGTACTTCAACTTGAGCTGTCGAAGTATCCTTATTGAACACCCGCCCACTTAGGAGGGCTTTAGCGATGCTGCTGTCTATCTGATTGTCTGTCCGCCAACACTGATCTAGCGAATCTTAGCGATATCAGTAGGCGGTCTAGCTATGTCGGATACACGGCGTTGTGGCACTGGCAGGTCGCGCGGTGTCACAGTGCAACATGCAACAATCTATTGCTCGTCTTGAGTTGACCCACGGGGCAATGCACTAGTTTAATTCAAATGAATAGATATTTAAATCAGATACGGAAATAATGGCCACGTGACAATAATAAGTAAGTAAGTAAGTAAATAAGTACTGTTCAGTATGTAACTCGTCACAGCTATTATACTGCATTCACTTCCGCTAGTCTGTATGTGGCTGTGAGCCTGTGGTTGTATAACTGATGATTGTAATGTGTGTGTATTCGGTATTTCGGTATTTGTTAAATCGAATTTAAAATTAAAAACTCCAGACTGATACTAGTACATATGGGAACTGGCTACAACGCACATGGAGCTCCCCCTTTAGAGGAGGAGCTACACAATAAACCACGTCGACTGAGATGAAATGTAAAGTTCACAGACTTCCAGAGATCTGTCAGCTGGCTGGGTGTCTGTGATGACGCGGCCGAGGTCACTCGCAGGCCATTACGCTGTGACCGCGACACGTGTCAAGTCACGGCCTCCGAGGCCGTCGTCCAGTCCGGCGAGGTGACGTGCCGGACTGACCGCGGTCAGTCGGCACTGGACATCGATACGCAACGACCCGAGTTCAAAGCGACGTCGCGGTCAAGTACCGGAAGTTAGTATAGACGGCAAAATGCACTTAACGTCCGACGTCGTCGTTTAATGTTCGCTTTCACAGACAACTTTCGTCACATCACTCATATGTATTAGCGTCAGCTAAGGATCGATCCATATATCATGCGTATTATATATGCAGTTTTGAACAGATACGTGATTCAAATCCATATTCACACTCTTTCTTAGGCTAAGCGTGTCCTTGTACAATGTACAGTCTGCAACTTATACGAGTATTTGATTAAGTTTCGGCGAGTAACTCTACGTACTGTGTCCACCGCTAACATGGCTTTATTTGCGGAAATTGCGACACGTATAGCGACACCACTTGACCACATCTGAGCTCTGACTTGGTCAGGATTAAGATGGGATATGGTCAAAAGTCAAAACTGCTGTTCAATAGTAGTATTGTGTAGCCTTCTATAGTTGCACAATCTTTTGAGCAGCTCACAGGCAGTATACCAGATTTTGCATCATGTCACTGGGTTCACTCAATTAGCTTAGATCTCTTTGTGTGTATTAAATTTATTTGCTTATGTTTCCATTGTTTTGTATTGTATATGCGCATGCATGTTGTAACTTATATTATTGCAACATGGTGAGGCGAGACTGGTGATTGAAAGCTATGTCTATGACTAACCATCCTCCTAATTCGGTGCTTTGACACTGTTGGTTGGGTCATCAGACCTGTAAAAAATATCGTCTACGAAACGACCTATAAAAGGCTACAATGTATCGAGTGGGACGTTAAACCCTACTCAATCAACGTATAGCGACAGTGAAAGTAATTGCATCAGCGACGATCAGAACTCTCAGTGTGTGTCTCTCTCTACATGATGCATGCAGTGCTGCTGTCGTTTTTTGTTGATTTAGCGAGCTGCGAGTAGCGCTACATTGCGGCGGATTTTATTGTTTGGATAATGCGACACGAACCGTTGCAACAGCGACGAGTGAATGATAGCACTATTGATGGCTACGCACACTGTGCCTAATTGACCCCGCTCTATGCTATCGCACACACCGACCGACGCATAAAACAAACCATGCAGTAAAGTATACGGATCTCGTTCAGCGATATGCACTGAGCTGACGACAAGTATAGAACGATCGAAAAACGACGCAAATAACATGGCAGTAAAAAATCTCTTCAATAATACAGTTCTAGATTCTGCAGTTTATCGTGCAGCTGCTAATACTTACTTACTTAGCACTTAGACCCTCCGGTCCTTGACAGGACAATGGGCAGCAAGAGTTCGCCATCTGCTCCTGTTTATAGCCACAGCCCGAACGCTGTTCCAATCGACTTCTCGGTCCACCAAGTCCTCTTTAAATGTGGACTGCCACGTCTTCGTTGGGCGACCTCGTCGTCTGCCACTACCACGAGGCGTCCATGACCTTTCGTGATTGGCTGGTCGTCCAGGTGGCATCCTGATAATATGGCCTGCCATCCGAAGTCATCTCTCTGCTACAATATCCTGTAATCTTCGCTGCCCAGTCCCCAGTCCGGCTTAACCTCCTCCACTTAATGCCCAAAATCTTCCGTAAATTCCGCCGGTGGAAGTGGAAGACGTCCAGCTGCTGACGTATTCTAGCTGTACTCTTCCAGGTCTCACTGGCGTATATGGCTGTAGAGACGATAAGGGAGGTGTAGAGATCAAGTTTAATCTTGAGACTAAGCCACACGTTGTCAAGTCGTCGAAAGACTGCTGCTGCTTTAACGGATCAGCGGGATCAGTGGTTTGCTAATGTTACTGAGTATCACAATTATGCTCTTTACCACCGTCGTGCATAGCTGTGGCCGAGTTGAAGTATCGGCGCGTTATACCGTGACTGAAATTGTACCGCGGTGGCAGAAGTATACTAAGCAAGAGATTGAAACACCATTATTTTATAATCCGAACAAACTGCCTTTTCTGGATATGGACTCAGACTGGACATACTGCTCGTCGGTTTTGTTTTTTGTTTTAGCTTTTTTTCTTTATATTTTATTGCTTAGTAACCTCGTTGGTAAGACTATGCTGACGTGACGACCAACTCAGCGTTTTGGCACACGTTAAACCATCTCGTCGTATGCTCGTATCGTATCGTATTTTTAATATCTGTGTTCGTCTTTTGCTTAGCACTTAGCAGAACTCGTCGCGTTAAGATTCTCTACGCTTTGCTGTTGATCTCATTCACAACAAGCTGTTGGGTTCCTGGCAAATTAATCTCAGAGCTTTTACTGAGCGTTTTATATCAGTCGCTTTTAACATCTTCTAGCTATTGCATATAAGGTTACTATTATATCTTTTTCACATCATCCAACTTGAATGGCACTGTATAGCCTAATTGTGCTGATGTGCCGTTAAGAAACTACTCACTCACTACGTTATCATGATGTTCGTGACGTCATCGTGTTACGTTGTGTTGTGCTGAAACAGGAAGTCCGCTGTGGTCGGCAGCTGGCCATCAACGTAATGACACTCTGAGCGCCTCATCGCTCGCTCCTCTGCCTCTAGACCAGTCCACCGTAGTCACAGTTCTGCCACGCGACGCTGCGGTCACCGGAAACACTCCGTGTCTGCGTCTGGACGCTGCCGCCGTCGATGGCTCGTTTACTAATGTCGCTGGCAACGTGGCGTCACTGTATCAAACCCAACAGCAACAGCAGCAGCAGCAGATCGACTTCCGGTCCGTGACCACCTGTTTCCGGCTGGCGACGAAGTCATGCGGCCCCGACTTCTACCGACTCCGTCGATTGCTGCGGCGGGCGAAGCGTCAGGCGGCGGGGACGGCTGCTGATGTCACGGACAAGGATGACGGCGATGATGGAAGCGTCAGTCGCTACCCGCTCTACTGCATTGTCTGTCGCGTCCACCTCAACGCACAGCTGCAGGCCAAGCAGCACTACAAGGGCCGCAGTCACGCTCGCAGAGTCCGACTACTGTATGGAGCACCGGCTTTAACAGCCGGCACAGCGTCCGACCCGGCTTTCAGCATCGTCAGCAACGACGCCGAAGTTTCATCGGTATATTAATATTATACTTCATTTTCACTGTTAAAATGTTAAAACTAAAGTGGCTGAAGCGTTAATTGAACGGTAAACATACGAAGGCATATAAAAACAAGACACTTAACTTGATATTCTTGATATTTGTACGACGTTGCCAAATGCGAACTGATTTTAAAAATCTTTCACTGGCAGATTTCCAAGCAAATATTCAGTGTAAATAGCGAGGAGATTTCTCGCTCACGCGTTGCTGCAGTACTTTGTGAAAATTAAAAGTGCAAAAAATGCCAAATAGATTCTCACATGGATTTTCATCATTAATGAACTATACGTAAAATTCAGTGAAATTCGATAGCATTAATATGATGCTGCACAAAAATAGCATAAAATGCAGATAACACGCAACATTGATGATGTCAGCTGTCAACTTCGAAATGTTTAGGCCTATACGCTGCACAGCTTTAAACGTCAGTGTCAGCAGTCACTGACATCGCTAACTGATGCAGTCTGTCTGACTGAAGTTAAATCAAGAGCAGAAAACGTCTCTCTCTGTGTGTGTGACAGATACAAGCTCAGTCACAGACCTGTGTGCCATTTATCAGTAATGTGTGCGCATACCACATCATGTCAATCGTCTGGTCTTTGACATCACAGACCGTCATTCCTACCTGGTATACCGCAATGTGTTCCAGATTGTGTGGTTAAGTGGACTGAGTTATAGAGGACGGCCAGAAATCTGGCGAGATGAATTCGGTGGTGAAGGCGAACTGCATGTTTCGCGTGCTGCGTGCAGCGCCGACTTGTCGAAAGACACTTCGCGGATGACGGGCAAAGAGAAGAAAGTCTGGGTGGTATTTCTGATTGATCTTTGGGCCTGGAGATCAGTACACATATGCAGTCCAGCTCGGGCATAAGGAAGACACCGAATGTCATGTATTTGAAGGCTGGCGCTCACAGGGAATCGTTCGCATCTAATAAGCGCAAGTTATCGGAAAAGTAACTTACCAACTAGCAGAACGATAGTTTTGACTGCGTAAAGGCGGGATTAATTTTCTTAGATGAAATACGACAGGATTGACGTCGGGCTGCGTGCGTACGTCTCTGTAGGCCTATGTGTTCATTTGTCTCTGTTCGTGTCTGTCTGTCTGTCTGTGACTGAGAGCACGTGAACTTGCCGTGAAAGAGCGAGTAAGACTCGCTGGTCAGTCAGTCGGACGACAAGTCATTAGTCTCGTCGCTGAATGGAAGATTCGTCGCGTCGTCATCAGCGACAACTTTCAGTGTGACTTTAGCACGTGACTACCGCACAGTGCTCAGTGATATTTTTGTTGCAGTCGTACAGATGCTTCTGTCTTTATGGTGCCAAGATCACCCTTACCCTTTGTGCCGTCTCTTCATAACCTAATGGCTTATCTCACGATCTTCTTTTTCAACAATGGGACACTCCTCCTTAGATGCTCTATACTGTATTTTGACAGTCTTTCAGAACAGTGTGTTTATAATGTAGACGAGTGAGAAACGATCGTTTCAGCATTTGCTTCAAAAATCATCGAATACCCTAAGAATCTGTTTCAGAAGCACACAACGACGTCCGTTCAATTGACTGGATATTTCAAAAAGTTAAAAAAAAACAACAACAGTACAAAACAATGCCAGTCACGCAGTCGCGTCATCAGCATTCAAATTTTGTCTTCGTCAGGCATTTAATAACTGTATTATTTTATCAATTTATTATTGTTTTCTGTTGCTAGCGATCGGTATCCGTGGGCCGTTGCCAACACGACGGCGATGTTGAACGTGAACAACACTGCGGCGTGATCGTCGGCCGGAAAATTAGCGTGAGCGAGCTTACAGAGTGAAGACGCTGGTCATTCGGTCCATTCCATGTTGCATCAATGCCAGCAGCAGTAGCAGCAGGTCCATTCACGCGTCGACGCGCTCAGCGCTCAGTCGGATAATTACGTCGCGAGAACCATTGTCTGCTCGACGAGCCATTGACGGCTGGCTTATCTCACCTTGTCTTACCTTCGTCTTAACTCTTTGCACATCGGTCTTGCTGCAACGTGCCACTTACTGTCAAACCACGTCAACTTCATCGGTATACTGTCCGCTGATGACAAGCTGGTTTGTGCATTTGGTACAGTGATGAGACTGAGCCGCTCGGGCTTCAAGCTCGCTGTTTCATTGCAACTATTGCAATTGCAGCGAGAAACAAAACTTGGATTTTGGGGGTTCCCTTCGAACCGCGTTCACGGATCCTCGTCCCGTTCACATTGCTAAATTTGGTAGTTCCAAGTCAAACGATGTGAATGCTATAGTCGAACTCACAGACTCAGAATTGCCAAAACATACATTACATTGGCAAGTGGCATATGATGGTGATTGGCGATAAATAACGCGTTTGTCTAGAACCAGCCAAGAGCCGTCTCTGCTTGACTTGTCACTAGTAGAGGAAGAGGACGAACATAGCGCCACAGTTAACGAAAACCGACACGTTTAGCAGAAATATCGACAAAATTGGTTATACTTCTATGAAGGGTTAACGCTGACGACTGCGCGGTGACGGCGGGGATTGGGTCAAAAAGGACGGGCTGTGTGCGTGCAACATCCGCAGCGAGGAAAGTGGAAATACGACATGAATCACTGAATCGCTGTTCATAGGCGACAATGGGCTGCAGCCGCTGCAACAACAATGTTGTTTCCAGACTTACTACAAGAATGTTTTTCTCAGTTATTTCACCCATAGGCCCTATACTCTCAGAAACCTTCTCTGCGCAGAGGATGTGCGATCTGCGATAGATAACATTCTTGTTTTAGACCCGCGACCTGTACTTCGATGGACAAATCCGACCCGAACAGTTCAGAGCTGATGTATCAGCATCTGCCTGTTAACAAATCCAAACAGCATAATTATCAGCCGATCAATGGAAGAGAAAATGAACTGTCACGTGATGATGGCCATGAATCTACGCTGACACCAATACGCACTGCGAGCGTACGATCATAATCGTCACAGCAACAGTGTCCGACGAGATTTGTCGATTTATCGAACGACTTTAAATTAGTCGCCTTTCCTTAACGCTGTCAGTAGTAGTGTAAGTGTATGTTATTAAACGTCGGGCACGGGGGTCTTATTCGCCTGCCTTTATAGGGCGGACAGGTAACCGGCTAAACCTGTATGATTCGTATTTGCGAAAAACATACATATGTATGTCGCCGTCACTAGGATAGGATAAGTCTGACAATAGCACAGTTATAGATTACGACTTTTGTTACAATTACATGAACACTGTTATCGTTGAATTTCGCTCTCCCCAGGACGTATAGTTTCAGTGGCTCAGTTGACAACGTTAATGATAATGTCTAAACAAGTGTCGGTCGCCGATATGCTATTCTCAAAGACTGCAGAAACTGCGACTGCGTTGGAAATTGTCAAGTAAGACGGTTTGTTTTTAGACGACGTCAACCGGAAGTGAGATGACGTCATCGTCGTCGTCGTCGTCGACGTGCGATGACGTCACATCGCCGCGGTTTCCGGTCGGCGGTCAGGAGCCGGTCAGCTGTGACGTGTACTGCTCGGCGTGTGCCGTCACGTTCAACTCGTCGACACAGGCGCGACAGCATTACCTCGGCAAGACGCACGCCAAGCGTCTGAGAACCACCTTCAGCAACCACTCTCCGCCTCGCACATTCCAGTAAGTAACGATTTACAGAATTAGGGTGTAGAAAAGTGTTTCTCTGGCGGTGATACCATTCGAATTTCCGCAACATCGCCGAAAACTAGAGTGTTTGGACTACCATTTGCTGAAAACCTCATCATCATACTCATAGATCTGTTTTTGTTGACATTATAGCAGAATGTGACAGACAGACAGACAGACAGACAGACAGCTATATGGGGTATACTTATTGTCGCGCTTAGCACAGCCGACGCGCGGTAAAAATAGTAAATATTAAACAGTTTTATAGTAAATACCGTGTCCAATCTTGCATCATTTCCGATATATAGCACATTGTAGCTAAAATGGCGATTTATATGCTCAATCTGTATTTATGATTCTTTTTCAGAATGAATCCGTTGCAATTTCACAACTAAAATACCGTGACTCTACCGAAACACGGTGTTTAACTGTGACGGACAGGCGGACAGATTAGTTGTGTGAATATCTCGATCTTCCTTTAGCACTGCCATGCGGACGCGCGATAAAATTAATCGAAAGTTCGATTTACTTTTATTTGACTTTTTAATTTGATTTCGCATTGTGATTTTGCAGCATCGACATGATGTATTTTGACGTCGCCGATTGTTGATTGCACCGATTAGTGGCGGTTGGAAGTAAATGCGTTAGAGATGGTTATACGTACGTTTATTCACCGCTAAAAGCAGAAGAATACAGTAAAATACACTACCAAAATACAGATATATTGACAGCAGAGAGAGAGAGAGAGAGAGAGAATAGAAGAATAATGAAGATTATGAAGAATAGAGGAAAGCCTATCGTCCACGGTCTTACTTCCTTTGTTGTGCTGTGTAGCGTGCAAACACAGTGGCTGTTCATCCAATATGAACTAAATAACCAGTGAGATATGACGATGAAGTGCGACAAAGAAGTGTTCCTGTCGGCAGTAGCAGGTGTTGACATCCAGGTGTTTGATGCAGCAGCCGTGAGTCATTGCCTTGTTCAGGTGTAGTGGTGGGCAGTGTGTCGGATTTATTGTCTCAGATGTCGGCTCTGCTGGTCGTTAATCATCGCTGCGCGCCCGTCTGCCGTGCCGAAGATTAGAACGTAATACGATACCGATGTGTGGATTAACAGAAGACTCTACCTGCTGCTGCTGCTGCTGCATGGCCGGGGTGATGCGGGAAGTGATGCCCGGGATGCGTGCTTCGACCGGGTGTTCACCGAGATGTCGTAATTGCCGAAGCGTGGAGTCCTCGATCAAACACATGCCCCGCCCTCCGCTAGCCTTTGCCGCCCCGCTTCTCCGCTAGATCGTCGGTCGGTGCGCGCAGATAGTGCCAGATACCAGGAACGCCTTCCGCTTTCTACCTGCAGACTTGCAGTCGCCATTTCTGGTCATCAGCTGACTAAATACACGTCTTTCTTCCGAGTGTTCAGTCTCGTCCTCGGAGTTGCGAAAACACGGAACAAATGAGAAAACGACATGCGCAGATCATGTGCTGATGTCTTGCTAAGTGCATAGCGTCAGACCTGCGATGATAATACATGTAATTCTGATCCATATCGTGAACTCTGAACCAGGAACTGGCTGAACTCCCTGTCCGGAGAAGAGACAGTACATCACTAAGACTGTGCATGACTTTCTGTTTCTAGATCCTTTACACGCGGGTCAATAATGTGGCTGCAGTTAATTTCAGCAGTACATGTATATCTCGTAGAGTTGTTCTTGTGTTCTTACGTTAGTAATTCGAGGAACAGAACCGTACGTAATCGTAGGCCTATGTCGTCAGCTATACGAGTTATACCGATTTTGGTCGTCGTCAATTGGCCTCGACGGTGCCAGGGAAATGAATGCTGTTGAATAGTGAATACCAGTGGGCGCAGTTTGTCGCTTATTCCTACTTTATTGCCGACTCGTAGCGCGCAGCAATATTTACCCATTGTGGAGTGCTGCTGTGGGAAAGACGTCCTCTTGCTCAGACAAGAAACCGTGTCCAATGATACTTCGTTATGAGAGTGTATCATTTTCGCCTGTATGTCTGTTTGTGCGCATGCAGTTCCGCAAAAAATTTGACGAAACCTGACTTATTGTTCTTAAAGTGGTTAACTTTGGGCATTCTGACCCCTAGGAATAAGGGGGCAAAATTTTCGATCGAAAATTCGACCAAGGGCGACTTTTCAACAGCACTATCAAGTTAGCACGTCATGACCAAGCCCAGCCCAACGCAAGGACGGGGTTCTCTCGGTGCTCAGTTTTAGGCACCTGTGATTTTCACACTCTAGTCGTTGGGTCTATAACTATCACATTTGGCATGACGACATAACACGGCCATACGATTAAGTTAAAAGGTCGACCCGGCACCCCATTCAGGGAGCGGTCCGAGAGCCAAAATTTTTGCAATATCCTCTATTTCCACGCTGTAAAACATTCCACATACAGCTAGTAAATTTCATTTAGTGACTACCTGGGTCACACAAAAATTCTAGGAGTCAATTCAACCCTCTGTCCACAACGGCCCCTGCAAAGCCTAACATTGCAACATTTGCATTTCTCACGTCGAAGTCGTTCGATCTAGGCTACTGCTAGTCAATCTGGCAGGATAGCCAGATGATCCATGGCTTCACACGGCGGGCGGGATTAATGTTGTCGTTAATGGGGGCCTTTCTATAGTTTCCCAAATAAGCTTGCTGGTGAGTGCACTATTTTTTGCTAGTATCTGATACTGGTCCTCGAATCTCACTGGAGTAGCATTCATCCATTACTCCAAAAACCTCATTCCCACACCCCGCTGCTATCAGGTCTCACCAAGCATCCCCAGTTCTTTCACGGCCGGTCCCCTGATCATGTTTTATGACCGGTGTGCGTTAGAGATTGGCCTCTATTCCGGGCCGGTCGGGTTGGCAGTCGGTCGAATGACGTATCGATATATCGTCACAGTGGGGGTCCGGCCGGCGAACACTGGGTGCATTAAATGTTTCTATGGTGGGAGGGACCCGTGTCCCGTCCTCGACCTCACGGCATTCGACAGGTAACGTTATCACAGAGACCACCACTTCGTCATAGTCAAACACCATTAATTTCTGCTCTGACAAAATGTCTGAATGTAAGAATTAATAATAGCGGCTGGCAAATTTCCATCGCTGTCGGAGCATCGACAGTGCGTGATGCACAAATCCTCGTATATCTTTTGATCTATGTACATTGTAAAATTGTGCACCAAAACACAATACTGCATCGGCGGCGATAATCCGATGCCTTTGTCTGTAGGCCTATGTCTGTATGTCAACATGACAAAATGATGAATGAATGAATGAACGTTTAGTGGTGTTGCAGCCAATAGGCTGGATTACAACAATACATGATAAGCCTAGGCTACACTGTATAGAAA
>Ga0056114_1001177_pt1 | contig 11381 bp, 11 predicted proteins | sample WorMetHERISLAND1_FD_77005 | JGI IMG/M metagenome (GOLD analysis project Ga0056114, IMG submission 77005) | Marine gutless worms symbiont microbial communities from Max Planck institute for Marine Microbiology, Germany - Olavius loisae HERON... ...
GTAATATTCTTGTTGACGTATATTAAATAGCTGATTATTATTAATTATCAGTCGTTGAATTATGGTGTGAAATAAGGCTGTGTTCTGTCTGTAGGTCCTTATTTACAAACGTTTACAAATCTGACAGTCATAATGACGTCATCGGCCGCAACGAATATCTAATTTCTACATTATCACAATCTACTGTTCTTTAGGTATATTCACTGCAATTTTTGTTTAAATCTACGCATCACTCATGGAGATATGGAAGAAAATGTGAGTGGGTGTTTTTTTTCTGAACACAGTGTATAATAATCATAATAGAATCAAATAATAAATATAATATACTATAACCAAACTAAATAATTTTCGCAAGTCTTACAAACAAGCGATACGTAAAATCCTCCCTCCCTAAAAGCCACCCCTGTTTGTTTACAAATTTCGGTCTTCACACTACCTGTGTTTAAGTATTCTATTCTCCATAGGCCTTGGGTCAGACAGGAGTGGACGTTATGTGTGACCCAGGAGCTTGTCTGACCGACGCCACAAACGTGTGACCCACGTTTGTTAGACAGGATGTTCTGTCTGACCCAGGACACTTGTCTGACCGAGGACATGTGACCCAAGTTGTTAGATAGGACATTCTGTCTGACTCAGAACGTCCTGTCTGCTGGCAGGCTGTCAAGCTCAGTCGAGTTGATGTACTGATGCTGTAGGTGTACAAGTGGTGCCTGGTACTCCAGGGCCAGTCAAGTCACTGGAGGAAGCCAGGAAGTTCTGTGAGACATACGGTCTCCCGGTGATATTCAAGGCAGCTTACGGAGGTGGTGGCCGAGGAATGAGGAGAGTTATGCACATGTCGGTAAGTTCCTGCTGTCAGTTCGATGTTGAATTCACAGTACAGTTTGTGAATGAATACAATACTGTATAATACCTCATGGCTTCAAGCTGTCTCTGTGTCTGTCTTGTTATGCTGGTGTAGTTGTATAACCTTTACGTCAGTGAACTGCAGGTGTGATGCCTGTACTGTGCACTCCTGGCCACTAACCTGAAGAACTTGGAATACCGTACCTAGGTGAATACTGGGGGAGTACTCGGAGATTTCTCTGAACGTGGAAAACTTGGGGAACCAGCGTGGAATTCCGTGCAATATCAGGGCACACTTGTCATGGACTTTAATTGAACAGACTCGTGTACTTCTGCCATAGTCAGAGTGTGGTCATGAATGACCTGTTTGCTGGCGTTTACATGGAACAACCCTTGATGAAGGTCATCATTACAATTACTTTTTGTTTTGATAACCTATGGAAAAGTAAGCTAAAGCCTGTAAAACTCATGAAATTTTTTCTATCACTTTTTAGCCTCCCTGTATAATAACTCTTTGGTTGAATTTGCTTGGCTCATTCGTGTTATCGTTTTGTTATCCGTTGTTTCTGAGTTTCACTGACATGGTATAGTGAGATTGCTGCTGAAATATTATGTCGGAACATTAAACATTGTATTTCTCTATGTAACATTCAGTATGTCTGACAGCCACCGCTTTCTTTATCATGTAACAGGTTTAGACTGGTTAATTGTAATGGCTAAACACAGAGTCAGTAACAGTCATTGCAGCCTGTAATAAATCTTTGTGTTGGTCTTATTCATTCAGCATTATTTACAGTTTTTACCATGCATCAACTCTGCTAAGTACAATAATAGGTGTAGTCGTGTCTGTCTGTCTGACTGTCTGTCACAGTTGTGGTATAAATTTCAACAAAATATCTATCGTAGTTCTTAGATAAATCATGCGATGCTTCCGCAAGTGTCGCGTGCATTTGTAATTGCGAATTTGCAGCTATATCACGCTGTCATTTAAGAAATTTACAAGCTAGCACTAAAGTTGCTATAGGATGTGAATATGAAGTCATATGCGGTCTGTTGATTGATGTCATTTCAACGACCTTGAGTAATCCCTAATGCACCCCTGACCAGAGTTTTAAAGGGGAATATTATTCAAAATCAAACCGATGCATTTTATATTATCCAACTGCAGATAATATATTTACTTAACCTGCAGTACTGATATGCTGTTGACGGGTGGTCCCTCAGCAATAGCCGAGCCTCTTGTTCTTAGTCAAGGAATTATTTAGAAGCTGTGCTTGTTTAGGCATACATGTTGTACCACACAGCTATAGGCTGTACTCGTGCTTCAGAAGCCAGACAAATTCATGTTGACAGTGATATTGTAACAGGAGATCGATGAAGCATTTGAGAGAGCGCGGTCCGAGGCGCAGGCGGCATTCGGCGACGGTTCGTTGTTTCTGGAGAAGTTCATTGAACGGCCGCGACACATCGAGGTTCAGATAGTCGGTGATCGCTATGGCAACGTTGTACACCTGTACGAGCGTGACTGCTCCGTCCAGCGTCGACATCAGAAGGTGATGATCCTCCATCATCTCACACCGAGACAGAGTCGTGTCTCCGGCAGACACTGTTGTCATTTCAGTGTTGATACTGTTTGAACATTTCTACTGTTAGACGGGACAGCCTGGACTGTCTGGAATTTTTTGAACCAATATGTTTGATACGTCTAATGCACTGTAAGTTCTAGTACTCTGAAAACAACCCAGTTTCAAGCAGGCGTCTGAAACTGTCAGTGCTAAGCCTCGGATCTCGCAGATCATCGCTCAGTGAGTTCCAGGCAGTTGGGCCGGCAACAGCAAATTCCCGACACCCATACGAGCTGAGACTGTCGAGGCACAACGAGGTAATGACGCCTGGCAGAACGAAGATGTTGTCTGCTGACCACATCAGATTGGAATGCAGTTTTCTGTCAAGTACCAGGGAGCTTTATGATGAAGACAGTTATGCACCATCGACTATCAAACATTACTTTACTTTACGGACGGACGGACCCGACCGACGGACCGACATACTTTTGCTTACTTACTACATGAATCAAATTGCTACGTTTGGTTTTGCCTCGTCTCTGTGGGGAAAATCTTCATTTGAGTTCAAGGCTAGAATTTGTTGTAATAATTGTTGTCTTAAGTTCAGTGCAAGCACGCAGTGTGGTCCTTGCATGTATCTGCTAGGTGATCGAGGTGGCCCCCGCACCGAACTTGCCGCTGGAGATCCGTGACGCAATGACCCGAGATGCGGTCCGGTTGGCCAAGCATGTTGGCTACGAGAATGCTGGTACGGTTGAATTTCTGATGGACGAAGATGGAAAGTATTATTTCATAGAAGTGAACGCTCGACTGCAGGTGGAACACACCATCACTGAACAGATCACAGGGTATTTATACTATCAATTATTGTCTAAGGTGGCATGGGTAGAGATTGTCAGAAAGTATTGAGCAGTGTCTGTTTAACAGCAGTAAATGATGCCGATTCTTATATTGCTGATAGAGAGTATGGGAGTAACTTCCACTGGAATTGAGTCCGTCTTTTGGAAAATTCCTTTTATAATATAGTAGAGTGCTTGCTGCTTCTGTTTTATATTAGACAAGCCTTTGTGATTATGCTTGACGGCTTGCAGCCCAGCCTCATTGCCAGACGGGCCCTGTGTGGGCTCGGGAGCGTTGTAGAATAAGCCCACCTCGTTTCCTGTTGGCTGAGTGTCGTAGGAAGCGACTGAAGCAGGGTAGTTTTGTGTTGTTTGCCTTTTCTGAGTTGTATTCAATATGTGTATTTTTAATTTGTGTATTTTCCAGCGTGAATGGCACTGTATAGCCTAGTTGTGTTGATATGCCTTGAAGAATATACTCACTCATGTCATCAGTCAGCCGGCTTTCCGCAAACTGCCGAATTTTACATTAACAGATAAATAGCCTTGGTTCAACATTTCATTATTGTTTGTTTGCTGTTTACTGTTTTGCTGTCATATTTTTACGTTGCATTATCACTGCTGGACTAGGTTGGTTGAGTGTTGGCTGTGTGTTGGCGAATGGTTGGCAGTGTGGACCTGGTTCACACGCAGATCAGAGTGACTGAAGGCAAGTCACTTCCAGAACTGGAACTAAATCAGCACAACATCTTTCCATCTGGAAGCAGTATCCAGTGTCGCATGACGACCGAAGATCCCGCTAAGAACTTCCAGCCGGACACAGGCCGCATTGAGGTATCATGATCGTTGCATGTTGTATTGTGAACACTGTGCCAGCGAGTTGGATTATAACGAATGATTTAAAAAACGATTGTCTTTTTTGTCTTTATTCACTAAATTGTTCTTGTAATCTCATGAAATTGTGCTGGTTACATGTGTATGTGATTAGCTCAGAAGCACGTCATATGTTAATATCAGCACTGTTATTGTCTATTCTGATAGTAACAGTGTAGAGATTAGTGTGATATTTCTAGCAAAATCACGGTGGAAGTTGACCCTATGGATATTTATTGTTTTCCACACATTACCTGTTATATGTTGCTAGTTTTCTGATGGTAAGGTTTCACAGTTATTGTAGCATCATATGAGTTTGAGGTGTGTGTGGTAAGATGTGACTTATGATTACTGCTGAGTCTGTGCGTCAGTGAATTTGGCAAAGTGATGACTACAAGTATATATAGTGGCAGTCACAATGTACTGTTGTCACAGCGTAAATTACGATTGCACACCACGAAATGATACACTTTTTTGTAGGTCTATCGCAGTGGAGAAGGTATGGGTATTCGCCTGGACAGTGCGTCGGCGTTCGCTGGTGCTATAATCTCTCCATATTACGACTCGTTACTGGTGAAAGTCATTGCGACTGCTGGCACCCATGAACGTGCTTGCAACAAGATGGCACGTGCCCTCATGGAGTTTCGTATTCGTGGAGTTAAGGTGACTTCTTGCCGCTCCGCTGCTCTATATGTTCCACACAGGCTTTGTGATGTATCGATGTACCGCATGACATGGCCAAGTCTGTAACACCTTCTTTCATTAACATAACATAACATAGAGGCCGAGAAAAACGCAGGTAGAAATGCAGCTCTATATCCATGTCAAGGATGTTGTATGTTGAGAAAAAAAACTTCACTGGTTGAAATCTAAAAACCTTGATAGTTCCAGTCAGTTGAAGTTCTGCTTTGATATAATATACATTTTAATGCATCCAGTGCATCAATAGAAGTCAACAGAAGGTGCATCTACAACATACTGTTACTCTGACAAACTGTTGCACATGTTAACTCTTCGACGCCTACTGACGCTCAGGGCTGAGCGTCAGCTGCCTAGGTATCAAAAATTACAAATGACGGCTTAACCTGGTCTGTACAGGACAAATAGCTGTACTCATATGGCAACAGTGAGCATCAAACGTTTAACAACTCGTGCATAAAAAGAATACTTGCATAAGTCATAACGAAAGGAATGATTACTTAGTTTAGATTTATCACCTCCATTGAATGCCATTGTGTTTAGTAGTAGTACTGTAGGGTTTTAATATGTCTTCGATGTTGTTTGCTGCTAACAGACGAATATTCCGTTTCTAATGAACGTTCTGCGACACAACAAGTTTCTGACGGGCAACTTTGACACGTATTTCATCGATGAAAACCCACATCTCTATCATTTTGAGGCATCTCAGAACCGCGCACAGAAGCTGCTCTGGTACCTCGGCAATGTTATGGTCAATGGGCCAATGACTCCGCTTGCTACTAATCTACCGCCAGCTAAAGTCGCCCCTACTGTGCCTGAAATACCCTCTTGTAAGGCATTCATTATGTAAGTTTTAGGAATTCATATTCATCTAATGATGGTGCTTGTAGTTTTAAAACATTAATCTGTATACCATATGTGCAGTGTATTCATTGTGCAGATGACAGGAAAGTTGTTCGTAACATTTTTGTGCCTCTATTTTTATTGGAGTTGCAAAGCAACAAAAATTTATATCGCATCAACGTGTACATTTGATACATTGCTAGTACATAAATTTATGTGTACACTGTGTCTCAGAAAATTTAAATGTTTTTATCAACAGAAAATCCGAACGGCATCATTGTACGTTTATACCAACGATAATGTACACTGTGTCTCAGAAAAAACGTGACTATATTTTCTGCAATAACTTGAACAATAAGTGTCCAATTACAGTAATTTTTGTGGTGTAGTCATTAGTCATACTGTGCTAAATGCCGATATTAATTGTTTGGATCATTGGTCGTTTCAGCTGTGAAGTTGCCGAGTGGTTGGAGGGACGTACTGCGTGAGAGAGGTCCTGAAGGGTTTGCGAAGGCAGTTCGTGATCACAGAGGATTGCTACTGATGGACACTACGTTACGTGACGCTCACCAGTCTCTGCTTGCCACCCGCGTCCGTACCTACGACATGAAGAAGATTGCTCCATTCATTGCACACAGCCTCAGTCCTCTCTTCTCTCTGGAGAACTGGGGAGGTCTAGTATGATCTTCTTGTACTCTGATCTGGTATGAGGATCTTGTGGCTGGGAAGGTTTAGTCTCTTGTTTTCTCGACATGTTACTGTTACTCTTCCTCTATGACTGTGTGTGCACCGACTCAAGATCAACACATGCCTCAAATACAAACTCCTCTAATTAGGTCACCTCTCAGCTTTTCAGTCCATGTTATACTGTCTTAACATATGTTATGTGATATGATAGCAGTCGGAGGCGTCGATTTCCACCCGGATCTCGGGCTCCAGACCCGACCACTTTTGAGGCCTATAGGGTCCATCTCATTAGTGGACCAGACCAAGTTTTGGGAAGGTGTTGGAGACGCCCATATAGCCTATGACCATGGAGACGCCTGCATATTGGAGGCGAATAATACACGTTTCACATAAGCGTATCTATTTATCTCACTTCACCACGACGGAAAATCGTCACCACCAGCGGCGATTTCACAACCTAAAGTACATGCAAATGCGTTGGCTCTGCCCCAGACCCTGCACCCCACTGCGGGTGCTTACAGCGCTTCCCCACACCTGCTAGCTGGAGTTGGAGGGAAGGGAGTGAGGAAAGGAAAGGGAAAGGAAAGGAAGTGGATGGAAAGGAAAAGGGAGGGAAGGAAAGGGAGTGGACCCGACCAAGTTTGGGAGGAAATTGATGCCCCTGATAGCGGTGTGCTTTGTGCATTGAAAACGACCCTCGAGTACTAGGCCTGTTAAACAAACACTGGAAGTAGTGGTGGTGGTTGGAAAAAGAATTCCCTGAAACGCCTCATTTTCTCTGCTTTCAGCAATAATTGCTGAGAGGCACTCGTGAAAAGGATTCCAGTAAGTTTTAACACGTTGGCTGTCACTGACAAGTTATCTCGCCAATTAATATGCTATTGCTTCAGTTAGTGCCACTGACGAGCAAAACGAGTATACTCGTGATAACTCAGCCTACACACCACAGCAGATAACCAGCTGGCACCTCGGCAAAATTAACGTGTTAAGCCAGATACATAATGTTTGGTTTGCGTGATGACAATGATGATAAGAGACTGTGTATCGTGTCCAGGAGCAACGTTTGATGCTGCAATGACATTTCTCTATGAAGATCCTTGGGAAAGACTGGAAACCCTACGAGACCTCATCCCAAACGTGCCGTTTCAAATGCTGCTGCGAGGCGCCAATGCTGTTGGATATACCAACTATGCTGACAATGTTGTGTTCAAGTGAGCAATTCATTTGCTTTATTATGAGTAGCTGATGTAGTTTATGTCACCGTGTGTGATGTTCTACAGTTGTGTATATGTGTTCAACTAGCGCTGACTACTTTTGTTATCGGTGGTCATAAGAAATATTGCTGTTGAAGTATAGTTTAGATTAAATTTTTGTAGTTTCAGAAAAATGTGTGATGTATAAATTTATAAAAATGTAGTAAGTTTCTTATAGAACATACAACTGTTGTTCAAAGTCGTAGTAACTGTGCTATAACCTTGGGTTGAAATGATTAAGGATCTCAGTCTATTGATGGATGTCTTAGTACCTCTGAAGTTACTGGATTTCGACAGAGCACAAATATCTATAATATTTTACAAACGTTTGTTTAATTTTCATTATGAGTTGACAGATCTGATCCTTTTGTTACATTTCTGCTTATTAAGTTATTATTACATTAACAGACATTGGCAGCGTATTTCATTGTAAGAAGCGAAAGAGTGGATTTGTTGTTGACAGATTCTGTGAGCTGGCCGTCCAGTCTGGTATGGACATCTTCCGTGTGTTTGACTCATTGAATTATGTGCCAAATTTGGTCCTTGGGATGCAAGCAGCTGGAAAGGCAGGTCAGCTGACACGTACGAGTCTGGCTTTTTCTTGATCATATTTCCATTGGGAATTATTGATAATAATTTCAGCTGTTTGAATTCCAAATGTCTGTGTGTAGCTGAAAGCCTAGCTTACTCTGTGTACAATCTATTCATTTCAGTGAAAGGGTGGGGATTGTACAGACTCATGGGCTGACACCATATGTGAGCCAATAAGCCATCCACAGAAGGGTCTAGTTGTATGTCACTAGGTACTGAGCTGTGTGTACCAGGGAGTACACAGGCTGAGACCATCTCTGGGTCAGTCCAGTGCTGTAATCTTAGAATATCTAGGAGACTTCTTACTGAATAACATCCCTATACGGCAGTGGAAGGGAATTGATTGTGTGTCCGCTGAACTTACTGGCCCTTACTCACGCTTTCGTACACTGTCTTACTCAGCCCCAACCAGTGTCTAGGCAGCAAGGCGTGGTGAGGCTACTGAATGTTGATGTCACTCTGTAGCAAAATGACTCCTGCTGCAATCAGCGGGGTCAGTGTCTGAATGAAATGTAGGGACATGTAACACTGAAAGACTGGGAGTTACTGGCCTGACCATGACTGTTAGCTTCACTGAACATTAACCCCACACTGGGTGGCCTCCAGTCACCACAGTATGTGGGAACGTGAGCCTATCAGGCTGACTGACTGAATTTATCCGCCCAGAACGCACCATGTATGAAGTTATCTTTACAGCCACCACAGCGCCAGCCAGCACCCATCTGTTGTCATACAGCCTGCAAAGGTTGTTATTAAACGTCTGTGAATTTAACCGTTTGATACCGTTGCTGCCATATGGGTACAGCTATAAAGCATCCTGTGCCAGACTGGGTTAAGCCGTCGTTTGCAATTTTTGACATCCGGGCACTCTGACGCTCAGCCATATGGCATTTGATAAGTAAGTAAGTAAGTCCTTTAATGACATATGACAATCGCACATGCTACAATGTGTAGACGTAGAGGTTATGTAAAATCAATAAATGTCTCTCAGTAAAACATGCTTTATTGACTTTAATTATATTATTGACTGACATTCAAATCTCGCCAACCAACACATTGTACAAACGTGCATATTGTATTTAAGAATGTGTAAATTTTTCTGAATTGATTCACTATGTGGTTTGACTGTTGAGTTGTGGTGGGTGCTAGGTGGCGTAGTGGAAGGTGCGATAGCGTACACTGGTGACGTGTCCGATCCAGCACGGACCAAGTACAATCTACAGTACTACTTGGACCTTGTGGATGAGCTAGTTAAGGCGGGAACACACATCATTGGCATCAAGGTGTGAACACTAGACCACCCTCAGAGCATTGTGGTTGCTATCTACTAGTGTATTGATGTTGAGTGATGAAATACAATGAACAGCTGTGTTAGCATGCAACAGCAGCACTGCTGCGTTTTATTTCTGTGAATTCTTATTACGACTACTTGATTACTCACTCACTCACTCACTCTCTCAGTGACTGAAAGAGTATTGCCCAGGATAATAATGACAGATGTAGAACAGTTGAGTTTTATGTGGTTTAACGTCCCACTTGACACAATATTGGTCATTTCAAAGACTGTCAAGCATATATTAAATATAGACAGACTTGTAGAACACCAGTAGGCCTATGTGCTAAAAGACTTCAGTTGTGTTGAGATGTTGAACATTGAACATGCCTGAACGAGCAGTGAGCACTGCAAGCCTTAAATAACACTTGATTCGATTATCACCATTTGTGTTTACATTATCACCAGTTATCCTGCGGCCAAGAAGGTTTGGTTAAACAAATGCTGAAAGTACTGAGTGGTGACTGTGGCAGCAGAAGATTATGCATACTTTTCCTCGGCTTTATGCTGTTGTTCTGTTTCTTTGCTTTATGTTGTTCTACAACATGTCATTGTGATACGTTCACTGACCAGTTAACACATATTCACACTTTTATGCAAGTTTACCAGTTGCCGTCTAAACAGTTTGTGGCAGACTTTTCTGCAGTTTGAAAACATTGCCGGTGTTAAAACTGTTTATAAACTGATAGGTCTAACGGGAAAAGCCAGAGTGATCATTATGATGTTGTGATGCAGGACATGGCTGGACTGTTGAAGCCCCAGGCAGCGCGGATGCTCGTCAGTGCTCTGCGGGAGAAATATCCTCATATACCAATACACGTTCACTCCCATGACACGGCCGGTGCTGCAGTCGCCTCAATGCTGGCAGCTGCCGACGCCGGGGCCGACATCGTCGACGTTGCCGTTGACTCGATGTCTGGACTGACGAGTCAACCGAGCATGGGAGCCGTCGTCTCGTCAATTCAACGCACTCAGTATGACACAGGCATTGAGCTGCCTGTAGTCAACCAGTATTCAGCCTACTGGGAACAGGCTCGCCAGCTCTATGCACCATTTGAGTGCTGCACCACGATGCGCAGCGGCAACTCGGACATCTATCTCAATGAAATTCCAGGTACATTAACTTTTACCAAACTAAGTGGGCACTGGCGTTGGTTTCAGGTTCTTTTGTATGTTTCTTTTTTGTCTCTGGCTACGTGTGCTAGATTAAGCTGACCACACTCAGCTTTTGAGTCCACGTTAAACTCTTTTGTCACATCATATATTATTGTCATATTGTACATCGAGTTCTGTCATCACTAGCTGTGATGAGTTTGGACTGTTCTCTGTTGCTGGTGTTGTTGGCCCGCCACAGTGTCGTGTTTCAATATTGTTCTCTGTTTAACTTGTATTTAAGGTTTACTAATCATTTGAGCAGCAAGCAGTTCACGGAGGAATCCTTGCAGGTCCCAGGTAACAAAATGCAAGTCAGTAAGTAGTCTAGCTTGTGTTGGCATTTTCACATTATACATTAAATTGATTTGTACGCGTTTGAAAAAAATAATTGTCCCGGGGTTAGTCGTCTCTATGCGTTGTCTTAAAGATGATACGCAAAGGTTTTTGCAGAAAGTGAGTAAAAAGCAGTTTCGAACAGTTTATTACAACGCAAACGCGTGTGGGTGGCACAAATGGATGAATAATATTGCAAAATGCTGAAATTTTGAAGTTTTATTTTTCGACAATCTCCGGAAATCTTCGGAATCTGTGACGTCATAAAATGGCTATGTTTACGTGGATGTGCCCTTAGTCTCGTCTTACAGTGCGTTTATACAGTAAATAGTCGTTAAAAGTAGTTTAGTTTATTTAGTTAGGA
>Ga0056114_1001178_pt1 | contig 11381 bp, 6 predicted proteins | sample WorMetHERISLAND1_FD_77005 | JGI IMG/M metagenome (GOLD analysis project Ga0056114, IMG submission 77005) | Marine gutless worms symbiont microbial communities from Max Planck institute for Marine Microbiology, Germany - Olavius loisae HERON... ...
CTTAATTTTTGGCCCAGCCTGAATGTTAAATTATGTTTTGTTTTAGATAGACTTTCTGTGTAGGTAAACATAAGAATACGATACTGTCGTACACCATGGGCCAAAAATTAAGCTCCAAACTCTCGTTCATATATTCACCAAATAGTGATAGATTTTACATATTTTACATTCCACAAGGTAGTATAGCGACGCAGTTAAGGTGTGGTGGTATGCTTAGTAACGTACCACTTTATTACAAATTTTCCACAGAATGCGCCAGTGGAAAAATTTCGGAAATCGGTCAATATTTGACAAAGATATGGACAAAACTTTGTGGCTTACTTTTTTGGGGGCCACCCTGTATTGTCGTTTGCCAGAGGAATGCTCCGTTTGTGATATTTGTGTGTCTTTATGTCTGTCACATATACCCCACATATCTTTTGTTCACTCAATATTCGAACGCGATAGAAAGTTTATATTTTTCGAGAAAATTACTCTTTACGTCAGTTAATGGTGGTGTAATTCTAGGATCAGAAGGTCAAATGTGTGGAACTGCGAACGAAGAATAGATATCTTCACCAAAAACAGATCGATTTACCTCAAACTGAGACCAAACTGATCAACAGCCAATTCTACACATATCGTCTAGTACATTTCACCAGCGAAAATGGTTCGTTTTTGTGACATTTGTCTCTAATTGTCAGGGACAGCCGCTTGTGGCAGCGGCCACCTGGCCGTGCACCGACTTGTTTTATCCACGCATGGCTTGAATGAGCAAATGATTTAGTCAACAGCTGCTATAGTGGAGTATAGTTGTACTGCATTGTAGAACGTTACTGTAGATACATCAGTTCGTTGTACTCGTTTGATCAGAAAAACGCCGGTTTGTTTTCATACATAACTCGTAGTAAAAACAACCAATCTGCGTGTCTAGACTTGCACTTGCTTAGTGCTAACCCGTGCGCTGCTGGCCGCATTGGTTTATACCCATGCTACTGAACAATTTGCTATACACATGGACGTGACGCGGATATGCTTAGTCTACGAACGTGAAAATAATCTGACTGTGTTGCCTGGTAGGCCTACATCGCTGGCTAATATACACGGTATATTTCTCCGACCTAAATTTAAGCAATCAATCAATCATTTATTTAAATAAGGCAGCATGGCCCATAAACACAATAAATCAACTGCAATCAATGTGCATGTTGCATTATATTATGCTCAGTGGCGGCGCCAGCTATAGACAAGGTAGGGTCTAGGCCCTACCATTTTCGTTCGGGCCTACCTCGGGCCCTACCACTCGGCCTCAGGAAGCCAAAAAGTGAAGCTAAAATCGCCACTGAAATTTTCAAAATGCTTAATCACATGGCTTTCGGTTATATGAGAGAGCACACAACAGAACAAAGACTAATTTATGACACTGAGATGATGTGTGACGTGTCACTTGTTTCAAGTTGTGCGTATCGAATATACAGGGTGGCCCAAAATTGAGCCACAAACTTGTCCATATCTTCGCCAAATATTAAGCTATTTCAAAAGTTTTCATTGGCAGATTCTGTGGACATGCATGCAGCTGACTGACAGCTGATTTTAAACACAGTTTGGCAGTTCTTATAATAATAAGAGGGGCCTATGGTAGTAGTAGGTGCCATTGATAGATTGCGATGTACGTGTCCAAAAGTCCAAAATGGTAAAGTTTAACGCAATTTTCAGATTCACTTATGATTTATCCGGCACACATGATTGACAAGAGTGAAAAATGAAGCGTAGTATAGCAGAATTTTTTCTAAGTAGTGGAGAAAAAGGCTGAGGCAGCAGCATGTCCGACGCAGAGACGCCTCAGCACGGCAGTAGCAACCAAGTCACAAAATTCAAAAGTCACAACAAAATTCTGACGATGTTCACGCAAATATACTATATCTAATAGTATATTTGGTTCATGCAGGCAATGTTCTATGGACAGCAGCAGGAAAGTGTTGGCAATGAATCCTATTATGATTCGAATAAAGACGAAAAAACAGACAGACAGTGGACAAAAAGTGGAAGAAACAATTGCAAGAAAAGTGGCTCCCATGGTCCAAAGGTTCTGCCATCGTCCGCAGCACAGTGATATCATTAATTGTCAGCATATTAAAATGACACACATTGTGTCTTATCACAGAATTTTCTTACTGCTAGGCTACTGTCAGTAGTACAGGATACAGCTAGTGAACTGAACTTATTTTACCCCCCCACCATATCCTTATGCTATATACCGCCATATTTAACCCAAATAGTTTGAGGCCCTACCATGCTACGTTGGGCCCTGCTGCATACCTGTTCTAAGATCCTGGTGCCGCCATACATAACAATGTACATTATAACACACAAGTTTAATAAATAGTTCAATACATCGCGGCTATACAATGCTGAGATCATTCATTATTGCATCAGTCGCCCCTGCAGTTTTCAGTCTATGGGCTCTACATACGCGTTATAATGATTAGTTGAACTAACATTGTTGAATTTCGCCCATTGCTCACTCAAAAAACTTTCGTAATTATGCAAATATAATGTTAGCAACCATTTGTACACACGCGTGATCTGTATATGACTCAACGTTATCAGCAATCCCAGAAATAGGTGCTATAAGTATGGGCTTATTTGTACTGTTGCTTCTTGTCGCATTTGATAATCTCGTTGTGCGAGAAGATGCGCGAACTGTGATCATGTATGTGCGTTTTGTGAAGCACGGTACACACGGCCAACCAAGTTGAAACAACGAAAATGTCTTAATCGGTTTCGATGTTTTTTTGCTAAAAAAAGATCAGAAAAAAACAACAGCGCATTGTAGTCGGTATTAATGACTTATAGGCCTGCGCGTTAGTAATAGCCTGTCTAAAGTCTGAACCTGGAGCGAATTACAAAAAAATCTTAAAATTTATCGGGAGATTTTCGTAAGATGTTAATTGGCAACATCGTAACTTCATCGTAAGTTTGACTTAAGATATATCGTAAGTTATTGTAAGATTGTTGTGTAAGATTTTTTTTGTAATCCATCCCCTTATTTTAGATCGGCATTTGGCGAATCGCGAATCTAGAAAAATGTGATTTCGCTGCTGGCGTATCACGGGCGGGATCTTTTAGCTCATTCGATAAACTAAAACTCACAGCAGAGTCGGTAAACCGAGTGAACATGGCCGGCCGGACCAGCTTCAGGCGTGATGAAATAAAAAGGGCATAGTAGGTTAGACAAATCACGTAGAACGAATTAGCCTACGTTGCCAATCAGTTTTAAAATACAAATCGGGTTACGCGATCAAAATGGCTAACGTTTCTTTACACGTGACACAGTGCGTTGTATGTATTGTACGCAATGTACGAGATCTTAGCGGATAAAGGCGTCTGTTTACCATAAATAAAATAATATATCATACAGGTCACTGAACTAAATAATACACATACGATATAGTGAGAGTTTATTGAACGGTGGAAGAAATATCGAGTAATAATAATAATAGTTCTATAAAACCGATTGTTGGCTGATTGTATTTCGTTGCGACTGAGTCAATGCTGCGGACGCAGACTCGTGACATCTCCAATCATCCGTGAAGTAGACATCATAGACAGCCTGCTGCTGCGGTTGCTGCTGGTGGTGGTGGTGGTGGTGCGGAGGATGATAATGACGATCCGCATGTACGCACGGTCCGCCGAAATAAGCCTGTTGCTGCTGCTGGTAGCGATGACCAAAATTACACGTGTTCATAGGTCGGAGGTCACCGGATGCGGCGAAGTCGGTCACCGATCGGTTGTTGTAGCCAGCCGGGTCTTGATATGACGTCATCGCTGGAGCGCCGTAGAGTTGCAGGTCGACCGGAAGTTGTCGGTGACACGTGACCGCCGCCATGTTCCTCGGTGACCGGTCACCGAACGTCGCGGGTTTATCAAGGTCGTCGGCGGGGTTGGTACATGACGAGACGGTTTCGTCGCTGATGGCTGGCGTCTCTGTCGCTGCAACTCGCTTCTCCTTCTGTCTCCGGTTGCAGAACCACACTCGCACGACCTCGCGATCCAGCCGCAGTGCGCTCGACAGCCGCGCTATCTCGTCGGCGCTCGGCTGCTGCTGGCAACGTAACGTCACTTCCAGCGTGCCCCTCAACGTCGCGTCGATACTCGTTCTCTTCTTCCGCTGTCGACACTGGCCAAACGTCGCCGCGCCGCCGTCGACTTCCGACGATGCCTCCGTCCCGCCCTCGGCGCCGTTCAGCCACCTCGCCAACAGAGGCCGCAGCTTCCGCATGTTCTTCGGGCTAAGCTGCTGCGCCTCGAAGCGGCAGATCGTCGTCTGCGAGAACACGTTGCCGTACAGAGTTCCCAGCGCGAGACCGACGTCGGCTTGAGTGAACCCCAGCTTGATGCGGTGCTGTTTGAACTGGCGAGCAAATTCTTCCATTTCGTTGTCGCCGCCGCCGGTCGACGCCTGTCGGTCCCAGTACGCGCAGTCAGTGTTGATTTCGTCGTTTTCGAGAGAAGATGTTTTGTCGGGTGACGTCAGAATGCCGCCATCTTTACCGTCAGCCACGTACTTCCGGTTATCGTAAAGCCACGGCTTCGTCGACTGTAATACTACTTCCGGTGGCCACACCGCCATCACTGTCTGGCGGTTGACCGGAAATGGATGGGCAGAGTACCAGCCGAGACGTTCAGCGGTGGCTTTAATTGGCGTCGGCGGAACGGCGGGCTGCTGAGTGTGTGACGTCATCCAGCTGACGTCATATCCAGGTGCCCGCTGACTACTGTCCGACACTGCTGACAGTTTCTCGGGGTCTACGTTGACCTGGGACCGGAAGTAGTTGGAACCAGTCGGAGAACGGATGACGCCTGGACGACCGTGTCGTTCGCTGATCACGTGATACGCACCGCAGCTGCTGATGACGTCATTCATTTTTGCGCCGTCAACAGTCCATTTCTCGCTTTTTAACGACATCACAAAAACTTCCGCTCGTGCAAACGTCTCGCTTCTGAATTACGCGAATAAACAATACGTAAACAAAACGTCAGAAGGTCAATTCTTGTGACTGATACGCTAAGTGGCTGCGGACACTTGACGTCATCGATGCCGTGACATCATTGTGTCACTGATGCGTAACGGGTGTGGTCCAGATTGGCTGACGGACAAACCGCCCACTGTGCATACGTGTCCGCTATTGGCCGTCGGCCATGGAGGGAGGCTAGGCGGGCAGATAGGTGTCATGTTGACCTGTCATCACCCCGCTGAGTTAATAGACGGTTTCAGTGTTACAATAGCACAGTTTAGACTTGTCTGACATCTCCATACTGCACACCGTAAGACTGCAACGTCGAAGATAATTCGCCTGACGCGCTTCACAGCTATATCGCCGTCATAAAAAGTTTTCGTATCTAACAACAGCGGGGTCTATCTATGCCTATATATGTTGCGTAATGCGGGATTATAAAATCGCTATATAAAGTAATATCGTTCCAATAATCCATAAAATATCCGAGGTTTACATCACAAATTCAGAACATAACAATGGATGGTCCATGCATGAGACTCCGATCCGCCACTCGTGGCGACCTTGTATAGACTGTTCCTCTGTCACGCACTTTAGCACTCGCACATTTGCTGCGGCGGGTCCCAAAGGCAGGAACCAATTGCTGGTGCACATACGAGCATGGGAGACAGTTAGGTCGTTCAAGACGGCACTCCGTTGACTAAGTCCAAGTTGTCCAGGCATGCAGCACCCTTGTAATGACTGCACCATGTTACGGCGCGTTAGAAAGTGTCGACGTTATTATCATGCGCGCATTTACTTAACAACTGAATTACTACTGTATGTGCATAAAACATTACATTTTCACGTTAGTTTTTTTTTTAAATCCGAGATGTATTATGGTTCTTGCTGTAAAAAAACTAGTTCAATTCACGTCCAGTCGTTTTGACTTGACTTCGATGTTCCCATATGAGAGGTGAAAAGAAATAGGCCTATACATTTTCGTGGTCTCGCGTCATAAAAGGACTTGAATTTAATTCACTGTAGTCGATCGACAAAGGTATGAACTATGAAGCGACAGAAGAGCCTATGTTATGAATGATTGTGAATCGTCTGTAACATTCTCTATTTTACACTGTTTTACTAAGTCGTCAGCAAAATGTCTACGATGTCTTGGTGAGTGACCCTGAGACAAACTAGCTGCAGGATTGATGATATGGTTCTTCTACAGAAGATGAATGGTGTGGAACGGATGATGGCTTGCTGTGACATGAAGGCGTTGAGCAGGTCGATTTACTGGCGAGACAGGATGAACGCTTTCATTCACAACTTGATGCAGAGTGTCGCCATCTGGCAACCGCTCTGAGACCTCGGCATAGACCGTCTCAACACTGTGCAGATCGGCACAATTTCGATCCGCTGTCAGCCGCTATTTCGATAACAAATTCATGGATTCGTTCGTATTCTTTACGGGTTTCAGTCCAGAACGGATTCTATCGTATATATAGTCTTCGTTTGAATATAGAAAGTTAATACCAAGTTGCATCAATTGACAAATTTCATTCATGCCAGTAAGTAGGCCTTATTAGGCGTATACAAATGAATAAAGGTGTTTTGTTTTGCATAGGCCTGACGTCACGACCGTGGTACTACAAAACACTGATCGATTTAAGTCTCCTTTGTTTTGACACTTCAATGATTGATTAACTGTAAACAACGCATTTAAAACGTTGTACCGGTTGTACCGAGTGATGGGCAGTTATGTTGCGATGTTTGTTTCACACGAAGCTTTATTCACCATATAAATGGTAGTAATTAAGCTGAACAGATAAAAATACAAACAGAAAAAAACTAATACTTAACTAAGCTTAACTAAATAAATAATTATTATCATAAAGGCAAACAAACACAACTGGACATAATAATAAATTCTCGGAGTTCTCAGGAATTTTTGTGCCCGTTGCAAATGTGTCCGAAATTGCATCAAATGAAAATAAAGCTGACAATCATGTATCACATCTTTAGATCGTTAAAAATTTTAGCAAAGTACATGTAGGTGTCACCACAAACTGAAAAGACGCAATATGTTTCGGTCACTAGGTTCTTTTTCTTCTGATGTGTGTTTAAGCTCATAATCATGTTTGTCTTGTTCTTTGTTGCACTTTGCCTGTCTAATTCCCAGTTTTGTGGACCATTGTTGTCTGATTCATGTAAATGAACGGATGTGGATTCAAGTTCGCTGGCTGATCATTCCAGTGACCGCACACATGTAATGGTATCGCTTCGTCGCAGCTAATTGGTTAATCTGTGGCGGCAGCTAGACGCTTCATCCACGGATTAACTCTCTCTCTCTCTCTCTCTCGCTGGCGCAAGTCGTCGATAGCTAATTGCCTTGCGTGGATCTTGCACTTGCAGCTGTTGTGCATTGATTGCGCCCTTTGTGCTTGTGACTGTGTTTTATAACACTGATAATACAGTAGCTGGTTACTGACTTTACGGCCAACAAGTTACGATTGTTCATATCACCAGCAAACTGTCAGGCATTAAATTTTTTTCCCACGCGAATAAGCAGCCTGATATCAGTACAGGCCTAATATGTTCAGGCATAAGTTCATATACATAGTTTTTCTTCTTCTATTAAAAGCATTTTGCACCTTTCTGTTCTGTTCGTATCCACTGCCGTTGACTATTGAACAAACAAATAAATTATGCAAGTAATTAACGAATTTATAACGCGCGGACCCGGGAAAAGACATCAGAGGCGCAGACAGCGAACAAATGTTTTGCGAACATGTAAGTCTTGAGCTGAGATCTAAAACTAGTGAAACTATCAGCAGTGCGTACAAATGAGGGAAGGCTGTTCCAAACGGTAGGGGTTGATGTTCATATGTTACATCTTTGTCATAGTCTCTTAACATTCTATATGTACTACGTGTTACGTCCTTGCACCACGTAATACTTGCATTGAAGTGGAACCAGTCATCACGAAGACACAACAAAATTTTATGCCCAGTGCGGACTAGCTACATTGCGGGCCATAGGCTTCATACATTTCACGGGCCCTCCTTCCCTCACTCACTCTCCATCCCCTCCTTTTCCCCTGCCTACCCTTAGAAGTAGGCCACTTAAATACAGCTAGGGGGTTTGGGGATTGCTGCGAGCACCCCAGTGGGGTCTGGGGCTGAACCCTTGCGGAAATCGAATTTGGGGCATTTTAGTCTTGTAATACTGACATCTGGTGGCAGCAATTTTACTAATTTTCCTGAGAATTAATTGATCACAATTTTTGCATTAAAAATCTGGGCCCCTAACATTTGCTGGCCCTATAGGCTGCAGCCCTGTTAGCCGAATGGCTAGTCCGACACTGTATACAGCTCGTAAACAACAGCTTGATAGGTGCCCTTCATTACGGTATATTTCTGCATGTTTACTCATTTTCTGAAAATATTGCGACTTGTTGCCATTTCAGTGAAAACACAACAAACTTAAAATGTTCAACAGAGACGTTCAACACATGCTTCACTGTCAATAACATTCTAATACAAAATTATGTAATTTTTTCAACAGGTTAATAAAATCAATTTCACATTATTAATCAACTTAGAGAATAAATCACAGGAGGCAATGTCATCCTTCTGCAGTAAAGTAATAACATAATAATATTGTAACACAAGAGCCATGCTGTAGCGGGGTAACTGTGCGATGCCACTTACTTAATTTATAACTTAATAACTTACATACATACTCACACAATTACTTATTTTTACTTACTTACTTACTGAACACCATTGTGTCCTTTCTGATAATTAGTACAACCACGATGTACATCGTTTCGCCCTGTGTCACCTAATAGTTTTGTTTACTTCACTTCTACGTATTTATTTCGCTAACACAGAATTCTGATTATAAAGTAATTTTTTTTAGATTCATAACAATTTCATTTCACTTTGTTTCTGTACCTTGCAGAGTTTCTGAGATATGATGAGTTACAGACAGAATGACGTGGTTTTTGTTTTATTTACCCTTCTCTAGTTCGTCCCAAATTTGAGAAAGTTACCCTTTGAATTTTAGGATAACGTTTGGATCCCCAAGTAGCAATATCATGCTCTGTGTACCATCGCGCAGTAAAAAAATTGGTTTTCTTAAATGATACCAACACATAAGTGACAGTTAATAGAACTATGGCAATGTATAGACCTACTTTCAATGAAAGTAGACTGGCTTCAATAAAGTGAGCCCATCAACAACTTGACAGTGAACAATGATGTTAACTAGAGTAGATCTAGATCTACAGTGAGATAGAGCTAACCCACTCCTGCTATGAGAAGCCGATGGCTACTTGGACACAAGTACCCACAGATGCTTCTCGACATTCTCCCCAAGACTTTTTGATGTGACTGAGTGAGTAGATTCTTAATGGCACATCAGCACAATTAGGCTATACAGTGCCATTCACGACGGTACACGCTGGAAAATGCAGATAGAAGACAAACCAAAAACAGACATTACTAAAACTAAGCACAACCCAGAAAAAGCAAACAACACAAAACACAAAACTATCCTGGTTCAGTCGCCTTTTAAGACACTCTGCCAGGAAATGACGGGAGCTTATTCTACAATGCTCCCCAGCCCACATGGGGTGACTTTTTGATGTCATGTGTTTGTGAAGAGTCTGGGTTCTACATTAGAATGTTTGGTTCAGTGTGCTTTATTAACAGTTCACAACACCAAGCAGCGGCACATCATCAGACACAGTTAAACCCTTTGACGTCCACTGTTGCCATATAAACAGCTATTAAAACATCCTGTGCCAGACCGGGTTAAGCCATCATACATTTTGTATTTTTTGACATCCGGGCACTCTGACGCTCAAGGCTGAGCGTTAGAGTGCCCAAATGTCAAAAATTACAAATGACAGCTTAACCTAGTCTGCGCAGGATGTTTTATAGCTGTACCCATATGGCAACAGTGGACGTCAAAGGGTTGATAATAGCAACAATAAAACTATATTACAGTCACAGGGAGCACATTGTGGAATGCAATTTATCACTCATCAAAATCAATAATCCTGTCTATCACTGACAAAACATGTAAGGTCTCTGATGTCTGGCTCACTGCAAAGTCTTAATGGCGCGTAGTTCACGACGTCTGCTGCAGAGATATCGAAGTCGATTCCACAAGCTTTGACAGACGGCTACCAGCTGAGTGTCAAGGACTGGTAACCTCAGTACTTCATCATACTGCTGCCTACCAGAAATACACAGCCATCATGTGTTTTAAATTTATTTCAGTCTCTACAACAGTTTGCAAAACAATACTATAAGAAAGCTAAATAAACTATGCAGTCATAGATAAGTTTACTGCTGAACGTTCTGAGACATACAGGGTGGATCAAAAACTGAACATTTATTCAGGTATTAAAAACTAATAATCACTGTTAAATGTGCAAAATGTTCAGGACTCAGGAGGCTCAGAAGAGTAAAGATACAGATGTGTAACGTTCATGCATTTATTAAACATTATTTGCAAAATGTTCTGACTCTAACAAAACGTTTTTTCCAGCAGTTCAGCTGAGGACAGTAACCACATATTTTTAGCCAACCGTACTGATGGTCGTGCTTTGTTACAATGTTGCGTCTGTCTGTCGCCTGTGACGTTATGTATTGTGGCTAAACGGTACGTCCTAGAGCAAAACTCGCTACTGACAGCCTATAGCAAGTCGTATATGAGGAATCGATAGGTACCAAAATGAATGACCTTGACCTTTGTTAAGAGGTCCTTTAAGGTCGTGTCAACCATTTCTGAATAACTTGGAAACTGTTAGAGATAGAGGTTTGGTTTTAAAGGACCACAAATAGGAAATGGCCTATGGCTAGTCGAATGATCATGTGACCGATAATGTCACGTGACCTGGAATGTCAAACTCGTGACCCCAATATGCTTAGAGCCTAATATCTCGAAAACAGCCAGTGGAGATGCTATTTAGCAACAATCGATAATTACTAGATAGTCTGCTTTCAGGCAGTACGGTCGGCTATCCTAGCAACAGCTTGGCTTCTTGTAAACAATATGATAAGATTAAGATTATTGTATTTCTGTTATTGCAAAATGAGTCTACCACGCTGGACATTGTGCACTGTAAGTAACACGCTTCATGCGCTGATAATGAATTCTTGGCTCATCGTATCCCAGCAGCTGTGGAAGTCTTTCAGTGGTCACGTTTTCGTCTTACAGCAACAAACCAGTAGTTAGCCTAAACGGCATCCCGGACTGAAATAAAATATTAACTATAGAGTATGGACAGGTGTTTTGGGAAGCCTCTTGCAGCTGCCAGCACAGCAGCATGGTACACTGCCTCAATGACACAAGCACACGGTTCACTTCCTGAATGCAAACGTGCTTCCC
>Ga0056114_1001179_pt1 | contig 11380 bp, 8 predicted proteins | sample WorMetHERISLAND1_FD_77005 | JGI IMG/M metagenome (GOLD analysis project Ga0056114, IMG submission 77005) | Marine gutless worms symbiont microbial communities from Max Planck institute for Marine Microbiology, Germany - Olavius loisae HERON... ...
ACAGTCTACCAGCAGCAGTTCGTGAAGCTGACAGCTTGCATTCGTTCAGACGCAAGCTCAAAACGCACCTGTTTACTTTGTGTTTTAATGACTGATTAACTGTTTTTAGACTTTTGTAATGCATTCCCGGTCCGGTGCCGAGTAGGGAGGGCATAACAACCTCCACTTACTTACTTACTTACTTAGAGTAATGCAAAACTGCACTTTTTGTATACTAAAATTCAACGGAATGACATTTTAAAAATTGTTTCTGTGTTGAGCCCAAGAAGTAACACTACAAACACTTTACTGATGGCTTATTTGGAACAGTATGATATTTTAGCTAGAAACCATGGTTAAAATGCTAAAATCAGTTTTGAAATGTTAATTGTCAGCCTTTTAAAGTGGTCATACTCATAAATCTTAGTTCATGTAAAATACTGTCATTTAATCAGACAGCTGAGTTTTTGTTAATTATGGTCAGTGAGACACTAGGTGCCCAACTACCAGCCTGCTCAAGGATACATGCTATTCAACTGGCGAGCACCGAATCACCGTCAGACCTAGGCAGCTGTAGCCAAGAAGTGCGTAGTGATATCAACAGTGAAGCCTCTAGCTATGTTTAGACCTCAGTGGGTTACAGTCACCTTCTGTTTTGCTGGACTGGACTATAGTAGTGATCGTGTGTTTGGCAGGATGCCGGCAAAGAGGCTGAATTGCTGGCCGAGATAGCGCGACTAAAGGCTTCATTGGCAGAGAAAGATTCGGAGCTTGCAGATTTGCGGTCACGGCTTGCCAAGTATGAGTAACATGCATTCCACCGACAAAAGCTTTGGATGTCGTTGTTGTCAACTCTTTGGTTTCCTCCGCTGCCACCAGATGTCATTGTTAAGACTATGGTTATAGTGTCAAAACTGCTTGTAGTTTATAAGTGTTTCAGATTTTGTTAATTTGCTTCTGTTTTGGATCTGTATTGATGTATGTAGATTACTAATCTCTTCTCTCATGCATAGCAGTTGTCTGGTCACTGATGCAGATACTCTTAGTAATAGTGTGTCACTGATGTTGGCTACTGACTGATAACTGACACTTCACCAGCAGATGTCATATTGCCAGCATCAAAATAAAAACAACAAACATTACTTACTTAACACCTGTCAATGTTGACAGTTTGTTTAGGTGTGATCAGCCATGCTCATTGGCCAGCCAGTCACACATAACTCTAATGTGTTTTATTCCCAGTCCAGTCACTGAACAAAATACATCTGAAAGTTGTTGGAAAATGCTCATGATGCAGAAAAGTACCTATCTCTATCTTATGTTGTGGAAATCATTAATACGTTAAAATACAGCAACTGTAATAATAACAATAATAATAATAATAATAATAATAATAATAATAATAATAATAATACACAGACAATTTCTAGCGCGCCGTAACACGACAAAGTCATTACAAGGGCGCGCGATCAGCCATGCTTAGTGGCCACCTGTAGCTGTAGCCAGTTTTGTAGCCACTAAAAGCTCTTTCTGCCAAAACATGTCAACCCAGATGTGTGACTCAGAAAGGATATATAAAGATTTGCTTAACAGACTTTTTCTAGAGTAAATTAATGTTGTATATAAGTGATTTTGATATTTTTTATACATTTTGAATGTAAACTGGCAGTTATTGCATTGCTTGGCAAATGACACTTGTGAGCCAGTGATTTGCACACAGCAGTCGATAAGTCCCCAAGTAGTTGCACATAGCATTGCATTGATACCTTCTGTGCACTTGCTGCTCACACACCTACTTTAACAATGTATGCTAATATAATTCATTCCATTGACATTACATTCATTCCAGTATCTTACAACTTTGGGAGAATTAATTTTAACACCTATTATTTTTCAGTGCCAATCTTCGTACAGCAAGGTACATTTTAATTTTTTACATATTAAAGATCTAATTTCCAGCATTCATCGTGACCGTGCTGTTGCCTGACTAACTACATGTTATTGACATTGAGTTTTCTCAGTGTGTCATTGTGGCTGTCGAAATGGTATTTTTAAGACATTTAAACTGATCAGTGTAACATGCTATCAGTGTTACTGTTACTGCTCACTGGTATCTTGCTGATGTTTGCATTCATGTATATGCAGCTGACATGATCTTCCTATCAATATTGATTTGTATCAATATGCAGATTGTAGTAGCTATGCTCTGTGTTAAAGATCCTACCGAGTCCGAGTCCATTTCCTGGCTGGATGTGTGTGACGTAAGTAAACTGCAACAAGTTAGACTGACTTCGTTAGGTTTGTTTTTCGTTTGTAGCTGAGTCTTACATTACGTCGTGTGTTTGTTAAAGTAAACCCATCTCGTATCTGCTCTGTTGCCAGTGCCAGGTTTAGATAGACTTTTCTCGCAGCATTTGCCTTGCTGTATCCTTTTGCAGATTGATTGTCTCTGTTATACATGTATAATCGTTTGCTGTCTACTGCAAGGTCTGTGCCAAGATCTACATCTGCCCCTTCCCCCACCCCCTGGCAGTTGCGGATACTAAGGGTCCCTAATCAGGGCAGTGTCTGTTGCACAAGTACTAGGTTAATATAAAGGTTTATTTATCTCAAATCTATTTCTGGTTGTAACGCTTGGCCTTCTCAGCATCAACTGAGCTTCTTAGTGGTATATTAGTACTGGTATTGCCATGTGGTTGTGTGCTAGCGGCTCTGTTTAGTCCATGAGATGTGACTTGGCAGATTGTTTACAGTTTGATTTTATATAATGTTGAGTAATCATATTTGTTATCAGGGATTGTTTCCTAATGAAGCAGAGTGGGAACACGAGTACTCTGAGTAGGGGCTCCAGGCATAAGCAATTCAATATGAGGGATGAGGTGCTGAGTTCGAGCACCATAAAAAAATGGATTTAGCGAATTGAGAATTAGGCCTAAGTTGTGCCTATTGCGTTCCTGGAAACACCGTTCCCGTCGTCAAAATAACTTTATGAACGTTGTTCCCAGGAATTCTTGCTGGAAATGATCCCTGTCTGTGATCTAAATCACGGGATATACTGGTACACTCATATACACTTTGCGTTCAAAGTGCCGTTAACTGACGTTCAATGACTGTTTTGAAGCTCCGCTGTGGTTTGCACTTTATAGTAAGCTGCTGCTTAGTCTGTTCTAATGTTTTGTTTCGTAAGTGAATATCACTGTTTGTGATTTATTATTACTCTTGGGACAGTCGAATCAATTTAGTGTTTGGCCTTTTCAGAATCTATTGCACATTAAGATATTTAACGTAGAATATTGTACAATGCAAAATGCTGCTAGTAGCCTACGAAATGTTTTGTCTGAAATGGTAGAAACTCCGTTAACTGTTAACTGGAGTTAATTTACCACAGGATAACGTTGTCAGGCTTCTTTTCTACAGCTTCTGCTGTACTGTTCAGTGTATGCTATATGGACTGCTATGTACAGTAATAAGCTTATACACTACAGTGTGTAAATTGGACTACTTATAATAATATTGTATTAAATGGTCAATTTTCCATGATAAACAGTGCTTTCAAATTATAACTTTAAGTTTTCCGTAATTACGGTTATTTCTAGCTCTGCCATGTGTTCCAATTGCAAGTGTTACGTGTGAACGTTGCTGCTGGATTTCGTTATTTGTCGATAATCTGGATGTTGGTTCCATCAGGCATCTGTACACTAGTTGTATGGTGACTTAGAATTGTGCTGACACATTATTTTTCCATTATGTTTAAATTGTGATAAGCAATACAAGATCTTATTATGTGGTATCTGTTTATGTGAATTATGCATATGGATGACATGTCATCACTGTTATGTAAAGCATTATGTAGTTTTAGTGCCAAACTGTTTGTAAATTGAATGAGAATCGTTTAGTGCATTGATAGTAGTTTCAGTGTCTGAATATCCGTAAGCACACTACTGGATGTATAGGTTATACGGGCGACGGTTTTTTACAGGTCGCAAGACCCAACCAACAGTATCAAAGTACTGAAGGCACAGATAGATTACACAATTAACAGAAAAAAATACAATAATGACACAATAAACACAAAACACAGCAAATCCCCTGTCTACAATAATATGGGGTGACTAGTGGATGGCTCCCACAGAGGGCAGGGTTGCCAGGCCTGAACGGCGGTGGGGCTGCCGCCGCGGTACCCCCCTGTATCGATGAAAAAAGCGGACACTTTACACATCTGATTTAAACATTGTCATTGTAAGACTGAGAACAAGTTGTTATTGAGTAGTCACAGAGTCGTACATTTATGTGATTTTGTTCACAGTTTGATTTCTGAGTAATGCTATGACAAATTTTCCAGAAACTTTGCATAATTGTTTGCAATACATAGGGGTATGTGTTCATAAAATTATGTTTTATTCGATAATCTTTATTGCATGTTATTAAGAAATCTGCAAGAGAGTCACTTTTATTGGAACATGGTGTAGATCGCAGTGGTTTTGGCAACAGAGAGTTGTGTTATACTACACAACTCATAGTTAGAGCATTTGTATCACAACAACAGTCAACAGATGATGTAATATATCAGGTGGCCCACAAGGCTGCTGCTTCAGTTTGTGAAATTTACCACAGTCAGCATCGCATTGCAATTATCACAACAAATGATAGGAAGACCGATCACAGCGATAACATGTCAACATGAAACGACACTTTTTGTACACATTTGACAACGACAAAATGAACGGAAATCTGTTATGCGGTCACTTCCAGTGATGATTTCTTCAAGGACTGTCATCGTCCTTAAGAACAGCTCAAAGAACAAAATTCTGTGGCCTTGTCCTCGAAGACCTGAAACCTTGGCATGGCCTGGCCTTGCCTCAAAGTAGCCTGGCCTGCAAAGCCACTGGCTTTCAGTTCTTTATAGGTAACACTTTTTGCAGCCAAATACGACATAGTCTCCTTCCACTGCTCTGTACTAGGGCTGTACCGAATATTCTATTCGTATTCTATTCGGTCCGAATAGTAGGCCGAATAGTGTATTCGTATTCGGCCGAATAGTTCTGCAAAAAATACACCGAATACGAATAATAGTTGCCATGCAGCGACTGCTCACTTGCTCCTGCATAAAGCCTCGAAAGCAAGCTCTTCTGTGAGCCTGACATTCTATGCTGTTACTGCTTGTATCCATCTCCACGGGAGACAGCGGCCCACAGGTGTCAAGTAATCATTAAAACACGTATGCTCAGAAAAAAGAACATGTCTGATGGCCGAAAATGTTGAAGACTTGATTTTTTAAGGCAAATTTGAATAATTTCTGACATTAGTTAGAACTTAAAAGTATTTATAGAATATTCCTGAGTTGTGTGTCAACTATTCGTATTCTATTCGTATTCTTCGGCCGAATAGTAGTTCCAGTTATTCTTATTCGGCCGAATAATAAAATCTACTATTCGGTACAGCCCTACTCAGTACTGACTACATTTGTCGACTGTTGTCACTGCGGCTAAACTGAACTACTAGACATCACTTTCAAACCACAGGACTTGGCATTCGCCATGAAAACCATCATGGCCTTGGCATCAAAAGGCTGTCTTTGAGCATATCCCTGGTCACTTCATCTCAGACAATATTAGGTAACTTGGATGTGACAGTCTAGCTGTTAAAACTAGAACAATAATTTTACAATCAAGTAATAAATTAACATAAATTAGTACTTAAGAACAAAAAACAATTGACACAACATTCAGTTTGTTCCATCGCGGCAAATATTTGTATTTTTTGTTTAAAAAGTATGTTTGCACAATGCTGCTGCAACTGCATGAGCATAACTGTAAATGTTTTAACTTTTAGTGATGGCTCAGATGAAATACGATGCATACAGCCATAGTAAATGCATAACTTATGAACAGAAAGCAAAATGCCCAGCACATCAATACAGAATGTGAAAATAATGCAACTCTATACAAGCCAGTGCTGATCAACTCAACATAGAAGCTGTCTATTGATTACGCATATCATCAGGCCATAACAAGTTACACTTCACTGGTGGCCAGCAATCTTAAATCAACAGATTCTCGCTGCTAATTATGTAGCGTGATAATATATAAGAACAAGAGACTCCGCTATCGTCAGTGGCATTACACTGGAGGTAAAGTAAATAAATGAATTACCCGGTATTCTCTGTTGCTGGATGACTGCACCGTTTTGAGACACTTGCCTTTGAAAAGTGTCGTGATTGTATGCAACTTCCTATTAAATTAAATGTGCCAAAAAGTTGTTTACAAATTCAAATTAAACATTTAGAGCAAAGGGGTTTGACAAAATATAATGTCGTTCAAGGAAAACTGGACATACATACATACCTGATACTGATATGTTCCCAAACTGAAAACGTGGATATGACGCTGAGTGTGCATTAATGCCAGAGGTCTGATAGGTCATTATAAAACCACAAAAATCACTCATCAGTTCTACAAGTTGGCAACGAACAGCAACTGAAAAGACAAAAACTGTAAAAGTACAGTTTTCAGCACGACAACTCAGCAGAATAAAGTTAATACCGGTACGGTATAACATGTTGATGACTTTCATGGAATATGCTGTGAAAAAAACAAACACATGTAACAGGTTCATCGGCATATAATCTCGGCACTACATAACAAAAACTGTACAAATAAACAAAAATTTACAACAGACAATTTTTTTTGTAACTGGGTACGATCAAGTAAAACTATCACAGTGACAGCAGATGGTCTCATCGGCACAATGCAGACAGGCTGGCCGACAGAGAGTGCTTGAGCAGTAGTCAATACTGAAGACTTGCTAGAGTGGTGGCTGGCTATCATCACTATGATGTGTATGTCGACCACTCATCTCTAATAACGTTCGATCAACACTCTCCTTCCAGCCATCAGGAACCAGCTGAACACCACACGCTCACACGTAACAACAGCAGCAGATAGCAATCAGCAACTAAGTCAGTAAAACATACATTTATATAGTGCATCATCGCAGAACTCCAGCGAGTTGGATGCTGCAGCAAGTTGAAAACCGATGCGCATTTAAAGATGTCTTTGCTAATGTCTGGGTTATGTAAAATGTCAGGCGAGTTTCAGACCAACAGACCTGCCACAGAGAAGGCCCATTGGTCAAACATACTCAGCCGGTACTGTGGTATGATGAGAAGTCGACGACTAGCAGATAACGGATGCTGTCGTGACATACATCGGAAACTGACAGACAGCATGAAAACATGAATTGCTTTTATTCAGAAAAAAATCAACTGCTGCACATCACTAGCTTAGCAGGCATTGTACCAGATAGTAACCAATACTGATCTGAGGTTTAGCTCCAGATCTCAGTCGAGTAACTTGGGTTCGGATTTCGGATGCATACGATAGAAGATTATCGGTAATTTGTTCGGCTAAAAGACGCATAATACGTAGAGTATTGATGCACATCTCTACACACTCCTGAACAGAGATGTATGTTAGTGCAGTCACTTAACATGTTTATACCTTAATGCTCTCCGATGTGATTAAAATTTCCCAAGTGTGTGCAATGGTTATTCAAATAGTTACTGTACACTAAGAACCTTCCGATTCTGTTCCTTAGTAACAGCTTGCTGCTCCCATTCCTTCTGCTTGACTAGGCTCTGCCTTGCTGCTTGGCCTCCGCAGCCCCAAACCTGGTCACAACACACGTCCACTGCTGAGTTTACTGCCGGCAAACAGCTAGAGGAGCAGAAAACAATAACATAAAGTCACATGCTGACATTTGTTATTTCTCGTTTTACATAGATTGAAATAATCCCATCTAACTTTCATGCTGATGTCGCCAAATCACAGTTGAGTTAATTCAGTTGAGTAGGGTCTCTAGCAACCCAACACATTACAGGTCGTTGCAGAGATGATCTTCCCAGCCAATCTCTTTGACTGCTACAAAACACTCAGCCTTCTCAACCAATCACTTGACTGATATTGACAAACGTATAAAACTACAACCATGAACAACACAAAAAACCTAAACAACAATTTACTACTAACATATGTATAAACAAAAGCAAAAGAAACTAAAGCGTGGTTTACGGGTCTTTTACACAATCTGGCCAGTGGCCAGGAAACGGATCAGGCCTACTCTACAGCTCTTGATGCCCACATGGGGCTTCCAATCACAGATATGCAGTTGCTGCTGCCATTATATTATATTGTTGCTAGATAGATAGATATTGGAAATTTACATAGTGCAATATCATGCGTACATCTCTATTACACTGTATGCGCTAATATCGTGCAAATAGTATCGTCTTAAGTGTGCGCCTAAAAACACCAAAACTGACAGACAGATTATGACACTCGGTCGGTAGTGAGTTCCAGACCATCGGGCCTGCAAGTGCCGCAACAAAAAAAGCCCGACGGCCAAATGTAATTCGCCAACAGTGTAGTACAGTCAGCTGATACAGCTGGTTGGCTAATAGAAGGTGCCGGCTGCCAGACCACTGCATTGTCAATGAATGGCCCCAATGGGCAGACAAGCTAGCAGCTATAGGGCAGCAGTCACAGTCGTTCTTTGGACGGACAACTGGCAGCCATCAGCTACATTACATTTCCATCTTACTTCATCAACGCTACAAAACCAATGACAAATAGTGCACCTCGAGGGTGTGTATGTGGTAATCTGCTCCCAAGTAGTTGACTCTCTCAAGCTCACTGTCAATTGTCAAGATCACTGTTCGATCGTGTCCGACAGAGATGCCTTTTGACATAGTGCGGCCTGTCAGGTTGAAGTAGATAAGGTCTGATCCACCTGTGATACATTACAATGCACATTCAGTGTGACAGTGCCATCAACGGACAACATCATTCTGCTCTTAACAACACATTTCTATCAGCCATCTTCGGTTTTATTTGACACATGAAACTAAACTTCATTGCCAAATGCTGTTGTTTGATAACTACTGCTATGAAAATCAGAAACAGTAAAAAGTGCTTCCAAAAAATAGGAAATAGTAAAATATATTTCCACTGATTAGATAACAGTGAAGTTTTTGTAGCAATTTAACTGTGACATGTAACAAAAGTATTTACCAAGAGTGCAAAATTAATGAAAACAACAAGACAGTTATACATTCGGCAAAATGTTTTGACTGGAACCCTAAACCTCAATAACATCCCACTCAACACATTACGTGTCATTTTGGAGACGATATTCCCAGCCAATCTCTTGACTGGTGCCAAACACTCAGCCTTCTACATCAGGCTTGCTGTCAACAGTCTTCATCGACAAACAATGCTGCTCGTCGGTTCTCATGCTGCGACCCATCATTTGGAACAGTCTTCCCTCAGTTGTACACACTGCTGATAGTATCATTAGTTTTAGGTCTCAGCTCAAGACTTATAATATGTTCGCAAGACATTTGTAGCCGGTCCGCTGTCCACGTCTCTGATACCATTACCAGGTCTTTCGCGTGTTACAAATTCGTTACTTACCTTCTCAACCGATCACCTGGTTGATACTGATAAAACTACACACAACAACTACAACACAAAAAGACAACAACACAAAACGCGAACAAACATACAAGAAAATTACATGTACAAACTGAAGCAAATGAAACTAAAGCCTGGATTAGATGTCTTTTACACCATCTGGTCAGGAAACACAGCGGGTCTATTCTACAGCTCTCAAGCCAACACGGGTCAACAAAAGACAGCGAGCTAAACAGATGGAATTATGTCAACAATGGTGCACCATACTGTACTAGACAATGCACAGATTGCATTGTTCAAAGTAGTAGATATATTGGAGTGAGAGTAAAGTGGCTTACATCGAGTGATCTGGTACCGAGGCATCATCTGTACAAGCATGCAGCTGTTGCCGCCCCATCGCTGAGGACTCTCTCTGTATGTACACACAGGTCACAATTGAACCTCTCTGCAAATGATTCCCAACCCAAGCCATCTACATCCTTGAGTTTTGATCCATCCAAACTTGCTCCAAGCAATCCCATTCCATCCTTCACTACAGGACCTTGCAACATACCGGTAGTCAAAATCATGCAATACAAAAACAAAGCACAACAATATAAAGAAATTAGTGACAGTGATATTATAAATGCCACAGATTACAGGATTTTTCGAATAAAAACAAGCTTCACAAGTCCTTTATATTTCCCAGTGCAATACACTCCATTCATGCACTACATCCCACAAGGCACCAGCACCAGGTGTTATTGCAAATATCCAACTGCTGACATAAGAAACATAAGTGAACTCTTGACCGATGCAGACATGTTATGACATGCATCTGATACAGCCCATAATTCAATCAATACAGATGTAAACAGCTGACCACTGACAAGCCACTGCATCTACTCAAATAGTTTCTCATTTCCGAAAACATAAATAACAAGTGTATCACCCCGATGGATCGAGATGATAAGTCCCTGCCTCTAGCAATAGACTGTAGCATCTGCGTTCATAACATTTCGGTGCAAATATGACTGCCATCTTGAATTTTAAAAATTCTAAATTTTTGACATTCAACATTCATGAGTCAGCGTGGTCTTTGTACAAAATTTTGCGCAAATCAGACGAACCGTTGTGAGGTTATAGCACAAATTGTATTTTCCAGCATGGCGTCCGTCCGACTATAATTTGGGGTTTTGGTTATATAAGTTCACTGTAGTCCCAGTATGCTACAGCGTTGAAAATTTGCATAGCTCAATGGTGAAGATGCTTACTTCCACGGACAGTCGACGGCAAGCATGAACAGGAAATTCTGAAATGACACAAAGAGAAGTGTCGGACCTCGGTAACCAATCACATGATGCTCAAACCTAATACACAGATCACAGGATAAAGAAATTCCTCAGACGTCTCTCCATTTCACATTTCAGCGAATCATTCCAGCAAACAGCATGGTAAATTCATAAAGAAATCTCAGACAATAAACTGGCTCAAATACTAATGCAATGTGACGATTTCAGCTGTAAAGGAATCCAAGTAAGATACAAGTGCTGGCAACACAGACACAACACAATGCCTAAATACAACTAAGTTTTCTAATATAATCAATAAAAACTAAAATATGTCGTCACAGTTATTCAGATGAAAAACATTTCTCTCTGCAACCTTGTACAAATGGTATGCAAGAGCACATCCAGACTGGACTCATAGACCGGTTGATTTACGTTCGATAGTATTAGGCGCATAAAAGTAATTTGGTACAAGCATTTTGAACCAAATTTTCTAGGTGAATAGCTGCTTCGGGTGTTGATACTGAATGACACCGCAACTTTGTCACATAAATGTGTGACTTTGTTATGAAATGTTACATTTGCTTTTCAGTGAGCGATAATATGTGTTTTAGTAGAAATTTCGTAAACAGACGCTGAAATTGAAATATTACAGACGCCAAA
>Ga0056114_1001180_pt1 | contig 11380 bp, 6 predicted proteins | sample WorMetHERISLAND1_FD_77005 | JGI IMG/M metagenome (GOLD analysis project Ga0056114, IMG submission 77005) | Marine gutless worms symbiont microbial communities from Max Planck institute for Marine Microbiology, Germany - Olavius loisae HERON... ...
AAGAATTCCAACCTATGTGATCACAATTCACCAACGTTACAGACAGACAGACGGACGGACAGACAGACGACATGCGATCGCAATACCGCGCTTTGCACTAAAGTGCATCGCGCGGTAAAAAGTTGTACTTTCCGTATGCATAAGTAGTTGAAAATAAGTACATTTAAAAGTTATTGTAAACATATTTGACTCATAAAGAATGACCTAGCAAGGAGTTCGACCTAACTGTTTGAACAATCAAAATGAAATACTCAATTACTCATAATATAAATTACTCATAATATTTCAGTAGTGTATTTGTGGGCAATGTATTTAAAGTGAAATATGTTGCAAATTGAATATGTTTTTGTGTATTACATTGGTGTAGCCAAGAAAGTTCGATTACAGCTAACAGTCCACTTTAAACTCTTCTATCGTATCATATTGTAAGAGTTACAACTTTCTGGGGTCCCCTTTTCTATTCTAACATTTTTGTTGCTTTACTTTGGTTATTGACAGAATGGCTGCTTAGGGTTGTTTTGTTACTTGAGTAGGCCGAGCCTACTCGAGCTCAATAAAGCTCAAGCTTTGATATCATTTTTTAGTTCGAATACTCAAAAACTTTTGCAAACGCCAAACAGCGATAAAAACTGGCAAATCTCTTGCCCAAGCGTCTGTCACAGTCACTCAATTACTGGACAAATTTACTATTGCCTGTGAGTCTGTGACGGTGCAAATCAATTCAGGGACTGTCCCGCCCAACTTCAACTACTTGTTGGCCTGTATGACGCACAGTGTCTACTGGCTATTGCTCTTTGACGCCGGATATATATACTCTTACTTAGTTACTTACCATGTCGAATCTCGATAATAAACCGTACCGTACTCGAGCAATAAAAATTTCGATTCGCCCAGCCCTAATGCTGCATCTTTTTCCAGGGAAGTATTAAATATTTTACGTTGTTTCCATTGTAAACATAAACAATATTTCGAACAACTTCTGTTATAATATACGTCGTTAATGTTGCAGTTTTGTCTTTAATATGTTTTCGATATATGGCCTTGTATAAATTTATTTTGGTCTACTGTTGTTATATTTTATTTCCCAACTAACACAAAAACAGAGTTTAAAATTGTAATGTTCTTCGTAACATCGTAAGATTTCGTAACATTTTATTGAAAAATGTTGTTTCTGTTTGTGTGTTAGAGTTGAACTGTGTGGTAATGTTGACTGAACCAAAAGATAAATTAAGAGAAAAATGGGTCTCAGTAAGAGGAGTTCTGACTTACACGTTATGCCAAGGAAGCAAGAAAGAAGACAATGCAGTATTAATTATTATTCCTGGTCTGCATTGCACATGCTACTTTTTCTGTTCTTAACTATCTACTATCACTAATCGAGATTGAATAGTTATTGATCCCTGAAAGCAGAAACGCCGTTTTCTGTTATTATTAGGAAGTCAGTTCTGTGATGAATGTAACTTAACATTGAATATGCATTCAATGGAGATTTCTCTTACTTCTTGGTTACAGTTTGACATACAGCACATTGAGCTGTTTATATATTTCTCATAGTCTCAGTGTTGTGCTTGCAGAACTCACAATTGCGGGGGGGGAGCTGCTGAGTTAGCCACAAATGAATTTATAACACAAAAACAATCTACACCGAGATAAGGTAGAGCCCGGAAGACAAATCTTGCATGTCTCTAACTACTGTGGCACTGCATGTCGTTTTTGAAGTTGGCTGTATGTGTTTTTTTTCTTTTTGCGCCAGACCGACAATGTTGTAATGTTTGCAGGTAATCCTGGAGTGGCACAGTACTACGCTGCATTCGTTGATAAGCTGTACAGGCGTTGTCGTCTGCCCATTCGTTGCATTTCCCACGCTGGTCACGTGACAGTACCAGAGCAGGCATCTCGATGTCAGTGAAGAGTCTGACATTGTTATATATCACTTTATCATGTGTTTGATCAGATTTAGCTGTAAATTACCATTGACACCTTTTGACTGAATTTATGTGCCAGTTAGAATTTGTTATTTTATAATTTCATTATAGTCTGACTTGCGAGTCGTCATACGTTGTTTGTGTTGCACATACTGATGAATGAAATTTAGAGTCATGAAATTTAACGAATTCCCTCGGAAGTCTTTTCATTGTCTCTACTTTCTGACTGTTCTGTTAGTTGCAGGGCTGTACCGGATTTCGGCTCCGGTCGGAATCCGGCACTTTTTCCAAATCCTGCAGAAATCCGGCTGTGGCAAAAATCCAACCGGAGCCGGTAGTTTTGCCGGATTTGAAAAGTCGATTTTTCCCAGACATTAGATAACTTGGAACTGTAGTAACTTAAGTGGCATCCTTATAGACCATAGACTTGATTCCGATCAAGGGGGTAAAGGTATATGTCATAGTAGCAGGGGCTCAACCCCTTCTGAGAGGGACTCCTGTCAACCAGCACACTGCTACAGACAAACTGTGGATCAGTTATAAGTGATATGGTTTTGTGTGTTGCAGTTTGTGGTATTCTTTTGCAGGTTTTGTGACGCAGAACGATTACCTGTCGCTTGACGGTCAAATTCAACACAAACTCGCATACATATTCGACTATATTCCAGCCGACAAGAACCTGATCCTGATTGGTCATTCCATCGGCTGCTACATGATCTTGGAGATGTTGTCAGCCGGCACCAAGTATTCGCTCGCACAATCTGGTAATAAGGTGAAGAAATGCTATTTACTGTTTCCAACAATTGAACGACTTGCACAGTCTCCCAAAGGCCAGTTCTTCACACCGCTGCTGAAGTACTTTCGTTGGATTGTTCCGCTATTCACTTTGCCCGTGCTGTTTCTACCACACAAAGTTAAACAGTTTCTCATCGGGAGATATTTCGGACTCGGCCAAGTTCCACAATGTGTTGTCGAAGCTACCATCAAGCTGCTGTCTCCTACTGCCTGCAGAAACTGCCTCTACCTGGCTAACATTGAGATGCAATCAGTTTGTGAACTTGATTCGGAGACCATCGGCAAACACTTAGAACGACTGTGCTTCTACTATGGTGCTAACGATGCCTGGTGTCCAACAGAATATCACGACTCGATGAAACGGTTGTTTCTGTCGGGTGAAATTTATCTATGTTCAAACGGTATTCAGCATGCTTTCGTTCTGAACAGCAGTGATCATATGGCTGTCATCGTGTCAGACTGGATAGAGTCAATATGACTAATATAATAGTCATAGTACAACATCAGATGTGGAACACAGTCACACACAATAGTTCAGTTAATGTAAGACACGGCAAACAAGTGAGTCTTGAGTCGGCTCTTGAACACTGTTAGTGACTCTGATGTCCAGACATGAGTTGGCAAGTTGTTCCACGCCACTGGACCAGCAACAGAAAAAGCCAGCTTTACAACTTGTAGTTGTGTTCATTCGTGGAATGCTGCAGAGAGGCTTGGGAAACAAGCATGTCAGCAAGATAGCTTGGTCACAGTTCTCAAAGTGCTTTATAGACGAGAAAACATAGTTTGAACGTCAGTAGTTCATAGACGCGAAGCCAGTGTAGATGGTCTCTGAGCAGTGGTGTCACGTGGTCACGACTCTCTCCACTGGTGCGGCCCAGTTCACGACAAGCTGAATCTTGTCCAGTAGCATCTGTATCATCCGGTTAATATCGTGGACACGAATTACAGCTGCACAGAATAAGTTCAACTTGAAGTGTCTTTACACGTTAAAGGTAACTTTAGTTGTTACTGATGTTGTTGTTATGATATGCAGCAACCTGGCGCCATTGATCAGTGATGGAAATGGCTTTGATCTTGTATCAAGGCTAATAACTGGTGACATCTTGAGCACTTGTGTTTTGCCAAATACGATACGATACGACACGACACGATAGTTTAATGTGTGATAAAAAAGCTCAGGTTGTTATGCATAGTCTACTAATCGTAAGCGTAAAACCTTTGTCTGATTATGCATAGGCTCTAGTAAATGTTTCTAGTATGTTATTGCATACGCACAAAATAAAATTCGATCGAGCTGAGCAATTCATGTCATCAATGTGGAATTCGTCAGGCTTACTGACTACTGTCGTAAAGTCGTCATAGATGGCTTAATCCATCTCTTGTTGCCAGTTGACAGCCTTCGGACCGAACTGAAAACATAGTTTCCTCGGATAGCCGGCCTGCTTCGGAATTTTCGACAGATATCCGTCACTTCGACACCACCTTCAACACACATACAGCACGATGTCTTACAGGTCAGATAGTACTGACTGCGAACGATTGGTCGAGACAATAAGCCCCTCCCCTCCCTAGCAACAGGCTGTTGTGACGGCATCCACTCTGCCACAACTACTCAACAGTCCACTTCACCAGTTGTGGTGATATGGAGTCGCGACCCTTCCATGAGGAGCCAGACACAGGCATCCATCTGTATGCACTACACTTTTGCACCTGGATTTGTTTGTGTCATGCATTCAGCACTGTTGGCACGTCCACAGTCATTGGTCAGGAGTCTTCAACTTGCTGAAGTTTAACCATATCTCGAAGAAGAAGCACCGTGACCCGCCACAGCCGTGCAACTGATATCGCTACTCGTCGCTAAATCTGTGCGGACGACAGACGAACAGGTGGACAGCAACAACGCTTCAAGTCCCTATCTACAGTCTACGTGGGCGGCGGCTTAGTGACCAATGAATACAGGCTAATTCTGGCTTCATGATAGCGGGATGTGCAATATTTTAACGGTCATGCACTGTTCCGGACCACTACGTTGATTAGCTGATTGATCCGTGGCAGGAGATTTAGGAACGATTGGCTCAGGCTGATGGCATATTCCTGATACTGACTCGGATTGATGTGAACACAGCGAAGACAAAATGACGACGAATATGATGAAGCGATTTAGCGATGATAACTACAATCACAGGAACGTGACTACCACTAGGCATATGTGCCTATATAAGACTCTCCAAAAAAACACAGGACTATTAATGCTGTATAGCGGTATATAGCCTACCTGAGAGCTCGACTGAGTTTCTCGTATGTCATCTTAGATCTGCGATTGTGTTTCTGTTCGCCCCAGAGTTGTGCAACAGCGCTGGAGTTGAGGATACGGAAGACGCCTTCTGATCTGTTCTCCCATTGAATGATGCGTTCTACGTCGGTGTCACTCGATGATAGAAGACGTCGTATGAACTCCCATAAGTGACCGCCAGCCCCGTCTGCACAGCCCATAGACAGCAGAATACTGTAGAACACTATATTTTAGTTGCATCTTAATTTCGCGATTTTGGAGTGTAGATATATTCGCAGCATATATAGGGCCTAATTTGGCGTTTTCTCGGGGTGTACTTTGCAAGGTAAAGTTCCATGTGACTTTAGAGTTTAGCCATGTGAACAGAATTGTGCATTACCGTCTAACTAGACTTCTTGCAAGGCAGTAACAAAACAGATACCAGTTACATTAACAACAGTGCCATGACTAGCATTGCCAACACTACTGTACTCTGCAGCTATGTTAAATGAAAACAAACACAAAGTGCTAATGCAAATCCGAATTTTGCGCGTATTTAATTTCGCGCTTTTATACTCGTGAAATTCGCAAAAATTAGATGCACGCAAAAAAATTAGTGTTTTACTGAATACTGTTCTTTGTGACTCCAAATGGCAGCACATTGTACAATAATAAGAATTACTAGTAGAGGCCTATTTTTGTAGGCCTAAATCTGAATTTTTCTATTTTTCTGCCTACTGTTTTGAAGGAAAACCTGCAACATATTCAATTAATAAGAAGATAGACTGGTTTGTTGGGATTTCAAGGTAATCGTTTGGTTCTCGTCATATTTGATGTTCTGTTTCAGTCGTTCTCATTGGGTTGGTTGCAATCTTTGTATCTCTAGACAATGAGGTAACGATAGCCTAAGTTAACATAAGACTTAGTTAATAGCATAACGACTATGCTGGGCCCCAGTAAGAACCTCACACCAGTTGGTGCATCGAAAGTCTTGCAGACACTATCCCTGTATGGGTAAAACAATTCGGGTACTGACTACAGTTTGTTATGAAAATAGTTTTTTGATACTGAAATGTCTGTGTTGTTAACAAGGAACGGACTACCATTACTACACTGCTGTATAGCCTACACAATGACACATTCCTACTTACTCTTCCTGGGTCTGGAGTCCACGGGGTTTAAGCGGCATCTGCAGGTTCCGAAAGGCTTGCGCTTTCTGCCATTGCTGGTCGTACAGTAATGCTCATCGTCTGATGACTGCATAGGCCTACAGTCTTCATCTGCAGCTGTGTCGGTGATGTTCGGCAAATACGTGTTCACAGCGTTCCTCGTCGGTGATATCTGACCGATGTACAAATTACACGCGCGCGCAATATCTACACATGTGTACCATTTATGCTATAAAAGCATGCGTCCGTTTACAAGAAAGCCTAGCTGACGCTAAGGTAAGCGCTCGACAGCAGTGCGTGTTTGATGGCCCATGGCGAAGAAATCTACAGTAAACCAATGCAAGGAATATAATGTTGAAAAGTAACATTCAGTGTGGGTTACAACGCTGTCGCTGACAATACGGGTAGGCCTATCTTCATTCGTTTAGCCGCTGTTGGCTCCCAAATCTGCAAAATTGCGAGAGAATTTGAAGTGATAGCAGGTCAAGGTCATCGATCTTGGTGTCAATCGAAAGCGCTTGTGCGACTTCCTATTAATATTAGGTATTAATACTAACTTTTGACGTCTCTCCTACCGTTTTCGAGATATTGACGTTTAAATCTGGAAATGGCTTGTTTCCAACCCCTCCCTTGTTTGACGATCCCGATCGGGGGAACCCGTTAGAATTTCTAGATGAAACTTACCCCGCAAAAACTAGAACGTTGGGGCTACCGTATGGTGAAAATTCATAATCCTAACTTCAACCCTTTTTGACCGATCCACCCGTGTGGCGGACAGACAGACGGGCGATAGCTGAAGCATAGGCCTATGGCGCGCTAAGCATAATAGGCCTATGCATTGCATGTATGCTGTCGCGTGCTAAAAGCGATAATGATGAAATGACACAATGAAACTCGTGCAAGTGTTCATATTTCACAAAATCGCGCAAGTTTACGTAGGCTATATAATGAAGATCGATGTAGTGAGCAAAAGTCTGAATATTAGGCCTACGTCAGTGCCGACAGGCTGTTGCGACGCAGAGACGAGCGAAGAGTTGTCGAGCACAGTGCCACCGTGGTCGAGGAATTGACTGTTTGCTGACCACACATCGTCAACGACCGACCACCTACCATTACTGCACTCTACAAGTTACAAATCACAATTACATTACGTATACATCATCAGGGCATTTTAAAGGAAATTTTAGAACTGCACAAGCGAAGGGTCTTATTACAGGCGGGCCACCTAATAGGCCTAAGTAAGCAAGTTAACAGGTCACTCGTCCCTATTAACGTTCAGTGGAAACTATAGCTCTATCTCGCATCTTTTCAGAGATATTAGCACTTGTTTATAAATTGAGTCAGTCACGTGATGTCGTGTATAACCTTGACGTGTTTTGAGTGTATACGGGGTACGCTGGGTGGATATAGCCTAACTGCCGATCGTTGTAGGTTGGTTGTCTGTAGCCTACGTGACAATTTTATGCAGAATGGGATACATTTGTGGATTTTGGCAATCGAATCGACAGCTATTGGCCTAAAATAGTCAAAATGACCTTGAAAGGTCACCCAAGGTCGGCCTCATCGGTGACCACGGACGAGGTTCGATAGAGAACGTACGATTTCGGGATAGTCTGCCACTGTTAATGGTTATGCGGTACCTCTATTTGCCACTCCATTTCCGAGATAAGCGACTTATGGGCCAACAATCGCGAAATTTTCATTCGTACCCACCTGTATCTGACGCCCCGTTAGAGGTGACCCCATCAAAACTTCGTAACAGCGATTAGTTGTGAAAAACAGAATGATGGGGCTATCCAACGTTGACGATATGTATAGCCGGTTTACAATACCGGAGTGTCACGGACGGAGAGACGGACGAATTGCTATATGAATACGCGCGTTGCATTCATCAATGAACGCGGAGGCGCGATATAAACGTTAACCCTTTGACGCCCACTGTTGCCATATGGGTACAGCTGTAAAGCATCCTGTGCCAGAAAGGGTTAAGCGGTCATTTGTAATTTTTGACGTCCGGGCACTCTGACGCTCAGGACTGAGCGTCAGAGTGCCCGGACGTCAAAAATTACAAATGATCGACCGGTTAACCCGTTCTGGCACAGGATGGTTTAGGCCTATAGCTGTAGTGTAGCCTACCCGTATGGCAACAGTGGGCGTCATACTGTTAACAATACGTGGTTTAAAACTTTTGTTGAATTACAAAATGTAAAAAAAACTTTCACATTGTATGACGTCGATATGAATGAAACTGGACTTGACAATCATGACGAATACAGACCGTCTTCAATGATGTCGTAGACGGGTTGCGGCAGCTGCAACTCGTGCTGTCGCTGTTGATGATGGTTAGTGACACCACAACGTGGCGATGTGTTCTCTCGCTGCGAATTCTTGCCTATCAAAATCAGACCGTGCGCGATTTCATTCACTCGTAGCTGCAAAACAATTTTTGGCCGCCCTTAATTTTGGCGGTTGAAATTATTTTGGCGCCCTTAATTTTGGTGTTTTTGCTTGCTGAACTGCTACTGATTCAATGTTGAATGTTCGCGATTTCGCGATCGCGCGACCGCGAATTTGCTGAGGGCACGCGAAAATATCTGGTTTTACATTATACTTGTGAGCACGATACGATACGATAGAAGAGATTAACGTGGACTCAAAAGCTGAGTATACAGCTTAATCTAGCACACGTAGCTAGAAACTAAAACAAACAACGCCAGTGCCCCTTTAATTCAGAACAGGTTAAGATCCGTGAAGGCAGTGTGTTAGTAACCACAAACCTCACCGCGAGTGGCCTTTGTACGATAATCACTCGTCTGTGTTTGTATGTCTGCAGCGGCGTGGTTCAGCAGTATGTCGTGTCATTCCAGGTCTAGGCTAGTGAATATAAGTCGTGTTTCATGCAGTATCTATTATGTTCGTCGTGTACCCCGCGAGGCTATAGGTCATCAGATTTACTCTGTCATATCTGTTTTACCACGCGATGCTGTGCGTATAGCGCGAACTATACTCTTGCAAGATTTTTTTTCCGATAGGTTGCTGTATCTCGGAAAAGGTGCAAGATAACGCCACCGTTACTAATCCTAATAGCCTGAGCCCTGAAGTCGTATATGGTTGCGCGTGTACAGGGCCACGTGCATGTGTAATTATAACGAACTTACTGTGGACTTGAAATAATGCCACTGTGTTTTATCTAAATTGCTGGTTTATTTCGACCCGTTAATTGGTAGAAAAACTAAAAGTTGACTATTTATATTTATAGTCATTGACAGGTGTATATACTGACGTTGATCGAGCAGCGACTGCAGTTGCCGGTGTATTAGCTGTCCGTACTGAGGATCTCGTAGAGTGAATTCTTGTAGAGACAGACGACAGAGCTCCGAGCCACTTAGGGCACGGAATTGTTCGCCGCGTAGCATCTCGGGATTGATGTCTTTCAACGAGAAGATGAAGTCCAACACGTCAGAGTCGGTCCACTTATCAGGATGTAAACTCTGCCAACCGTCCATGTCGCCTACAGCCAGCAAGCATGTATACATGTAGGACTATGCCTGAGTCAATGTGGAGTTGCCTTTAACAAGCACTACTGCAGTACAGTGACAATCGCACCGGTGTTACAAGAATGCTAAGATCACGATTCACGAATATTAATGTTACATATTTACAATTTGTAAATATTTTACAATGCAATGTATAGGCTTACAGTGTTGAATAATTATATCGTCAGGCTTCAGCGTAAACTTACACGGTATTGACGGTAAAGTTTGGACACAGTACACCATTGCGCAAGCCGGCAGCCATAAGCCCATAACGCATATATTGACGTAGTCCTAAAACGGTGCAGTGAATTGCCGTCTAATTTCGGACAGTTGGGTTCCGAAATGTGATGTGACACTCACATCACGGAAAGTTATTCAGCAACGTTTAGATTTCTGTGTCGGAAACGCCACAGTGTAGGCCATACCTGGATCTTGAAAGAGATCGTGGATGATCTTCCGTTGAAGGCATCTTCTGGCCGGTGTAGTGCTATTTACCGCTGTACTCGATACATTCGGTGCGTTGAGTTGAACTGACGCAGAGAAACCGCGAGACATTCTGTATACATGTGCACATGGGTCGTGCCTAGGAAAAACAAGCAAGACAGACCAGAGGCCTCTGCGTGAGCCTATACATTTAGAGCATTATTTTGTATTCCTGAGGTTAAATATCTGAGGACATTTCTGAACAGATTTTTTTAACTTTGTAAAGGCTACAGACTACAGTAGTTGGTGTAGTTAGGTCTAGTTCATTAGGCCTATTGTTTTTCACTATTATTACTCTTTCTTCTTTTTAGGGGTAGCCTAATTAAGTGTAGGCGATTAACGCATGCGCCCGCACGCTAGGACACTTATATCAGCGCGACACTGCGAGAACAAGCGGAGAAAACTGCTGTGTTTATAGACGTGTACAGTGTCAACAAGTAGCACTTCGTTAAAACAAGCTATAGGCTACAACACAAACATGTAGCCGAGCTCTTTAAAACGTTTGTGGTTATATCTAGTTTCGTAATAACACATGAACTCTTCGGGGTTGTTAAGAACCGATAACGCATCTGAGATACATTTACGTAACACCATGCAGCTAAAACCTATATCATCACATGCGCAGATATACATATAAAACAGTATAAATAAAAGCAACCTTATTTACGTGCGAAATCTGGAGAAACTGCAAACCTCACTTAATCGGCACGGCCAACTGAGTGAGAAACGTAGCTTAAATCTAGGCCAATACTGTGCCTTCAGCCCTGAGTATTGTTAGCCTATGTCGAAAGTTCGTCGGAAATGGTTGGAAATTCCTACACGCCTGCACGGGAAATTCCAAGCTCTTATCGCTGCAGTTTCATTGGACACTGGACAGTCGCTGCAGCATGAATGACGAGCGGTGATATTTCGATAACTATAACTGGAAATTGGAATTATAACTGAAATGAGAGATTTCAGTTAACTGCTGTAATCGCAATTGGAATTGAAATTTATCTGACAACTGAAATTAATTAATTTCACAACTTGGACAAATGTAGGTCGAATGTTTAATATGCCTGTTTTCACAACTAAAATGGTTTTTACCCGCGCGACGCTATGCTAGCGCGGGTTATAGAGATCGCAACGTGTCTGTCCGTCCGTCTGTCCGTCTGTCTGTCCGTCTGTCTGTCCGTCCGTCACGCGCCGGTATTGTGTCAA
>Ga0056114_1001181_pt1 | contig 11372 bp, 7 predicted proteins | sample WorMetHERISLAND1_FD_77005 | JGI IMG/M metagenome (GOLD analysis project Ga0056114, IMG submission 77005) | Marine gutless worms symbiont microbial communities from Max Planck institute for Marine Microbiology, Germany - Olavius loisae HERON... ...
GACTGTAGGTGGTGAACGCTGGCATGACATTGCCTGGATTCCTGCAGACACCCGGCCGCATGATATTGCAGCCGTACAGTTTGCCGGTCAGTAAATGATCGCGATCGGGAATTTTAGTGATCGACTGCGATCGCCGGGACGACTCTATGATAGATCCCGATCATGATTGCGATCGAGCACAGCCCTACACACAGTGCTTTCACAGATGATGACGTGCCACTCACACTTTCACAGATGTCACGCTGAAATGCATGTCCTACCACGTTGCATCCAGTTGTTTACTTACAGTTATGCTGCCATGTGTCAACGTAATTGGTCAGCTTTACAGACGGATGGACGACAGACAGAATTGTAACGTCACTTGTCAAGCTTTACAGACGGATGGACGACAGACAGAATTGTAACGTCACTGGTCAAGCTTTACAGACGGATGGACGACAGACAGAATTGTAACGTCACTGGTCAAGCTTTACAGACTGATGGACGACAGACAGAATTGTAACGTCACTGGTCAAGCATGTTAGCAGTATTTCACACAGCTAAAAAGTCATTCAGTTCATTTGCAGGATTTGCCGAAGTTGAGAATCTTTGTGTTTGTTTGTATCAAGTTAACAGTTTTGTTGCGGTTCCACATGTCGTTAGGGGGTACTGCGGCGGCGGCCCCACCGCCGTTCAGGCCTAGCGACCCTGCCTTCTGTGGGAGCTGTCCCCTAGTCACCCCATATTAGTGTAGACTAGGGGACTTGTTGTGCTTACTTTGTTTATATCCTTTTGTGTCTGCATTATTGTCTGTGTATATATGTATTTAGTTGTTTTCGTTGTTTTCTTTCTCTTTTGTAGCATCTCCTTCAGTACTTTGATATGTTGGTTGGGTCTTTTGACCTGTAAAAACCGTCTCCCGTATAACCTATACTGTGTTGGCGGGGACGTAAAACACTGCTCACTCACTCACTCCACACGTTGTTACTAGTGACATGATAGATGATGTGTGGAGATGCCTCAGCGTTGCTACATGTGATGATTGATTGGTGGTGGTTGTAGGGTTGTATTGTGGTGCTGGGCTCCGACGCTCATCTCGTTATACTGGCTGACTGTGCTATTACACAGCGACTCGGTTAGTCAGTCTTCTCTGATGACATTGTAGACTGTCATTGCTGCGTTCCAAACTGGCCGGATGTTTAGCACCTGTGAAGTTACGACCTTTGGCAGAATTGAATTCTCTATAATGACTATAGACTCCTGGTGGCATCCTGCGCCACAAGATGGCGTTGGGATGTGGAGAGGTGGGCGAAGGAGTTTGTCTAATTGTAAGTCATGTGCTTCTGGTTCCACACATTGTTATCATGGCTGCCATCAAACTCAACTATCACTCATGGTCATACAACCACAACAACAATTATCATCATTTTTGACCTTTGTTAGCAATTCCCGAGGGAGGAAAAAGTTAGACACTAAGGAAATTGTCAAACTCTAAAGGTCATCATCCGTTTGGGTCTCGTCGCAGAAGCTATGACGGAGCAGAATGGAGTTATTATTATCAGGATTATTTAGTAGCTTTCATGTTATTGTTATTATGCCAGTCTTGCGTCTGGTGTCATACACATCGGGTTGTTAATTGAAGAGACTCAGCTCATTGTTGGTTGAAAGTCATCACCGCGAAGGAACGGAAAGCCGTGTTTGGTGTTGACACAGTCTGGATGATCTGTGTCTTTGATGTGTTTGTGTGTATGATGAATGACATTGTGTTGATAACGAGAGTGAATGTGCGTTCATTCAGGTTTGACGACGTTGCCTGTGGCTGGTTCATCACAGCAGCAGCAGCAGCAGTTGCACTGCATCTTTGTAACTTCATCCGCTGGCTTCGACTTTGTGCTCGGTATGCACATCTGCCCTTACTGTGTGCTTCTAATACGGCAGGCAGTTTCTATTGCTTGATAACAGTATGTGTAGACTGATGTAGTCATTAAGATCTATTGCCATAACTCTTGATTTTTGTGTAATCGTTTCTTCAATTAGCACAGTAACTGATACGTGAGATTGTCTAGAAACACTTGCAATAATTACTGTTGAGTGAATTTTTTCACCTTTCCACGTGGCTGGATAAGAGTGTCAGAGCTCTCTCTGTGTGTTATTGCCAGAGAACAATCAGTGAAGTACTGATACATGTCAGTATTGCAATAGACATGTCAATGGTTGTTTAGTTGGCAATGTTCTTGTGCTGTGGTTTAGGGGGTCCCGCGGCGGCAGTCCCACCGCCGTTCAGGCGTAGCGACCCTGCCCTCTGTGGGAGCTGTCCCCTAGTCATCCCATATTATTGTAGACTAGGGGACTTGCTGTGTTTATTTGTGTAACGGTTATTTGTATACTTTTGTGTGTTTGTGTATTTTCTGTTTTCTTTATGTTTTTTTGTGTTGTTTTTCCTTTCAGCTTTCTCATTCAGTACTTTGATACTGTTGGTTGGGTCTTTTGACTTGTAAAAACCGTCTCCTATATAACCTATACTGTGTTGGAGGGGACGTAAAACACTGCTCAATCAATCAATCAATGTGCTGTGGTTTAATGTCTGAAGGTCAGAATGGTGTCTAATGCACAGCACAGCTAGTCTCGATCAGTGCCGCATTGTGTTGGGTGAGAATCCCTGATTCTCATGTCAGAAATCCAGAATATTTTAACCAAAACAAGAGTTAGCAAACAGTTGCTCCTCATGGTGGAAATTTGCTCCTCTAGTCTAGATGACACCATTATCCACCAGTAGCTAGTTGCCCAATCAGATGCTGACTGTAAATGTAGCTAGCAGTAGCAGCCTAAAATAACGTTGTTAGCAAAGTTTTTGTCGTAACTTTTGCCCGGGCAAAAACACATGAAATAAAAAGTGCATATCGCTGTTTGCCATTGCAGCGATGTTTCTAAAAATCGGTTTGACCTAGTTAGCACAATCGGACAAACATGCCACGTGATGATAATGGACTGGTGAAGATTAATGGGCACAATACTGTGCGTGATTTCAATTTTAACACCATTTAATATTGAAAAGTACTTGGCATATTTGTGTCAATGTAAGCACAGCGTGTTCGCATATAACGTTGGGACAACGTTTAACTAATAGCCAAAATTACGCTATTGTTTGTACGAATTTGACCTATTTGTGATATTATTCACGAACAACGCTATTCATTACTGAGATATCGATAGTCAGATAAGATGGCAGCCACTCCATAATCATTTAATTTATACCACGATATTACATATATTGAAAAACATATGTTGAGACACCAATTTTATGATTGCATGTAACTTAGAAGGGTCATAATGTGGCATATTCAGCCTAGAGGCGGCCATTTTGAAAATAGTGTCCTAAATGAGGTTGAGGGCGGGAAAAATGGAACCCCAATATTTCAGGCTTATTTGACCCCCAAAGAAGCCAAAAAAGCAATAAAATCAATTTTGGCAAAAACTTTTAATTTCAGGCATTTTTTCTGACATACCGCACCAGACTAAAAGGCGGCTGATTGTGTTATTGAGTATGTGTAGATGCAACGTGGACTCAGAAAGCGGTTGATCCACAGCAGTTGGGATACGGTGACGAGGAGGAGGAGGCCACAGTGTCAGACTCCGATGATGATAATGATGTTGATGACATCGTCACTAACTGGTCGTCGTCATCACCGCGAAGTGTCCGTCGGGCCGGGTCCCTTGAAGGGCCATACAGCCTGCTGAGATTACCATTGCCTTCAGGTGATCCGGGTTCCACACGGCACGGGTCGGACCAGGACAGCCCCGTCCGGTCATCCCGCTCGTTAGACCAGAGACTGGATGAGCTGATGGCGAAGGGAGAGCTTGGAGATGGAATGTCACCGCCAAGCTCGCTGAGTGACCAACAGTCCGATGTTGAGGAGTCGGACTCCCTCAGCGAAGAGGAACTGGACATTATCAAGCTGCGGAAACCAGTAGCGGCTGCGTTACAACCGGAGACGTCCAGAGTGAGCCATTCCACGATATCACATCCAACGTTGTCGGATCAGGACTCATCGGAGAAGAAGTCTGACGATGAAAGGCCTGTCAATCACATTACCAAAGACGCCGCCCCACTGACGGATGATATGGTGGACCAGATCGTTCGAATGAAGCCAATGATGGCAAGGGCAACCCGTCAGCCGTCACAGCTTGTGTCCAGCAATTCCCCGGAGGACCTTTCTTTGAAAACTCGCCATAACTTGCCGGTGGACTTGTCGTCGAAGTCGTGCAGTTCGGAGAAAGTGCCGAGATCCAACCCAGTGGTGTCATCGTGCACGTCTACAGCCGCAAGTGCTTCTGTTGCCGTTGTGGATTCAAGTGTCTATGCATCCACACTGTCAACAGTTACGTCATCGAGATCTTATCCTAGCCTCCAGTCGGAGGATATCCGAGCTACCGTAACTGAACTGCCGTCTTCGTTGTTAGTGAGTGAAGAGGTGGTCGACAAAAGGACAGAAAACGTGTCTTCGTCAGTATCACCCGTACTGCCAGTGCCTTTTGTTTCCTCGATACAGCAGTGTGCCAGTCCGTCTGGCAGTGATAATTCTGTGATTACGAGGCCACGGGATGACGCGTCCAGTTGCCGAAAGAGAGCTTCAGGCGAGCATGTCAAAGAACTGGTGCCAGACACAGATGAGCCCAGTACTACGTCAAGGTATTGGAAGATTGTTTCATGGAAGCACATGTCTTGAATGATATCAAGTATAGACATTGGAATAAATTCGTGATTGCATAAAAATGCAATGCATGCTTACAAAAGATAGAGTGAATAAAAGAAAATCAAACTTTTCTATACTGATGGCCTGCAGTGTTTGAGCCTCACCAGATTTGGTGTGCTGATGGAGGTGGTGCATACCATTTTGTACCCCCTAACTTTTCTAATCCATTCTGTAGTTTAGCTGCTTTATGCTCCAATAATTGGTATTTCCCACTGAAGTTAGTTCTTGGGGTACCGCGGTGGCAGCCCCACCACCGTTTAGGCCTGGCAACCCTGCCCTCTGTGGGAGCCATCCCCTAGTCACCCCATATTATTGTAGACTAGGGGACTTGTTGTGTTTTGCGTTCATGTCTACTTTGCTTATCGTATGTTTGATTTGTCTGTGTACTATTTGTACCTTCAGTACTTTGATTACTATTGGTTGGGTCTTTTGACCTGTAAAAACCGTCCTCCATATAACCTATACTGCGTTGGCAGGGACGTAAAACACTGCTCAATCCAATCCAATCTTGTAGCATGGTTGAAATCTGTGTCGGCACCATAAATTGCAGTTGATTTTATTCCTGATTAGTCTAAAATTAATAATTAATCTAACGTCTGTTGCGTAGTAAACTGATTTAACTTTTTACGTTTGCTACATGTTTTATTTTTAATGTTTGATGAAATTGCCAGATGTTTATAATTTTATTGTCTCTTGGCTTTTGACGTGAACTCGTGTAATTTTTGTAGCACACTGTCTGCATGCAGTGGTTCTCCTGTGATAACTATGACAGCTTCTTCATCTTCTTGCCAAGGTAAACTACAAAATCACTTTGTTGTTTGCGATAAATTGAATTCTTTGTTTTTAGTGACGGAAATACTTGCTAAACAAATCTCAGATCTTTTCTAAGATTTTTTTCTCCTCTTGATCAATGATTACTTTTCGGCAGTATCTGAACTAATATTGTTTCAGGTGTGCAGTGCCACATGCTGTAAATTTGTCACAACCCTCGGCTTGCAGCCTGAATTACCTCATATCTCGTAACGTGGGGCAGGCATGTCACTGCCTGCTGCTGAGTCATGAATGACGTTGAGTGTAAAAATACATGTGCTATATGGCTGTGGTGGTGCTCCTACTCTCATATGTGTGACCACTGTAGGCCAGCTAGTGATCAGTAAGAGGAGCTGTGTGAATGAGTGGGGATGCATCTCCAGATGGCACATAGGGGAGTGGCCTCTAGTGTTTTGAGGTTAACTGCGAAATAGTGGCCGCCTTGTTTTAAACCATCCTGTCGAATAAGCAGCCGTGGACCAACAGCGAGTGACAGGACTTATATCCTGTGTCATTCTTCATCATTGGAGTTGTGTGAAGGACGGCCGCTATAACCTGGCATACAGCGGCATTATTTTTTGCCGGGGATTGTCGGCATGATGTGGTGGTACAAGGGATCACAGAGCGACTTTCAGTCCTGCCCTGGGATGTCATGTGACTTCTGCCATTGGCAGTTATTTCTGAGCCTGCTTTGCAGGGAGATGATAGCGGTGAGCTGCTGCAGGCTTTTAGAATAAGTCCGTCTCATTCTGGCTGAGTGTCATAAGAGGCGACTGAACCAGGGTAGTTTTGTTTTGCTGTATTTTTGTGTTGTTAGTTCTTGTAGTTGTATTTAATTCGTGTATTTTCGTGTACTGTTTTGTTTGTCAGTATCAGTCAAGTGATTGGCTGTCAAGACTGCCCCAGAAATGACCTAGATTGTGTCGATTGGGGCGTTAAGCTCTACTGCAATACCAGGCCATCTGTAATGTATGTCATGTTAATATTTAACTGGTAAAAAACATTAGTCACAAAGTGTATGATGATAAACCAGTTGACTATGTGCTAAATTTTTTTGCTAAGTTTCTCGCTGAAAGCTGTTAGTGCGATTTGTTCTGCTCTTGTCCATTGTTAGTTTGTTTACAGTGATAAAGTGTATAAAGTAAACTACTTGAACTGATATGTTTCTGGTATGATATGTTGTCCAGGAAGTGCAAACTGTGAAGCAGTGGTCACCACTGCTGCAGCGACAACACATACTGAGTGTATCAGTTCGAGTTCTGAGTGTATTAACGCAGATTTGTCGACAGTCAAGTCAACGAGTGACGAAACGTCGGCAGATTCAAGTAACATTGAGGGTCGAGATAATGTAATGTCGGACCTCGATTCAAAAATAAGAAATTCTGCCAGTGTCTTAAAGAACACGGATTCACCGGATAACGTCACGACTGCAGAATCAGAAGGTGATGTTAAACAGCCCGTTGACCATGTCACCGACACTGCCCTGATGGAAAATGTTCTGCGGGAAAGCATCGTTCAAACTCTTCACAGGTTCATACCACTAGCTGTCTGTCGCTATGTAGTATTTTTACGTGTTGGCAAAATTGGTGCCAAACTTAGTGATCAGTACTCAAACATGTGGCTCGTAGACAGTTAATACATAAGTGGCATGAGTCGTGAACAGTGATTTACTCACAAGGACACTGTTTTGTCGCTTCCTTATTCAGAATCACATCAAGTCATTTCTCATCTCTCGATATTAACATGTTCATGGCATCAAAGCTGTCCCACACTACATAAATCTACACTTTGCCTACTTACTTAATGCTGTGTGCTATTACTGTGTTAATGCCACTGATATCTCGGCGTTTGCAGAGCATCACGGCCTTGTACCTGATACCATATTAATACATATCAGCAACAGAGGACAGGGGCAAGTGTGTGACTACAGCTGTTATGTCTTACAGACTGATCACAATCTCTTCGTCATGTGTCTAGTGCCTCAAGTACTGTAGTAAATACCAGTGCCATTGAGAACTATACACCAGGAGGGATGAAAAAAAGAGTTCAAAATAAGTGTACAGTGTGAGTCAAAAAAATCCCCCCACTACGGTTTTCTGATATTTTTTCCCAAACGGTTGGGAATTATTAATCCATTTTTTACACACCTACTGTACGTTCATATCTACGCTAGACCGCAAATTTTTATTCAGTTTTCTCCAATTTTGATGAAATTATGCCATACTAAGCTATACCATCCATCGAATTTTTGACATTTCACTAGAACTTAACTTGTAAGTTTGCTTACTGAGCAAATGACGTCACTGTTGACGTCATGTCATATCCAACATGTTTGTTGCCATCATAAAAGCCGTAGATCTGGGATGACTTGCCACACATAACGATCGACAAAGCTATCAACAACTTTCGCAAACGTCTGAACGCGTGCATTTCGGCCGATTGTGGACATTTTGAGCATATTATTTGAACTAGGTAGTCGCGCTTAAGAGGGCATAACTTCGTTAAGGTTTGAGGTAACTGAATAAAAATTTTTAATCTAGCGTAGATAGGAACGTATAATAAGTATGTAAAAAATTGATTTAAAATTATTAACCGTTTGTCAAAATTGTCAGAAAACTGCAGGTCGTGGGGGGATTTTTTGGACTAACACTGTATGTTTTGTTAGTCTGTGTTAGAGGTGGTCATGGTGCTGGGCAGCACTAAAGTTAAGGCAAGGTAAAGTAGGTCTTTTTAACCCTTTGACACCCACTGTTGCCATATGGGTACAGCTATAAGGCATCCTTGCCAGACCAGGTTAAGCCATCATTTGTAATTTTTGACATCCGGGCACTCTGATGCTCAGGGCATCAAAGGGTTAAAGGCCATTTTTAAATGTGTGTGTGTGTGTGTGCAGTTCTAAGATGAACTGTATGTATTGTGTATGGTGTTGTAGAAGGGTAGAGAGCAGAAGGTCGAGTGATGCCAGGTCACCTGTAGAACATCGACTAATGTGTATGTGGCACATCGGCCTCCACTATCTGCTGCCATTGTCACAGATGACGGCCGAAGACAATCACAGGGACGTTTTGTCTCCAGACGTCGCTGGTATCTCAAGTTTTGCTATCAGTTTGGTTGTCATCACTGTGGTATTTCGGTCTTCATTCTGGGTTTTAATTATTTTATGGTTGACATCTGTCACTAAGGACTTCAACAATATTCTAGGTCATGCCCAGATACTGTGTCAGAATGGCTAGACGGCTAAATTCCTATTATTTTAATTTTGTCCGAACTGAATGGCATTTTTAACTTTTGACAGTAATGCCTTCAGTGCAGACAGTGAGTGTAGGTTGGGTATTTAAAAATTTGCAGTTTAATCATTACCTTTATCTGCTCACAAGTGTATGTGTGTGTGAATATGTAAAGGTGACAGTACTCTGAGAATGAGCAGGACACCATTGTGTTGTGGAAATGAAAGTTATTAGACATGGCTGAGTCTGTTGGAGCAGCTGTGGGCAAACAGATTAGTCTTGAAGTGTCACTTGGGCATGGACAGTGGTTGGAAGTATTAATGAGTGTGTCAGAGTTATCATGGAATAAACATGTTTTTGTTGGTAGAACTGGTTCCAGTACTACTGGTAGTTTGTACTGATGTCGTCAACAGGTGAAAGATGGTTGGAGCTGTCACTGTCTAAGAGCACAATACCTGCAGGTCTGCTGGAATTGTCCACAGGCAGCAGTGACACAAAGGTAGCTATGCCTTGCTGTGATTTGTTGTGCACGGACAAGAGTGGACTATGCTGTGGCACTGTTTTGTTGTCTCTCTGTCTGTCTGTCTGTCACACGTCATTATTGTGTTAAAATGACCACCAAACATAACAAGATTTTTTACTGCCTGGTAGCCCTATAATTCTCGTTTTTCCATAACGTCCGCAGATTTTGACTTCCTCGTCTTTGGTGGTCTGAAATGGGTCACTATGGTGATCACGAACGTCCTGGATGAAGCCAGAGGCTGTCATGGACTGAACTGACCACGGTGGAGACTGTTGGCGTCTAGGCGCGCTAGGCACTCGTAGTGGTGCAAGCTAAGATGATGAGGACTCACATTTATGAAATTCTAAATTCATGATGTTCAGTTAGTGTGTTATTCTGTCTTACAAACGATACAAGAGAGTCTTATAGTTACTGCGGAATGTTGATATGAAATCACTTGAGCTATCTTGAGCGACATTTGTTAATCCAGTTACTAAAATTTTGGTAGTTTCTTTGTCTTTGTGACTAGTATGGATTATGTTTGGAACTGAAGATGGTTCATTGTTTGTCTTCACTGCTGCATCACAAATGATTCAGAATGAGAAACGTCATGTACATCTGAGAGTGTCGGCTCGCTCTATGACACACTTGTGTATTGAACCAGCCTAACATATGCTGTATGTGAGTGTGCATTTTATAACTGTGATGCTGGGGCCATATTCTTGAAACTTCTTAGGAAAATCTTACGAAAATTTCCTATCTTAGGACAATCTTTGACAATATCTAGGAAAGTACTAACCAGACTTTATTTCACTCTAGTTACTAATTCACGATTTAACAACCACGTCACGTATTAACATCCAACATGTCGCAAAAAATAGTGTTAGGCTAATTAGAAGTATTATTGTTTTTATTTCCTAATTTGAGATTAGTGCTTTGCCATATATTTTCCTATGATTTTCCTAAGATAAGAAATCTTCCTAAGATTTAACTAAGAAGTTCCGAGAATGTGGCCCCTGCTTTATTATGTCAAACATTTTTTGTATTTATTTTGGCACCGTTTAAAACGTTGATTCTATAGTATGTTTGCATGTTTAGGATGACGGTGGACATTGTATGCTGCACGAGCAAACTGCTAGCAGTGCCGCTGTTACTGCTAATGGTACATCTGCCGAGCACGCATCGTCACGGCAACCGATCTGCCGATCTTGTCGTCTCCGTAGCGATGCCGAAAAATTTTTCACCATCTACTCCGACCACAGGTTCGCATCGAGATGACCGTACAGATGTAGAAATAGTTTTGCCGTGTATTAAAGCTGTTAAATTTTGGAGTGCGCAGTTTTTTCTGAAATGCATTGTCTGACGCGATGGTTTTGGTGGTAATAACAGCAACAGCGAGTAATTTATACAGCATCATGAGTTGAAGAGATATGGGAGAAGTAGTAAGTCGGCATATCTGTCTTCAATTGTGGCTTGAATATGAGATATTCTCGCATGGTCAAATGTCATCAGACATTTACAGACCATGGGAACTGTTTTACTTTGTGAATTCAAGGAATGGGTAGCGGTAAGATCTTGGGGGACTTTTAATTCACTCGTGGGTTTGTAAGTAAGTAACAGCATGTCTATAGAGCACTGAGATCACAGGAGTCACTAGACGGTGAAGTCTCAAAATCACGATCAGTCAAACAAGAAGCGTTTTTAACATTCGATTGAATTGCTGTATGGTAAGATCAAATTGGCATTGGAGAGTTCCACAGACGCGGACAGTGACAGAAAGTGCCTGATCGCCGTGACAACTAGCAATAGACTGAATAAGATGTGTACCGGGCGACTGAGACATGATAGAGAGCAGCTAGCTGTAGGTTGTTCTTGCTACGGTACTAATATCTCAGCCTGACCTGAGGCTTTTGTAAAGGACGTTACAGTAACTGAGTGACACAGATTGGACCATGTTAACCCTTTGATACCCACCAATGCCATATGGGTACAGCTATAAAGCATCCTGTGCCAGACCGGGTTAAGCCGTCATTTGTAATTTTTGACATCTGGGCACTCTGACGCTCAGTCCTGAGCGTCAGAGTGCCCGGATGTCAAAAA
>Ga0056114_1001182_pt1 | contig 11372 bp, 4 predicted proteins | sample WorMetHERISLAND1_FD_77005 | JGI IMG/M metagenome (GOLD analysis project Ga0056114, IMG submission 77005) | Marine gutless worms symbiont microbial communities from Max Planck institute for Marine Microbiology, Germany - Olavius loisae HERON... ...
TTAAGAGAAAGTAAAACTGCTATAATGCAGATAGAAAGTACTCATGTTTGTAGCGCCCTCTGGTGAATAAGAGTTGACATAATGACATAAACTTAACATCATCTCATTTTCTGCATTATGTAGCTTATATGTGCCAAAAATCATAAAATTTTGTGGATGCATTCATGTGTTCCAAGCAAAAATGTAAAGTGGTGTCACTTAATTTGGCCCACCCTGTATATGCTGTCCGTAATGGTGCAGGCAGCTGTAGAGTGGTGTAGAATTATGAGATGCTGTGAAAAACACGTCCTCTAACTTACTCAGTTGTGTCGGTATCATCGTCGCTGCTGCTGCTGCGGTGTTTGTAGACACATGCCGAGTCACGCCAGTCGTGAAGTTTTGTTTGTTCTTGGCAGCCTGTCGACATGTGATCCTGGTGACATCGGTGAAACGATCAAGGTCGGACTTAAATACTACTGTACTAGTATCATATATTCTCTCAGTCTGAACAGTCTGTTCTAGTTACTCAAACATGTGATGATTTACTTAGTCTTTTTACTGGGCACCAAACGTCAGTGTGATGTTAGGTTGTGTGCCAATAATTATGTATCACTGGCCATATGTGCTTTCACCAAGATCTGTTACTGCTACATGTTGGACATCTACAACGAACTGAAGCTAAAATATGGAGCGAAGTATGGCGTGAAAATCTCTGAAGTCTGTCGCCGGCTGTTGCAGTGGAAATGAAAGATCCCTGGTGGTATTTTTGTGCAAAATTCTGTAATCTGTTGACGCCCTCACAGATATTCCCTTCCTTCAGGCGTGTTATTGAGTCATAATTCTGAGCTGTGTCAAATTGTGTGCGTGACCGACTGGTAAAGTACCACCAAACTAAACCAAAACACGCACACTTGGAAATAGATAAATTCACACTCACTTAGCCACAGTGTATTTCTTTCTGTAATGTTTGCTTCAAATGATTTGTGCTGAATTGAGCGGAGCCTAAACTGACCGATAATCACAGCTCTCAGTTTTGCTGTCTACTTTCATATGACAACAGTAGCGTCTATTTATCTCATTAACCCTCGCTGCCATCTCACCATTCATGTTGCCGGTCTGACTCTGTAGAACAGTGTGTTGGACAATCTGCGTGATTTGCCCATCACTTTTGACGGTTCTGATGATTTCTGTTGTCAAAGTAACCAGTGCAGTGCAGCTTATGCTCTACAACTCAACTCACTTAATTAATTACTTACTTTGATTCACGAATGTGTACAGATGCTGAAAGAGCAGAATATTCGTTGTTCTGTCATCGGTCTGGCAGCCAGCGTTCATGTGTGTCAGCGGCTGTGCCGAGATACACAAGGTACTCTACTTCATTGCGTTTTCATTTGATCTTATGTTATTATTTCATCCTATCTCAGACTGTGAATTGTCAGAATACTGGAGGGGAGGCCAGGAGGTGGGTTGGTTGATCTGTTAGTTGAGTAATGTTTAAGGTCCTCTCACACATTATGGGTAATTTCTGGGGTGATATTTTTAGTGGTGTGATGACCCAGTCAATAGTGTCAAATCACTGAAGAGGGTGGTTAGTCATGCAGTCAGATCTCAGTCTAACCAGGTTCTGTCCATCGAGATTAAAGATTTCAGCATCTTGTACTAGCCTGAGCATTCTGTAGAGGCATCAGATCTATTGCTTGATGCGGTGGACTAGTGCTAAGTGCACCAGTTTGTGTAGTGGGCTTTAGTACTGCTTGCACATTGGTCCTGTTTACAATTGTAGTGAAATCAGTATCCGTCATCCAACTCCAGTCGGTCCATAACAAAATCAACATCCTCGATTTCATCCACGTTGTAATCTAATCTGTGTTATGACCATGGTCAAGTGTCGATGTATTCAACGGTGGTTTCTGTTGTAGGTCGATATAACATCGTTCTAGATGAGTCTCACTTCAGTGACATTCTTCACCAACTGGTCTCACCTCCGCCTGCAACGGTTTACACTTTCTCATTTTCTGCTAGTCTATCACTTGTCTTATAACTATATTGTCGCTGCAGTAGTCACTTCCGGCCTGAAATTCAGTCCATGCATGTTAATAGACGACTCGTTGCCGTCTGTTTTCAAGCTGATGGCAGATTAGTACCAGTTTTCTGTGGCCGTTTCAACTAGAGCATTCCGATTCGTGGTTCAAATGGATTCGATTCACTTAGCAAATTGATTTGGTTTCTCCAAAAATCAGCACGTCCAACTAGATTGTACTGCTGTCTGCCAGGGTGCAGTCGGTGCGGACACTCATCACTCATAACCCGTATTTTGCGAGGGAGCATGCCGTACACGGCCCCCAGCTAGGTCGCCTCCTACCTCCTACCTCCTGGGTTACTGCCATGTGTAGGTAAAACAATCGGATGAATCGATTTGCATCGATTTACTGGCGTGAATCAAATTGAAATTATTTTTGGCAAATCGGAATGCTTCGGTTTCAGCTCAGTTCTGTTGCCGAATTGATTCCTGTAAAATACCAGATCTTCAGCTTGATTTCTTCGCAAATTTCCTTACTGAAAATCTGTCGTAAACTCTGATAGTTTATTTCTTGTGTTTCTGTGCGTTAGCTTTTACCGTGCCATGCTATGCAGCAAGTCATCCTTCCATCTGTTCGATTGTCCGTCTGTGATGTTGAGGTATCGTCGTCACATAGGTTGGAATACTTCAAAAACAATTTCACGGTTAATGAGTGAGTGAGTGAGTGAGTGAGCACTGTTTTATGTCCCAACCAACACAGTATAGGTTATACGGGAGATGGTTTTTACAGGTCAAAAGACCCAACCAACAGTATCAAAGTACTGAAGGGAGATCTACAAAATACAAAGAAAACAACGAAAACAACTAAATACAGATATATGTAGACAATAATGCACACACAAAATAAGCACAGCAAGTCCCCTAGTCTACAATAATATGGGGTGACTAGGGGACAGCTCCCACAGAGGGCAGGGTCGCTGGGCCTGACGGCGGTGGGGCTGCCGCCGCGGTACCCCCGGTTAATTAGCCTATAGTATGTTCAATCTCCGGTGACCCCAACATCACCATTGTGTATGACGGGGCTTAATTAGTGATATGTACTGTAAATATACCCAGTTTTTTACGGTGCGATGCTGTGCCTGGGCGTAACAGAAGTTGATTTTTTTTGAAGATTTGACCTTTGCTTATGTCCGTGGTTCTATATGTTGATCTGCTGAGCACATTAATGTGGCTATGCTGCTGCCAGTGTTTTTTAGTCACCGGTTTTAATTTTTTTTTAGTATTAGTTAGATAGTCGACTAAGTGTTGACTTTAAGTTTTAGTTTTAGTCACCGGGACACTTTCAGTCCTAGTTTTAGTCTAGTCGACGAAAATTTGCGAATTTTAGTTGTAGTTTTAGTCACCTTTTAGTTTTAGTCACTCAAGTATCACACCAAAATGAATGCGATCATACCATACGATATTACTAAATACCGAGTTTGACGCAATCACACAGTACGCAGTATGCACTGCAGTTGGCTGAGCAGCACGAGCATTTTCGCGTAAGTTACGACCGGCTGACGAAAAGTAGCGACGAAATGTCAATGAAAACTTTGCGAATTTTAATTTTAGTTTCCGTCATTTGAGGAATTTCCGTCATAGTTTTAGTTTCGTTGACGAAAATTAGCGACTTTTAGTTATGGTTTTCGTCAGCAGAACGAAAATTAATTTATTTTCGTTGGCGAAACTTTAGTTTAGTTTTAGTCGACGAAAAAAAAACACTGGCTGATACTCGTGAATTTCTTTCTGTCTGTTATTACAACAAGTGTGTGTTGATCAGGTGAATGCTGAGTCGTCGCTGATAAGAATGGGTGAGTTTTAACTCGCTTTATCCATCGCATTACCGTTCATACGCTCATGATAATAATCTAGTTGCCACATCACAGTTTGATCTGCCTCTTATCATGTGAGGCAGGAGGGTTACTGCTACTAGCAGGGCAGTGTCATGGGTGATTCCAGTTAGAGATGCACCAATAAGACAATGGCCGATTATCGGTCGGCCGATAATCGGCATCTAATAATTGGCCGATTACCGATTGATACATATACCTGACATTCTTACATTAATACCAAAGACTGTATCGATCATACAAATATTTTATTGCATAATATAGTAGACCAGTGCATAACTACACAACGTTTGATCGCTACCGGCATGTTTGCCGAGTTTGTATATATGACTATAAAACGGAAATTTGTGCCATCCGTTCAAATTTCAAAAAAAATATAATTTTAGTATCCAATGCCATCATAATACATAGTAAATAACAATCGGCCGATACCGACATAGTAATCGGCCGATTCCGATTATCAGCAAAACGGCCGATAATCGGCCGATACAGATTATCGGCCGATTATCGGTGCATCTCTAATTCCAGTGAAACCAGGCATTTGCTTCACCCACTGGTCAGCCACTCTCTGACAGCAGTCCTGAAGCTTTCAGTTAACAACACTATTCGTATTCGTTCTGATCGCAGTATTCAATATTATTATCAATTTATTATTTTTCGGCAGTATTCAGCTGAATATGTATAGGCTATTCGTGGCCAAAGCGAGTATTCGGTACGGCACTAAAAATAATGCATTATTCCACCCAAGTCATTGGCTTTTTGTATAGTTTAGGTTTTTTGTGAACACGTTTATGTGTTCATCATAAAGATTTTATCAGCTAACAGTTGCAGCGTGAACAGGTGGAGATAATGCACTTGTAAAATAAAATAGATGGCAGAAACTGATTGTTAACCATTATGTTAAAGGCTGAAGTGATGTACAGTTTTAGTGTGTTTATTGATTTGATTAGTGAGGTACGGAATCCAATTGTGAATGTTAGGTTTCCCGCATCACGAGACGCAGGCTTCATGCGACAGTAAACCATCAATGTGTATGTGGTACGTGCGTACGCCACCAGGTGGCTTATTCTGTCTCTGTTCTTTAATTGTGTTAAACACAAGTTATGGATTGTCCTAGCTCGGACACTCTGACACAGATTCTTCAAGGTTTCCCTCCTATAGGACCATCATTGACCATCATGACCATTGACGATCATGTTGTTTTTGATTTTGTCAAAGAAACTCATTTTCAGAACCTTGTATAATGTTTGTTATCATGCTATTAGATAAACAGCCTTGATTGTACTTTTTCATTTTAATGCTGTTAAAGGTTTGCTTATCTTTTTTTATCGTTTTATCTTTGTTAAAGCTTTCTGCCGTTGAATGGCACTCACTGTTCTTACATTTATATGCATGTTGTATTATTGTGACACGGTGAGGTGAGCCTGGTTAGACTGGGGCCTGTATGGATGACTAACCACCTTCCTTCAGTGCTTTGACACTGTTGGTTGGGTCATCAGACCTGTGAAAACATTGTCTGCAAAATAACCTCTAAAGTGTCAAGTGAGACATTACCCCCCACTCAACTCAGGTGGTTTTCTTAGCTGCAGCGGTAGATGTTGGCATACGACATCACTGGCTAATTGTAGTGAAATTTCAGTTAACCCTTTGATGCTCACTGTCGCACTCAGTCCTGAGCGTCAGACTGCCCGGATGTCAAAAATTACAAATGACTGCTTAACCCGGTCTGGCACAGGATGCTTTTTATAGCTGTACCCATATGGGAACAGTGGGCGTCAACGGGTTAAATATCACATATTCTCAAAAAGTGTTTGAGTGTTATACTGTAGTCACCTGGATGGCAAGTCAGCTGATCAAGCGTTCGCTAAAGACGGCTACTTCTGCCCGCAGTGTCTCAGCAAATACTGCGACCTTCCTGTCGACTGTGTCACGTGTGGTGCGTTGACTTCACTTTCCCTTAGTTACTGATACCGCGTGACTGGGTTGAAGTGACATCCATTTCACTCCACTAAGGGGCGGGGCTCATACAGCCCTGTAGGCTGTGGCTGTCGATGGGCCCCAGAAGCCATTCCCAGAAGGACCCTAGTGTCTGCACCTTCATACCTTGTCAATGAACTCTGTCAGGTGGTGGACGTTTAATGTAGTGATACTGCTATAGGTGTGTTTCCTGGTAGTGCAGCGGTTAGGGCATTGGACTTTCGATCAAGCGGTCACGGGTTTGATTCCCGGTCGGGGCATAATCAAGTCACCTAGGTCAACTCAGCCCTACGTCCCTCTGGGGTAGATAAATCGAGTACCAACCTTACTGGCTGGGGTTAAGGCGAGGTGTGTTTGCTTGTGTTGGGTAGCATGGGTATGTGATCCCATATGGCAAGTCATATGGCTGGTTCTGAGATGGTGTTTCCCCATGAAGAACTTATCTCACTTTAATCTTTTTTATGTTATCGATCTTTGCCTTGTAACATGCTGTCTGTTTTTACACGAAGAGTTGCCATTATGATACGTAACGGTAGCAGACTCATGAGTGTTCTTTTTGTCTATCCGTCGTCACGTTTTTTTGATAATAATCAGTGTTTTCTGTTACTTGTACGTCGTGTTTAGTTCACAAAAAGTATCAACACAATATCATCAAGTATTAATAATAAGTAATATGTGTCTGTATCATGATACAGTTTTGATCATGTATCAAGTATCTAGGCCTATATGGTATCAATATCATGATACAATTTAAAAGTATCATACCAAACACTGTCCATACCTCTGGAAATGCCAAACCCTGCCATTTTTCACAATTCACGCTTTTACTCATGAATATTAAACACCCACCTGGGAGTGGATAGTGAAATGACTCAGGTTGTGTACTGCTAGGTTTAACGTTGGTGTCCGCTCCGCATCTGTCCAGATCCTATCATCACTTGTTTCCACTGGAACCGTTCCACGAAGTCATCGTAGAAGACAAAAGAAATCGGTCGGCGCCGTTGCAGTGTTCCAACTTCCTACTTCGCTGTGCTATTTAGTGGTTTATTTTGTATGAATTTTTCAGTAATTTAGAGAAACAAATATGCTGTTGCCAAGAAGATCTTAACAACTTCACCCTTGGAGAACTGCAGGAGACGAACAGGACGTTTAACATATATTTATGGATATCGTTGAATATAAAAATGTGAAAAGATGGAGACGAGGACAATGACGACAGTGATGGGGACAGAAACTGTGAAGATGGGATGGGAATGGAGTCGGGGGATGGGCTACTGCTAGTAGTAGGTTGACTCAGCCTTCTACCCTCTGTGAGTCAGTGAAATGAGTACCAGCTTTCGGGCTGAGTAATAATAAAATGGCGATGGTAAGTGTAGTTAACTGGCAGCCTACAGGCGGGCTTATGGCTCAAGCCGATCGGCTTGGTCCAAAGGTTGGCAGCCACTTGGCACTGTGCTGCATTCTTCGCATGAACTGGGTAAACTGTTGCCATGCTTTAAGCATGATGACAGTACCATAAAGATTATCTTACTACTGTTACTGTTACTGCAACTTTAAAAGCCGAGACAACGTCATAGACGATTTAGATGTGAAATGATGTTATTATATTGCGATAGAAATTAGCCGACACCAAGCCTAACAAAAACACATTTCGAACTTTGAAATGTTCCGTGCATTAACAGTTCGTGTATTTCATCTGTGTGGTCTAAAGAATAGTTACCGCGAATTGTAGGTTGTGCTATGGCTGTCAGAAAATTCTACCAGAAAACACGGTTAGTTTGTATGTATGTATGTCTGAGTGTGTAGTGAAGTGAACTAATAGTTAAGGCGCCTGTACATTTTCTGCATTCACGTAAATTTGAATCTAGCTGCAATTTTTGTGTTTTTTTTCTGGCGATATTTCCCGTGGTTACCACAGTTCAGTCTAGGTCTTCTAAGAGTGACCCTTCTTATTTCTGGTGCAAGTCGTCCAACCAGAGTCAAAGCACTGTAAAGATGTCAGAACATTGGTATTCACACCATCTTCCCATCTGCAACGGAGATTACGTCCATGCTCTGTTTGTTTGCCACTGTTTCCGTTGGCGGAGTATAGCGGTTGGATTTCGACCAAATTTGTCTGGGTGGTAGCTTTTTGCCTTGCCAGAACTGGTGGTCAACTGGTTCGATCTTGTATCTGGGTTTTTTAACCAGATTTTGGACTACTTTTGCACGACACCTTGGTCCGAGTGTCAGGGATCGACCCATCTCCACTAGGGAAACCTCCTGCTTACAAAAAGGGTCCCAGGGATCTGTGGGTAGTTTGTCAGGGGAAATATGCGTGAAGTTATCCAGCGTTCTGTGCTGGCATCATTATCATTAAATCATTAACCCTTTGACGCCCACTGTTGCCACTCTGCTACAGCTATAAAGCATCCTGTGATAGACTGTCATTTGTAATTTTTGACACCCGGGCACTCTGACGCTCGGGGCTGAGCGTCAGAGTGCATGGATGTCAAAAATTACAAATGACCGGCTTAACCCGGTCTGGCACAGGATGCTTTATAGCTGTACCCGTATGGCAACAGTGGGCATCAAAGGGTTATCAGTTTCGGAGGCTGGTACTGAGCGTTTGATGACGTTGCTGGTCTGATACAGGGCTACCAGTGTCAACACTGCAGCTGTACATTCTGCGTCGACTGTGATCTGTTTGTTCACGAGACGATGCACTCGTGTCCCGGCTGCGCCTCGTCACGACAGACTAACAACTGACTCTAGACGCCGAGATAGACAGTCGCCGTGTGTCGTGTTGCCATGCCGATATCATGTCACATTAGTTGTAGTTTGTCGTGACAGTGCCATCGCTGGGTGACCATTGTGATAATACGTGATGCCAATAACTATCAACTCATATCAATTTCTCTCTCTTTGAATAAACTCATAGGCTGAAAGACAAACTTAACTACTCGAAATTCATTATAAAACAACCTTACTTAGTTTACTGTCGATGTTTCGACAACGCTGATACTGCTGTCTCCATCAGAATGGTCTGACTAATTTCCGTTCGCTGCTAATCTCGTTGCGGCATACAACTGGTCAGATGTGAGATATCGATAGGACCTGCATCTCTGTTCGTCAACTCTCTTAATTCTGTGACCATTTGTTTGCCACAACTGGATATAGCAGCGAACGGAAATTAGTCAGACCGTTCTAATGAAGACAGCGGTATCAGCGTTGTCGAAACGTCAGCAATAAACTAAATAAGGTTGTTTTGTGATGAATTTAGAGTACCGGGGTATTTGACATATGAAATTCTGTTTAGTATATGATGATTAGGTAATTCACCGTTTGTTTCATAGTAGCTGGAGATATGAGGCTGTAACTGTCTGCCCGGTGATGTGCATGAGATGTTTCATACAGTTGTGTCGTACAAGTCAGTGTGTGCTTAGCTAGATTTACATGTACACAGTGATTCATAATTACGGGAACCCCTACGAAAATTGGAATATCTTTGTTGCTAAGCCACATTTGTGGCTACAACTTGGCACGGTTAAGCGAGAGGTAACGCTGTGTGAAACGATGCTAAATTTATACACGTTAAATACTCTTACTTGCTTACTTACTTACTTAATAATAGCTTGACGTCACACGGATCAGTGCATTATTGATGCAGCAGTCAGACAGTGGCGCACACGTCTTTGTGCATGCATTAAAGCCAAAGGCAGACACTTTGAACACACATTGAGTCAGTAATGTATTTTGGCAAACATAACAGCATTACCTAACTACTAGACATTGCTAAATTTTATCACTGTGTCTGTTTATTCAAAAGCTATACAATAAAACCAAAGGTTCTCGTAATTATGAATCGCCGTGTAAAACTGGTAAATGGCTTCCGATATTATAGAGTGCTGGAAAGCGTCAGCATAGCGTCAGCTTTGTCTACCGCTCTTACCATTTACCCATGCCAGATCCGTGTCCATCAACGCTGTCGCTGACAGTCTAAACTCCCTACAGCTCGGAAGAAAGGAGTGGCGTCCGGCCACTGCGGGCAGTTCACCCCCAGGCGGTTACCTGTCTACACTGTGATACACACTACTTAGAAGGCCTGTTTTTTAACTGGTACTGCGTGCATCCAGGACTCAGAGCTATAGACTGACATCTGTTTGGAACAAAATTCCCAAATCTAGGTTTTAGTTTCATTTGGTTTGTGTATGTGTTACGTTGCAGTCTCGTGGTTTTTGGGCAATGTTCTGACAAAACTGACTGCTTTTCAACTGACAGCATTTAATCATAATAAACTAAATTACAATATCGTAAACACAGATCATACTTAATGTAAACATGGATAAAAAGATTCTTTCTACACAGTGTTATAAAGTTATTAGTAATAGTACCGTTGCCAGTAGCAAACAGAGCCAAATGTGGAGTTGGTATTGACGAGAGCACAATATGTGCTGAAAAATTTTTGTCACGCTATCCGCTTATATTGTTTTTACTAATTCACAATTGTGATGAAATTACACCGGAAATATTATAGAGAATACGTAGAATGAAAGAACAAACGTGCAGGAAGGGCTGGAAAAACAAGCAGCATGATTGATTGTCGACAGATAGAGTGATGAAGGGCATGATAGTTCTTCATTAACAGCATCTGTTGTTATACAGCGTCCATGTCACATTGTGAATTGGCAATAAATGGCACGAACATTGCCAATAAGTCCAGACCAACAGTTTACTGATCACTGCAATGTACACATTTCAGCACAAAATAAACTGTCATGGAAATACACACATCAAGCAACAGAACATTTCAGGCACCCGGTTCACAAACAGTCTTAGTAACTTGTCTTATGGGAACAGTGAATATCAATTATTAATGAACTAATTAGGTTTGGGAGTCTGGAATACAGCGAGGTTAGCTACAGTAGTTCATTTTTGTCAGATCTTGAGTCTATGAACAGCCATGGTTTCGGTTGAACTGAGGCAGTAAACATCTCGTCTGTATTGTCTACTTATTGAGAAATTCATCAGCAGTTTTCTCGAACTGGTCGGCAAAGAAACAGACAGCAATTTTGAAGATTTTTTGTAAACTGGGTATATGTAAATTAGCTAACATATTAACTACTGCAGTCTGCAAGTCAGTTGTCACAAAAGCGTTAACAAAAAATTGTTAATAATTAATGTTAAACTGGACCATAATTTGGAATTTACTGCTTTGGCATTTTGGCAGAAAATGTACACTGTTTGACATGTCTTGCAAAAACAACTGGCAACTCTGCAGACGATCATAATAGAGAAGAATAATTGATAAGCTGTTTTTCACCATACCTAAACTTAAAACAATGATTGAGTTCATCTTCCGATTAGAAAAAAGGATAACACTAAAGTTAACACTTTTTCTTAGAATAAATAAAAAGTTAATCCCTAACATGAACTGACGATATAATCGGTGTTAACTTTGGTGTTAAGTGCCAACATTTCCGATTATCTATAAGATAAGAAAAAAGATAACACGAAACGGAAGATAA
>Ga0056114_1001183_pt1 | contig 11369 bp, 7 predicted proteins | sample WorMetHERISLAND1_FD_77005 | JGI IMG/M metagenome (GOLD analysis project Ga0056114, IMG submission 77005) | Marine gutless worms symbiont microbial communities from Max Planck institute for Marine Microbiology, Germany - Olavius loisae HERON... ...
GATAGGTAGAATGCATGTGTTATGCAACTTTAGCTTGGTTGGAATGGTGATTCTCGATCTCCAGATCTGTTTGTCTAGATTCTGCATAGCTGCACGGGTGATGGCATTGCGACGTGAGATATCAGGTGAGCTTTGAGTTGATGAGTGGACCAGGGAGCCAAGGTAGTCAAACTCTTCAACCATTGCAACCTCCTGACCCAGAACAGTGATTGATGGTGGTACGTCCTCCCTGCTGCCCAAAGCTTGGACTTTTGTCTTCTGCCAATTCAGCTCAAGCCCACTTTGGCAATGCAAAACCTAAGTTTCATATGAATTGCTGGTCATCTATTAGCATTAATAACCGAGGCTGTCAGCAGTGCTGTATAACAAGGCCCGCAAACATTTAACTTGCACATATTCATTTATATTCGCTATATACAAAAGTACTGTCAAACAGCAGAGAATTACACACCCATAGAGTTATCTTTACGCACAGTGAAACAAACAAAAATTATACTTCGAATTGCGTATCTTCTTCTGCGCGGGCACAGTAACGTCAGTTAGCGCGCGCCAGTCAAATGTAAACAACATCTGATTGGCTGACGCAAGTCACCCCCTCTCGCCGCACCACCTTTCCGCGTCGCTAGCACGTAACGTCTTTGATCTCACCCGGTGCGTTCCGGAACGATTAAAAACGCGAATCTATCGTTCCGGAAACAATTAAAAAACGACTAGAAAGCTACCCGGGCTGGTCAGACTTAGTCAGACTTCGAAAAAAAACGAGCCCAATAAAAATGGCATATTGTTTAATGTCAGCGGGCTCCACTCCCAACAGTTCCGTGACTGGTTAAGCAAAATGCAGAAGTACATCATATGCATATGCATATCGATGTTGGATGCTTGTGGCTGTTGATTTATTTGACTGTAGACTTGTTATAATGTACCTGAAGTCTTGTGCATAAATTGATGAGAGTGGATTGTCGCATATATGAATAAAAATAGTACTGAATGAGTGATGAATAATAAATCTGTTATTCACTTTTACTTAAGCGTGCTAATGGAATGTTTTGAATTTAGCCTGTGGATCTGTGGAATTGGATTGATACTGAGTTCAACTGAACGAAATGTATCTCACTGAAAAATTGTTTTTCTTTTGCTGTCATTTTTGTTGACCATTCACCACAACACCATGACTTCCTCTTAGATGACCATCAGGTCTGAAACAGCCGCCATCAACCTCAAGACACACTCACTCCGTCTCATTTATTGGGCATTTGTCAGAAACTGCGTGGAAAATAGAAGTGAAGATCGACTTAATATGTTAGATTTCCAGTGGAAAATTGAATCACGGCAACCAAATGTGGCAAAGTTACACTTCTAGGTCAGGGCACAGTTTTGTACTACAGTGCTGTACATAGGACCTTGTTGTGTCGTGTTTTAGCTTGGTCCGGTGAAGGAATACGTGAAGATGTTGTCTGAAAATGCCGACGTGAAATTCATTGTGTTTGCACATCATCGTGTGATGTTGGACAGCATAACAGAACAGCTGGTTGATAGCAACGTCACCTTCATACGTATTGATGGCTCTACGCTCGCCGTTGATCGCCCGGTAGTTTACTGTCAACAGTTTTGAATTGTGTTAGTATTAGCAGCTCAGTTCACAAAGTTTGTGAGACTTTGAGTCATTTCTTTCATTTTCTTTTGCTTTTATATAACTGTTTTGTTAAGTTTTTTTTTGTCTTTTTTGCTGAGGGCATTGTTAGGTTTGCTGAATTTTAAAGATGTCGTGTGTGACTTATATGTGACTGTTGGTTGGTAGCATTGCCAGCTCTGTACATGATGTCATTATTGTCCATTTGCTGCTGATTATTCTGATGTAGTTGAAAGTTATGAGTAATTTTCATTTTCATTTTGAGAAAGTTAAGTAAATCTGGTAGTCTGTTAAACAGCAAAGATTATGAATGTCAGTATTATGATCATTATGTTGACGTGTTTGCTGTTTATGTTCAGCGTCTAGTGGAACAGTTTCAAACTGATGTCAAGACTCGTGTTGCCGTCCTGAGCATCAAGGCTGCTGGCGTGGTAAGCACTGATCTCCATATCCTACCACAGCACACAGCGTTGGAAGTTAATCTGTAAATGTACAGGATCTTGGGATAAGTCTTATTCGCTGTGTTTCAAGGGCCTTAGTTAATCTCATGCTGAAGATCACTGGGCAACATGATGACAATACATTCCTTTAGATTGCCACTGCCTCTTGCACCTCATGACATTCCCATCTGATGCTAGTCCCATGTGGGCTCGGGAGTGTTGTAGAATAAGCCCACCTCGTTTTCTGGCCAAGTGTCTTAAGAGGTGACTGAACCAGGGTGGCTTTGTTTTGCTGTGTTGTTTGCTTTTTCTGATTTGTGTTTAGTTTGTGTATTGTCTGTATTTTTAATTAGTCTGTTGTCCTGTATTATCCAGTGTTCCAACGTGAATGGCACTGTATAGTCTAACTGTGCTGATGTGTCATTAAGAATCTACTCACTCACTCGTCACCAGGAGTGTTGAATCAACAGTAAAAGTGAATATTTTATGATACAAGCGTGTAGCGCCGCTAGTCATCAACAGCCTCCAGAGTGGTCAGTTCAGGGTCAGGTAGACTGCTTCAGTCCATGACAGCCTGTGGGAGTTAAGGTCGTTCTGCACATTGCATTGTATCGTAGCTGAAGTTAGAGCATGCTTGACCCTGAGTCAGCGGTGTGGTGAGAACATGGCATTGTTGCAGGGTCTGACATTGACCAGTGCCAGCGTGGTGGTGTTTGCGGAGCTGGATTGGACGCCGGGCACCCTGGAGCAGTGTGAGGATCGAGCTCATCGGATTGGTCAGAGAGACGCCGTTCACGTCCACTACCTCGTTGCAGCCGGCTCTCTTGACGACTGGGTCTGGTCTGCACTCTCCAAGAAGGTCAGTGAACCAAATCTTCCACAGTCGTTTCAACAATATATTTGTATACATGTAATATTAAAGACATTTGTAGGCAGCAGAAAAGCTCGAAAACTCAGATGTGCTATAGTTATGTCGTTCAGTAATAATAATAATAATAATAATAATGAACGAAGTTCAATTAACGTGACGTAAAGTCGTGTAACTACAAGGTCACGTTACAAAGAAAAGAGTCACGTGGAGTGTCTTGGGCCCAGATAACGCCGGAAAAGTTCAGACTTCAGCCGACGTCGGAACAGCTGCAGCGATTTGGATGCCCGTACCTCTTCCGGCAGGCTGTTCCAGATGGCCGGTGCAGCAGCGGCAAAGCACGGTCGCCGATTGTCGAACGCTGTGTGCGACGGCAAACCAGTGCCGAGGTCGTCGCAGAGCGAAGTCGCTACCGTGAACTGACGTCGGAGACGCGGAGCAGATCGGCCGACAGATAGACTGGTGCCGTGCCATGGAGGCAGCGGTACACGAGCACCGCTAGCCTAAATGCAATTTGCTCAGGCACCCACATTCCCGGGAATACGAGAGAGTAGTCAGTAGTCACTGCTTAATTGTGTGTTTTATAGTCATGTGGCTGTGCAGACTTATTCACAATGAGAAATTCTCGCTTCAGTTTAGGGCGGTACCGCGGCGGCAGTTCCACCGCCGTTCAGGCCTGGCAAACCTGCCCTCTGTGGGAGCCATCCCCTAGTCACCCCATATTAGTGTAGAGTAGGGGACTTGTTGTACTTTATATGTGTATTCTTTTAATTTGTATTATTGTGTATGTATATGTGTATTTTGTTGTTTGCGTTTTCTGATTTTTCCTTTGTAGATCTTCCTCTAGTACTTTGTTACTGTTGGTTGGGTCTTTTGACCTGTAAAAACCGTCTCCCACATAACCTATACTGTGTTGGCGGGGACGTAAAACACTGCACAATCCAATCCAATCGCTTCAGTTCTTTGTTGCTGATTATTATTATTATTTATTATTATTATTTTTGTTGGAGTTTAAAAACACAGCATATTTCAGCCTGAAAGGCAACTCACACTTCAAACCACTTGTCACAACGACACGTTCCACCAATCCACCCTGATTCTGCTCCGACCACGGCGCTACACAAATCATTTTACTTATTTACTTGTTCTGTTGCAGATGATTCTGCCATATGTGTGTGTGCTGTGTCAGACGTCGGTGATCTCGGTGACTCTGAACGGTGAGAAGAGAAAGTTGAAGATGGACGACGGGACCTCTGAGCAGGTCGACTGTTTGTCCAACGCCGATGCTTATGTACCGTCAGTCGACCTCAGCACCGATGTGGTCGCCGTGCTTCAGCAATGCCAGGTTGATTATTAGCCACGACATTGGAGCGACTATCATTTCTGTCTGTCTGTTTTGTCTGACTAGAATTGATTAACTTCTCAGCCCAATTCAGATCATTATTATGGAATATATTCCTATGCGCCTAGAATTCCCAGTCGGTTTCATTCTCTCGTATTCCCGGGAATGAAAACATTTGCAACTCACATCCCGGCCACCCTCTCACACATGGTGCAGGGATCTAGGTCCATTGTCTGGAATGTACACTCTAATGACTGCTACTCTTTTAGTGACATGTTTAATATCTTTGCAACCCACCGGTCAAGATGTCACTTGCAGCCCAATCCTTGCTGTATTGTTGCAGTTGCTTTTTCAGATATAACTCCTTTGCGGTCCCTTGCAAGCTCCGTACCCTTCCTGCTGCATCCCCCCCCCCAGCGATGGGTCATAAACACAGCACTGGATTTCTGCAAAGTGTTGAGAAACGTTTGGGAGGACCACCTGCTAACCCAGATTTACCTGCAATGACCTTTGACTCAGTTACATTGTGTTTGATTGACTACATAGCAGAGGATGGTGTATGTTTTCACTGTTAACAGATGTACCATTGTGTAACCTAAATAGCTACTCTCGGCAACAAATACGACATGTTTTCAGCATCAATCTACTGACAAAACCATTTTTTCCTTGTAATGTTAACGCACTGTGTTTTACATACTTAAGTACCTGTTCTACACATTTTTGATGTGGTTTATTTCATTGCGTTTAATTATTTTAACACTTTGTAGATGAGGTGCGATGGTCAGAAGAGCTTACGTGATTATTTTTTGAAGGAAAAACAAACAACAAGTTCGTCTTCACCGTCTGCCAGACATTCTTCATACAGTCCTTCTGGTGGTAAACGGATGCTACCAGATGATGAGGTGGAACCTTTGTGTTCCACTCCAGCTAGGAAGAAGCCCTCTGTCATTGTTATTGACTCTGATATTGACGACGATGAAGAAAACGTTTTTAAACATTCTACAAAATACAGAAACCCAAACGTGCTTCACATGCCAGTGGAGAGAGACGTTTACTGTGGTTCACATAAGAAGGACTTGCCGTGTTCAACCAAGAAACAGAAAACCACTCGTTGCAGACCGGCAAGATGGAGTTGTTCTTTGTGCACTTATAATAATCATCCGCTGATTTCATACTGCGAGATGTGCTCAGCAAGCAGAGATCGCAGTTCCACGGAGTCATCAGCAACTTCACACTCTGATTCTGCAGCAACTTTATGTGATATACAAGAATCTATCCTTAGCAGTCAGAATTCCATCAACTGCTCATCAAGTTCGTCGCGAGAAACTCTGACTCAGCTGCCGAGTTTGTTTTCAGAATCCAACACCGACGACGTGTCTGAAATGACCGACTGCACGGCAATGTCTTCTGCTGTTGGGGATACGTCGCTACTGAAGACATTAAGCATCGACAGTGACGAGCCGACTACTGCTAATTTTGTGTCAGATTTGTGTGAAGATAAGCAATGCGTCACTGGAACCAAAGCAGAGTTGAATATTGACTTTACGAACATGACAGTGCATGAACTGTTTCAGTTTTCTTGCAGCCGAAACTCTTCCAGGATCTATGTATATGATAAGGTACACTACAGGTCATGTTTTACCTATGTGCTGGCACGTTATTGTGTTGGCTTAAATATTACAATATACCAGTTTCTACAAAAACCTAACTATTCTATGGACTCTGTCTCCATTTGTTGGTCGAATAAAAGTGCACTTAAACAGGTTTTACTGATCAATGATTATGCGTTGTGCAGGAACGATATGTTTTTCAAGTCCTGCACTGTGTCAGTGTAACCCCTATTGCTTTGCTTATAGCTGAGTATCATAACGTTTTTATCACTGCATTTGCTTGTCTTCTTACAGTTCTGAACATTGATTATAGCATCAGTGATTTTACCTGCAGCTGTCGTGGTTACTTCCCTTACGTTACCTATTTACATTATTAGGAATCAGCTTCAGTGAAGTCATACTGCAGGTAACAGGCCATTATGTCCCCTTTGGAAAACTGGAGGCGAGCACCAGGATGCCCTCATACTATGTGGATAAAGACTATCCAGCAAGACCTGAAATCCAATAACTTCTCCCTGAATGAAGCAGTCGACATGGCTCAGAATCATCCACTCTGGAGACTGATGTCTACGTTTGGTGCTACGCACACCTAGTGGTGCATGACAGAAAAGAAGAAGATTCTCGTATGCCTTTGGTGAAAGGATCACTGACTCCTGTATCCCACTGATGTGTAATACGGATCAAGTTGTTGGAAACTTTTTCTCACATATATTGAAACAGTTTACAGTGACAAGCAAGTAATTCTGTGTATTCGTATTAGTGTAAGGCCATGACGGTCATTACATCTGTAGTGTATGGTGTGTAGGACGGCTGTCCACTGGATGTGAATTTCAGTCCACTTGATCTCCAGCTGGAAAACTACAGTGATATGCCCGACGTGTTGTTACACCCTCGTCATCTACAGCTGCTGAAACGATTTCTCCGAGAGTGGAATAGGTTGCTCTGTCAGTCATTCTGTTGATAGTATCAGTGCTGATGATTGTGTATGTGTGCACAAGTGATATTTTATAATATTTACCATAGCCTGGCACAGTGCTATTTTAGCCGAGGATACACCAAATTTTGTTTTAAAAAATCTGACCGTTTGGAACATTCTTCAGTGCTTCACGTGGAAAAATCACACTGTTATCTTATCTCGTTTTGTCACAGATTTAGTCATAAATCGAGAAAAATGTTGCATGCAAGGACAGTCAAATGTTTAGGAATTTTCTGCTGTTTCTGGCATTTTTAGTTGTGTTGTTTTGGCGCTTATTTGTATAATTATACATTTAGCTATGAACTGCACTGGTGTTGTATGGCATGGACAAAAGTGTGAAACATTTCAGCTGCAGTCAATTAAGCTAAGCCAATGTGTCGTTGTTACTGTGTTCATTTCTTTCTTATTGCTGTGGAATTGAAAGAACTGTGATGTGTCGTGGTGAATATTAAACTGCACAGTGTTCTTGTTCACACACGTGCCCAGGTTGACTCAGCCTCCTGTGCATTGTGGGACAGGAGATAAATAGAATGCTTTCTTAATGTGCACCGCAGGATGACTGGCTTATAGTGGCAGGGTGTGATTTGGTGGGAGGTTAGTGAAGTTAAGCCACTCTGCCACTATGACAGTTCCTCCCTCCCACTTTTGTCGGCTCCATAATTCCTTTCCTTATAGTTTCATTTATGGTGCTTAAAAATACGACTAAAATTGCCACTTTCAGACACCAACCCTCAGAGTGGGAGTAGTGTATACCCCATTCATTATCTCAACTTCCTTTGGTCTGTCATTGTCAACTGCATGCTCTCTGTGATTGGGGTAGTGCTCTATCTGACACGCTGCTTTGGTCTGTCATTGTCAACTGCATGCTCTCTGTGATTGGGGTAGTGCTCTATCTGACACGCTGCTTCGTGCTGGTGCTGTGTTATTTCCATGTTGATGATGTTACGTTGATATCACTGCTGCTGTCAGCTTGTCGTCGACGAAGCAGCGGCTGGTAGTTCGCAGCGGCTACAAATTCACTAATCCAGTTTTGTTCTATGAACAACTGAAGTCAGTCGGTCGCACCACGTCACAGCAGAGATATACATCCAAGGTACAGTTTGCCACACTAATTGCCCAATGTGGTCTCCGGAGCATTTTAGAATAATACTGTCTTGTTTCCTGGCCGAGTGTCGTAATAGGTGACTGAACCAGGGTAGTTATGTTATGCTGTATTTTGTGTTGTTTGTAGTCAGTTTGTGTATTTTCCTGTACTATTTGTCAGTATCAATCAAGTGATTGCCTCTCAAATGACCTAGATTGTGTCATGTGGGGCATTATACTGGACTCCACCATCATCCATTATTCACATTTTCATTTTTGCTTCGTAACTGTTGACATCTTGCAGTCTTGATATCTTTGTGCTGTGCATCAGCAGAATAGGCCGGATCCATTTTGTGACCTGCTAACATAAAGGCCCCTATACCAGGATTTTGCTTAATTTTGTTTTAGTTTGTTATATTTTAGTAGCTTTCTTGCGTGGTTGTGTAGATTTTTGTGTCATTTTTAGTTGTAGTCCTGTTAGAGTTTTGTCAGTATCAGCCAAGTGATTGGTTGAGAAGGCTGGGTGTTTCACACCAGTCAAGAAAAGGATTTGTCTGGGACGATTGTCTCTAAAATGACCCCTTGTCAAGCACAGTGTTAAACCTTTACTAAACTTAATTTCTGCTGCACAAGTTTACATTCATAATTCATCATGCACACTGTTCTATCTATGACACTATGACTTAGTCTTCTGTGCATTACACTGTGCATGCCATTGTGTCTCTGACATTCTTTTCTGTCTGCCTGGGGTACCGCGGCGGCAGTCCCACCGCCGTTCAGGCCTAGCGACCCTGCCGTCTGTGGGAGCTGTCTCCTAGTCACCCCATATTTGTGTAGACTAGGCGACTTGCTGTGTTTATTTGTGTAACGGTTATTTGTATACTTTTTTGTGTGTGTGTATTTTCTGTTTTCTTTATGTTTTTTGTGTTGTTTTCCTTTGCAGCTTTCTCCTTCAGTACTTTGATACTGTTGGTCGGGTCTTTTGACCTGTAAAAACTGTCTCCCATAATAACCTATACTGTGTTGGAGGGGACGTAAAACACTGCTCAATCCAATTCAAGTCTGTCTGCCTGTCTGACACAACATTTCCTCCGGGTTCATAAACAAAAGCTGTTTATTCACGAGATGTGAAGAACTGAAGCTGACCCATCTCAAAGACCAGCTTAAATACTGTTTTGCAGTCAGAAGTGAATTTAACAAGTTTTTCATCACTGTGTTTTCTATTCTGTCACAACTTTTAAATGGCTTATGGCTACGCCACTAAATTAATGCTCTCCGCATGCCTTCGCCTCTTTCTAGAACTCATTGCCAGATGAACTTTGAAATTTTGACAGTTTTGATGGATTTAAACGATTGTTGAAAACAATTTTTTTCAGTTGTTACTAGTGTTACCAGCGTATTAGAGGTTTTATAATGAGATGTGCGATATAAATCTACGTTTTACTTACTTACTTTTGCCCATTAACTCCTTTCCACACTTTTTCCTCAATTTCTTCCTTCGCCTTTTGTGCCTCTTCTTCTATTTCTTACCTTCCAGCGCCTTTCGTCTGTAGTCTATCGGCCCAGGTTTGGGCATATATTGATGTGATTCGTTGTTGCTGAACAGGCTGATGTGGCCGATCGCGCTCTGACTAAAGCACGGGAAGTCGGTGGTTCTGTGAGGTCGATTTCTAGGTCAGACGGGGGTCGCGACTCAACCGAGGTCAACACCGTCTTACAGGACATTCACAACAACCAAGCAACGTCGGCTGAAGACATCATGGAGACTTTGTCCGGCTTTGTTCAGGTGTGATTCATCTCACTTGTCTCCGCTGTTCCCTGCTGAATAGTTAAATGAAGAAAACGTTTGTTATCGAATGCTGTGTGCCGCAGGCCCGCATTGGTAAGAAAGTCGAATCATGATAAGATATTGACGAGGCTGTCATCGATTGTAGTTGTCACTGGTTGGTCATTTGTTGGTAAACCGATCCACGTTTCTGCCTAACAGCCCAGATAACACTGCTCTGCACACACCAGTGACCCTAAGGTCCTGTAAGAGGTTGCTTGCTACAGTGAGTGAGTGAGTAGTTTCTTAACGGCACATCAGCACAATTAGGCTATACATTGACATTCAAGTTGGATGTAGTGAAAAAGGTATAATAGTAACGCTATATGCAATAGCATATTGAAGATGTTAAAAGTGACTGATATAAAACGGTAAGTAAAAACAAGTTTAGTAAAATCAAGGCAACTTGCTTGCTACAGGAATGATAACAGATTTGACAGTGAAAGACATTTGACATAAAGACCAAATCCCCGGAGCAGACTGCCATGCCTTTAATACAAGTGTCTTACTGTAATAATTCACTTCGTGAATAGTGTGAGTGGGTTCTGCAATCAGTGACTGTACTGGTGTTGAAGAGGACTTTGAGTGAGTGTATAAACAATGGCCAAGTCTAGTGAGTCGCTTCTTTGGCTGACATCAGAACATGGCACTCAGCTAGACATAATTTAGCTATAGTCATCTTTTTGAACCCTGTGCATTCCTGGGAGCTATAGAATACACCGGATCTTTTTTCTGCCTGAACAGCGTAAAAGGCCTCTAAACCAAACTTCAGTTTCATTTGGTTCAGTTTTTGCATTTGTTGGTCGTTTTCTTGCATGGTTGGTTTAGGTTTTTGTTATGCAACTGCTTACAGTGAACACTCGACCTAGTCCCTGTCGTCCCGCGCCTCTGATTCACTTGCGACACATGGAGCTGTATAAGTGTGTTTTGATTGAGTGATTGATTGATTGATGGATGGATGATGGATCGATCGATCGATCGATCGATCAAATCGATCGATCGATCAATCGATTGATTGATGGATCGATCTATTGATTTGATTTGCTCTCTTGGCAGGCGGTAGATGCTACTGGGACTCCACTATGTCTTCACTGTCAGTCTCCGTACCAGACGTCACTCGTCGACAAATCTACCATTGAACAGAACCCATGGCTCACTCGGCTTTGCAGCAGACAGTGCATGCAGCAGTTCTGGGTAAGATTGCTTACCTGCATGACTCAAGTAAGTAACGATGATTATACACTGTGTCCCAATAAAAAACATGTGACTACATTTTCTGCAATAACTTTAAGAATAAGTGCCCGATTACAATAATTTTTGGCATAGTCAGTAATCAGTCTAGGCGTCATCGAAAGATGGTTTCAATTCCCACCTCACCTGTCTAGTGCAACTACCTTACCTTGGGAAATCACAGAACACAAAAAAACGACCAATTTCGCGGTAAGCAACATTATTTTTTTGTGAATAAACAACGTTCTGTGACACGTTTGATTGCTGGAAGCATCTGCTAAGACAGCAAGACATTGCAGTAATAGTGGCCGTTCACCTTCACCCCAGGGTTGACAAATATCAGTTCAGTCATACCCACTTGTGAC
>Ga0056114_1001184_pt1 | contig 11368 bp, 3 predicted proteins | sample WorMetHERISLAND1_FD_77005 | JGI IMG/M metagenome (GOLD analysis project Ga0056114, IMG submission 77005) | Marine gutless worms symbiont microbial communities from Max Planck institute for Marine Microbiology, Germany - Olavius loisae HERON... ...
ACCCAGCACCGTGACTCATCGCTTGGACAAACAGACGCACAAGCAGGCGTCGATCAGTCGGTCGATCGATTTCACCCTCTTCTCTTCAGCTGCAGAGCACAGCAGAGCAGGGCGAATTGTCATTCGCGACCTTCAGTGAACAGCAGCGATATTTCCCCTCTATTACACCGCCTTGCTGATGTCTGTAGAACCGTGAATACGATACGGTACGGTAACGGTAAGAGAGTTGAATGTGGACTGAAAAGCTGAGTGTGGTCAGCTTAACACAGGTAACCAAAAACAAAAATATACTAAAAGAGGAAACTAAAACAAATAAACGCCAGTGCCCATAAAGTCCGGTCCAACTTCAAGATCCGTGAAGGCAGTCCAAAATCATAGAATCACGAAGACTATGTAGGAATGGATTTGTGAAGCAGACGGGTATTAAGTCTGGAGAAAAAGACCGAAGGACTGATAGATGGTGAGAGCGAAAATGGGGACTGTGAAGAGGTAATGTGTACAAAATGAGGCGAACAAGGCGGAGAGTGAACAGGATGAGGTTGACGGAATAGAAGGGAGCTAAATAGGTTAAATGACTTTCGCCTTTTGCTGCCGCGCTAATGTTGGATCGATGTATAATTTAATTACTGATACGTTGGATATTTGCAGTTGTCCATTCGTAGTTCTCTAGTTCACAGACATAATAACATTTACCTGCAACTTGATATACCAAGCTTGGCTACGCTATGTACTCTAAAGTTGGTCTTATATTTGAGTGTCGTAAAAGACCATCGCAACAAAATCACAAAACATACGGAAGTTAATCACAAAAAATGCACAGCAATTAATGATATTTTTTAAGTCTGGCATTAGTTGTTCTTAGTTGGCTGTTAAACGAGATGAAGACGTGGAGTTGTGTTGTAAGTTGCGTGTCTTTGTCGTCGTCGCGTCGAATTTATAAACGTAAAAAATTGCCAACAGGTTTACTGCTTGCTCTTTGCTATGAACGGACGATATGAATAAAGTAGTTACTAGTGCTGTCAGTTTGTGACAAAGGTCAAAGAGTCAGAGGTGAATGGTGAAAGGTCACGAATCACTAACATGATCGCTGCCTCGTCACAGTTTTATAATACACGATAATATATCTACTTCTTTTCAGATCAGTTTTTAACCCTTTAAAGCCTACTGTTGCCATATGGGTACAGCTATAAAGCATCCTGTGCCAGACCGGGTTAAGCCGTCATTTGTAATTTTTGACATCAGGGCACTCTGACGCTCAGGGGTTAATTACAAAAACACAAGCATATAACATTCCTGATGCGCATTAGCTGTGGCAGTGATTCGCTTAGTCTCTAGGCATTCTGACTATACAAAAGTGGACAGTTGGGCCGCAATGTGACTGTCATCGTCACTGCGTGGCATTATCGGCGAGTTCTTAGTAGCGAAGCCGGAAGCGGAAATGGAAAGGCTCCTATACGGCGTAATCCGGGCGGCGCAGATGAGTGGTTATTGATCGTGGTTTCCGTTTTGCTGGCAATCATGTGTTCACTGAAGCGTGAAGCGTGAAAAACTGCGTCCGTCGCATGAAAGGCAGGCGAGACGCGCCCACAAAGCCATCAGCCAAACCAATGCATTGCTGATCATTTCTTGGATAGACAGCACATTGGCTGAAGAAAGGATTGCCGGTCATTCCGCAGTACAATACGGACGGCAAACGTTTAACATGGACTCAGAAACTGATGGGTCGGTCTAGTCTTAGTCCATACTACAGGGAACCAAAACACTGCACACAAGAAGCTCAACTATCGCACAGTCTGAATCCTGGAAACAGCATTGTTATTTGATATTTGCCTGGCAGACTGTCTGGGCTAGGTGCAATGGCGGTGGTCGGGCGAAGCTCCGTTAGTAATTGACTTCCGCTGAGTTTGCGGTGACGTCACGCGACTTGTAGTGACGTAAGCGGATTGTGCGTCGGCGGCGCATATCCAACGAACAGTATCAACGACAGCAGATCCAATGACGTCACTCACTCGCTGTGGTCACATGCTGTTGGAAAACTCGTGTGACTGTCTTGATTTTAGCTGCTGGTGATAAACGACAACTATCACGTTGAACATACGTTCCGCGCTGACCAACAATAAACCGTCAGACAATGACATATCACTTTGTTTTCATTGTTTCCCATTACTACATCGACAGTTATATCGATATATCGAACCGTATCACGTTCGATGCATAGACTTGGTATGTGAGGGAGAGAATGCAATATCGAAGCGGCCAGCAGCTAAACGCGTTTCGGTTAGCACCACAACAGTACAGATCTAGTTTTTTACCGTGCGATACTACACAGTGCGCAGTATTGCCACGGCGAGTCATCCGCCTGTCCGTCCGTCTGTGACTCGTTATGTCGTGGTCACATAGGTTGGAATGCTTGAAAAGAATTCCATAGCCTATTAGCCTATGTTGTTCACTCTCTACAGACCCTAACATCACGTATCTACTCCAGAGGGATCATCCAAAATCCCAGGTAGAATAGGGGTAGGGTAAATAACGCGCGGCATCGTGTTGTTACTTATTTAGTTTCATATTCACATCTGCTTTTATGCAGTGAATGTAAACGACATTCGAACAGTCAATTGGGTGTAGGCAAAAACACACTGCATCGCGCGGTTTCGTTGCGACAGAACGGCTTTCTTGTTAAAGTTTATTCTTTTAAATCTTATTTTCCAGTTACATGCGGGAACGTAAACTATACTCGTCAGCTCCGTCAGCGCACGCTACACATCTGTATGAGCGCACGGCGCGTAAAACATTTCCTTACACCAATCGATCAATTCGTAACACATTTTAACGGCGCCCGTATAATTACGAGAACAGTATCACTGTATTTTGTCACGCATTCCCATCCTGTCATTTGCATACGACGCTGGTACGACCCCGTAACCCTCGGGGCATTCAGGGGTCAGCAGCCGTTGTAATTAATACGTACGAACGTAGCCCTTAAACCGCACTGAGACATTGTGTTTGTTTACGCTCCCAGGACACTATGTTGCGTCTGGCGTCAGTGGAGTGTGACTGTGACATTTGGTCATCGTGTAATTTACCACTGACACTGGAGTCCACTGTGTGTTTGAGTTCATTTAGTGCCTGTGAATCAGCTGTGATTGTCGGTAACTAATGATGTCTACCTATCTGTTTCTCAACGGCTATTCACTCGTCGGTGTTTTCTTTAACAAACCAACTGCCGCGTCTGCTGCACGGATTTCGGGATGAGAAAATGAAGAACAGAATGGCGAATACGGCAGAGCCGACAACAAAGCCGCGACTCCTGGAAGAAGCCGGGCGCATATCAGCCGCTTATGGCCTCAAATCGCCCTCGACTATATCATTTTAAACCTCGGATAGAATGATGATGTACTATTTTGCACCAAAAATTTTGTTAAAATCTTCCCAAATTTCCAAAGAATCTCCTGCGTAGTCCCACAGTTTGCTGCAATTTTTATATTGTCTCAAACGAGGCCGCGGAGGCTCTCGGATCATGTCGTCGTAAAAGCGAGAAAAATGTGGAAATGCGATGACGCCGAACAAGAAGAGAAGCTTGCGACACTATACCCAGCTCCAGTGCAACTATCGCTCTACCATTTGGAAGGAAAGAAAGTCGTCACTTGAAATGTTCCACAATATTTCATGAGGTATATTTCTTTCTGAGCGAATGTGTAAAAGAAAGTTCTTCACTTCTTCTTATCCCAAGTTGGGTTAAATGTTCATGTGCAGAGAATGACGGCACTTTGATGCAGCCATCAATTTGAATAACAATTGACTTCATTCATCTAATATAATTACGGCCTAGGACAAACTACACAATTCTGCCGCTAGGCGACCTGGTTGGAAGAGTGAACCAAGACAGGGGGTCGTTTAATCGATATATTCAATAAATCGATAAATTAGGCACCAGGCCACTCAGTGAGCATCAGCCAACGATCGCCGGAAGTAGTCGGTTTCGACAAGATGGCGGCGGAAATGGACATCACGCATGCGCGAGTCGCCGGCCCTGCAGGTGTGAAGTTGGTTCTCGATCGCTACACATGATCACTTAGAGGTGCGCGGATCACTAACGTTGCGATCCGCATACAGCCGTATAGTCCACGCCTCGTTGAAAGGGCATGCAGCCAATTTGCGGATCTGAACTTGCAGTCGTATCCGTTCGCAATCCCCGCACTGCCAGGCAGCGTGCATTGCATGAGTCACGTGACCCGGAGACCACGTGACTGGGATGTAGTATTTCCGGTCAATTGCATTAGTGGTCAGTGGCGTTACATGCTAATGGCAGCATCGACATGCAACTTGGACATCTGCCCTGTTGCCCAGGCGAGAACATCAAACACCATCTGCATACTGTAGGACTATGCGCCTCGCACCGCTGTAGCTCATTACATCTCAATAACCTTGAGTGTCTTCTCATTTTTTACTGTTTTCATCAGAGTAATAGAAACTAAAACGAATTAACTGGTGCTGGACAAGCAGTGATGAAGAAGGCTTATTGCAGCAGTTCCATCATGACGTTTAATTCGCCATATTTATGAATCAGTGCATACAAAAAATCGCAGGTATACATCAGGCAGTTCTAGTGGATGTCGACCGAAACGCAGGACACGTTAGCTTTCATAAAATGAAATGGGTAGCATATCAGTGGACACATGGTTTAGCCGTACTGGGTAGCTATGACTCACGCTGTACCGTATGACGGTGGAGAAGTGAATTAGTGTTATTGTCATTATTAGTCGGTGCGTGCTACGAGACGACCATGAAATTACGATGAAACTCGGCAACCAGCCGAGCAGCAGGACGGACGGGAAAGAGCGGCATAATGAGAGAGGAGGGATGGCGATGGAAAGGAGATAATTGCTGTGTGCAGTGAAAACGCGGCGTACGATTAATCAACACACATCGGTCAGCTTTGTTGTCGACAGTCAGACCTGCTATCATCTTCACCAACATCATCAATGTAATCGCACGCACGCACGTGCACGTTCCTCGCAGACACACAGCGGCATGTTGTGCTTATTTCGACCGTCTCGAGCCTGAAAAGGCGCGACAGCGTGAGAAAACAGTGGAGACAATGAGCAACGAAAATGCATAAAAACGGACGAAATTTGTCATTTTTTTGTGTTCTGTGATTTCCCAAGGTAAGGTAGTTGCACTAGATAGGTTAGGTGGGAAATGAAACCATCTTTCGATGACGCATAGACTTGCTACTAACTATGCCAAAAATTATTGTAATCGGACACCTATTGTTAAAGTTATTGTAGAAAATGTAGTCACATGTTTTTGGGTCACAGTGTAGTTTAACGTGAACTAACAGCTGACGGATGGACGGCTTAGTTCTCCAAAATAAAAAATAAAATCTGAAGAAAAACTAAAACACAAAAACTGATGATGAAAAGTAAGAGACGTGATCCGAGTCCATCCGTGAAATGCAACAGCACAGAAGAATTAAACACATAGCCACGTAGAGAACTTGGTTTTACGATCAGAGTCCGTTGGATTATGGGGAATCCGAAGGGCATACAAAGCTTGTTTTCTGAAGCTGGTTGGAAGGTATATTGGAGAATTATACACTTGAGTGATAGAGTGGGAGGACTCTAACATCGTAGACGATTATCGTATGAAGTGACTGGAGTTGGCGTTGGCGCCGCGCTGTCCCGTGAAAGCCAATCAGTGTTCAATCAGTGACCAGGTGTGCAGCAGCAGCAGCCGGCAGGTGAGTAATTACAGGTCGCTGTATACACGCGTCTTTGACACCTGGCGCCAACGAGTCGCAGACGAGAAAATGCCAGATGCAAATAACTACCGTCGCTGCTCTGGTGAAGTAGCTAGCTTAGTCGATCTCAGGGTGGACCACGGAGTAGGACGAACATATTGTCATTAGACATCGTATTTATGAGGTCTTTAGATTGGGACTGGTGGAGAGGACTCATGAGCGGACTCGATGATCGGCTACCTTCAGGCGTAGAATATTTTAGTACGTCAACGATTTCCTCGCACGCGTTTCACTTTGACAGACAGACCTTCAGTGTCTGGCATACGTGGTCTATTAAGAGACTTTGAATAAGTAGAGAGTTTGATCACAGTCAGGACACAGACTGAGGGTTTAGTCCGATCCTGTAAGATGACAACTTCTGATCTATGATCTATGCTTTAGTCGGATCACGTACAAAAGTCAGTCAATGTGGCTGGCAATTAAGGTTCATTAGTCAGCACTTCTATTTGACGTTATATAGCGATGACTTGATGGACTCAGATACTCTTTGTTAGTCAGATTCTGCTGGCTAAGATGACTTCGAAGGACTCGAACGTATGATCAGATATTACTAAGATGACTTTGGAGTTATGATCAGAACTTGCTGGCCAAGGAGACTTATACTTCGACTAGGCCTAAACTACAACTGCGATCTCTTCACGGTCATGCACGTATACGAGCAGTGAGTGGAGAACTATCTACTCGTAAATCAGACATGGTTGACGAGGTGAATTTCATGTACCACGTGTTTGTGATCATACACGTTTGACACAATCTTGTCAATCTCGTATCAATTATAATGCCGCCGGAACGTTCGGTGTCTCTGATAGGCCTATACTAGTGCCTTTGATGCTCTGCCTCGGTTGCTGCTGATGTAGATGATGATGATGATAATGGTGATCGAACGGTCTCTTCCATCTCCATCGCTCATCCTCTGTCTAGTAACTAATTCGGTCTAATGCTGGCCGGTCTCCAATCCTGTAAACGATTTGCTGAAGGGGTGGGAGGTGGCAGGGTGACATTTAGGTCTCAATCCGTCACTTGGCAGCGAAAATTCGTCTAGCAACTCTTGATACCCCACTGTCAAGGAATGTCGGGAGTATGATGGTCGTAAAACAGGGAACCATTACTTGATATTTATAAAGTAGAAGAGTCCAAAATACAGTTAGGAAAAATTAACGGTAAATTTTTCCGAAATTTTATTAGAGTGAAGATTTTTATCAAGTTTATTTTAATATTTATTTCATCGTTTTGGTTCCTGCAGTCTGTTAGCCAACAATACTGATCGAAGCTTAGATTTTTTAGTTAAAATTTCAGACTTATTTTTTAGAGAATAATTCGATCAAAATAACATCGTGTTTTTGTCGTGTTTTGCAGCTCAGCAGAAGCAGTGGTTCAACATGTGAGGTGAACTGCTGTTCTACGCCGTGTAGCCTACAGCAGTGTTCCTCGGCTGGCCTGGACTACTGCAACTCACTGTGTACTCTAACGTCCGCTCAACGTAACGGCCGGCATCCGGTCATTGACATTCGTCCAAAGACAGTAAAGTATTCAGGTATTAGTAGCATTAAAACAGTTGCAGCAGTCGTCGTCTTGCAACAACATATTGATTTAGAAACACCGACTAAGTTGCGTATTTTCTAGACTCTCGTTACGCCTATTGCTTGACACATTTTACATTATCGAATTATTTGTGGACTGGTGGCAAATTTTTAAACAATTGATTTGATGTGAACAGTGTATAATGCCCGTATTTCTAAATTTGACAAAAAGTAGTTGGTGGTCTAATATGCTGCACATACGATGATACGAGCAAGGGAAACACTCGTTCAAGACGGCACTAATGACATTAATTTTCCACTCCGTTGACTAAGTCCAAATTGTGCAGGCATGCCGTGCCCTTGTAATGACTGTATCATGTTAGAAATCGCGTTAGAAATATTTTGTCGGCGTTATTATTAATATCATTTTCATGCGATAGGTGTACTGCTTTGACCACTACACAATTGCATTCGCTGTGTGGCGCCACTTGTTACAGACGCTGTCGCTGACAAATGGTACGTGAGTCTACCGCCGCAAGTTCACCTGTCTACGGCGACTACTGTCGACAAGGACGGGGAATCCGCTTGCTGTGACGTCACCAGTGACGTCAGCGACGACATCATGGAATCCCCGTGTTGCTGTCAGCAGGAACAAGGAAGAGGCACTTACGAACTGCTAACAGTCACGTGATAGCTACGGATGACGCTATAGAAATTCAAACGTGCCGTTAGAGTATTGGAATTCTTGCGCCTTTATGTGCAGTAGTAATCAAAATTTTCATGATTGAATTTGTAGAAAGTTTTCCGCAAATAATTAATTATAATTATGATTCGTAATTGTAATTATTGTATTCGGTGGAACCTATATATGAAGGCAGTCTGCAGGCCCGGATAAAAGGTTGTTGGGGCCTAAGGATACATGCATACCTTAGGGCCGGGTCTCCAGTGGGGTCCAAGGCGATGCCACGGTAGAAGGTCTGGGGGACAAAAGCTGAAGCCTTTTTGTCAATTGATAGACAAACTTTGATGTTCTAGAGAACGATAGGCCTACACAAAAATAGACCTTAGCTGTACTGCAATGCCTATTAAAAATGTAACCTTGGCATTTTTGAGAGCCGAATTTTTTCGAAGGCCTAAGGCTTAAGCCGACCTAGCCTAATGGTAATCCAGCCCTAGCAGTCTGACTTAACTGCCTATGTTGATAATATCTGAAGTTTATTTCAGAATAGCGTATTCATCAAATTCATAAAATTCGTAAATTTAAAAACACAACATTAATTCGTAACATTCGCATTTTCATGCTGTGTGTACATTTAGGTTTAATCATTGCAATAATTTTCATTGTATAGCCTAATTTCCAACAATACAATTTCATTTCACAGAATTAGGCCTATATAAAACTGTCGACAAATTGTGTATAATTTCAAATGCGTTAATTAGACGCATTTTTGATCAACGCGAAATGAGATTTTTCTGCGAGACGTAACCTTAACTTAATTTGTTGAATTAAATGATTTACCTGTAACATGTGAACGTACTAACTACCGAATGAGCTAGTAGGCCTATTTATGTTTCAACTTCAAGAAATCAATCCGATATTGATGCTTTCAGATAAAAATGCGGTGAAATTTCAAAGAATTGTATTTTACACAGAAGCACTGCGAACTTATAGGCCAAATATCTTTGTATTTCGCGATATATCGTTATCAAGTTTTTATTAAAACATGTAGCAAACGTACATGATTTCAACTTCGTGACATAAAGTCGATTGTAAAAGTACCCGAGAACTATACGGAGAGAGGATCCTGTACAGCGATAGCCTACAAGTTACTTTTTAGCCGACCGTACTAATGTCGTCTGTCTGTAACGTATGTATTGTGGCTAAACGATGCGTCCTAGAGCAAACGTTACTATTGACATCCTATTGAAAGTCATATATGAGGAATCGATTGGTACCAAAATGAATAACCTTGACCATTGTTTAGAGGTCATTTAAGATCATGTCAACCATTGCGTCACATTCGCCACTGAATATCTCGGAAACCGTTAGAGATAGAGTCTTGGTTCAAAAGGACCGCCCGCCAATAGGAAATGGCCTACGGGGAATCAAATGGTCACGTGATCGATGACGTAACGTGACCAAGAAAGGTCATACTCATGACCCCAATACGCTTAGCGCGCAATATCTCGAAAACAGCTGAAGATGCGATTTAGCAACAATAACAAATTAGGCCTACTAGATAGTCTGCTAAGAAACAGTGCGGTTGGCTATCCTGGCGACAGCTTGGCTTCTTGTTCAACGTCTGATCACATTTGCCAGCGCTAGCTTTTCTTTGATGTAGATGCTTTTCTGTGTTTACGTGTTTTCAATGATAAGTTCCACTTGTAATCTGTGTTGTCCGTTTGTTGTATGATGAGCTATTATTTATGTCATTGTTATTATGTTAATTCAACAAATAGCAGATTAACAAATTACACACTGACAGATGGAGGGAGACACAAGAGTCAGTTGCTCTCACTTCACTTCCATCGCCTGCATGGCAACGTTGAGGGGAAACTTTAAACAAGATAGTTGAAAATGAAATGCAGAATAAGCTTACTATTATAATGTATTATAATGTATGCGCGCTTTCACAAAAAGCTGATCACAGTAAACATAAGCAATTACGCATACACAACAACACTCAACATAATAAAAGGCTTTCGACCTACTTACTCACTCATTCACTTATAACCAGATATAACGACTATTTTTAATCTTTGCTGGACTTAGTCGTCGGTCAGAAGACGTAACCAAATCTTGAATTACGACGATATCGGCCACAAACCATATCGGCCGTGACCATATCGGCCACAGCCTATACTATATCGGCTACAAGCAATTATACCAAGAAATGCAGTGTGTTTGCTACGGAATGGGATAACAGAGATATGGATAAGGATAACAGCTTTTCATCGTGTTTTTTTTCAATGTGTAATTCATACATTGTATTGTATTGTACGGTTCTAGTATACATGTATACAGGGTGGTCCAAAGAAGTGATACCCCTGTTTCAATTTTGCGATAACTTCCGTATGTACACCAATTTTAACCATTTTTCACTGTTAAAACAAGAAATGGATGACACATGAAAATAAAATTACCCATACCACCTCAACTTCATTATGTAACCATCCTACCTCTCAAAAACAACACTGCTGCTAATACCAATGCGATATTTGATTTATTGATGTTAGTGGTCCATCATCAGTAAGCTTCAAAGTTACTGTGATACTCAATAAACGCCGTTATCAATCAATCAGTCAAGTTTAAGTAATGAGTTCAACATAGCAGGGCAAGAGGGAGGGCTATACTCGCCTTACCTTTACCTTTACCCCAGTGGTGGATCCAGAGCTATTAGGTAATTTCTTCTTTATCAACTTCTATAACTTTTGTCATTATTCAACTTCAATCTCAGGCCACGCTTTGTGGCCGATATGGTGTTTTGTGTGGCCGATCTGGTCGTGGCCGATATGGTTTGTGGCTGATATCGTCGTTTCCCATTAATCTTACAACTATTTGGAGCGTTGTTTAGCGAAAAAAATGCACTGGACGTTTTTCAACGTTCATAATGGTCTTACGATACGATACGATACAATCGAATAGTTTAACATGACCGAAAAGCTGAGTGTGGTCACGTAAGGAAAAACAAAAACATACAAGAAAGCTGTGCTATCGCAAAGATGACCGCGCGATGCGCGCTATATAAGTAGATCGTGAGCCGTTGCGGAGATATGGCCATTCGAAATTATCCAAGATAGCGGCGGCGGTTCGAATCGAAAATAGCGCCATTAGATCCGCCGTCCCCGAAAACCCCACCCTATAACCGAACATGAAGTGGCTCGGACGACCGGTTGCGGAGATATGGCCATTAGAAATTTTTCAAAGATGGCGGCGGCCGCCATCTTGGATTTGTTCGAACCGTAAATAGCGCCGTTCGATCCGCCGTCCCCCAAAACCCCACCCTAGAACCAAACATGAAGTGGATCGGATCACCCGTTGCAGAGA
>Ga0056114_1001185_pt1 | contig 11363 bp, 5 predicted proteins | sample WorMetHERISLAND1_FD_77005 | JGI IMG/M metagenome (GOLD analysis project Ga0056114, IMG submission 77005) | Marine gutless worms symbiont microbial communities from Max Planck institute for Marine Microbiology, Germany - Olavius loisae HERON... ...
CTATGACACATCTGAAAGTTTTCTTGCGAAAGTCACTTTCGAAAGCCACTTTCGAAAGAAAACTTTCATATGTGGCATACACACTTGCGCAAGTTTTTACTTGCGAAAGTTGACTTTCCGAAATAGAACGACTTCTATTCCTGAAAGTTTTCTTTCGCAGACGGTGAGCTGTGATTGGCCAGTCAGAAACACATGACGTAATTGACCCGAGTTTCATTGTCGTAGTACTGTGCATAATAACTGAAAGTAGGATTTTACATTGCAAATCACAAAAAAACATTATTGTCGTTGTTGTTGTTAAGTCAAATCTACATTCAAAATACAGTAGCACCCACGAAACGCCACTTTTAACCTGCAACTTTCGTGTTTCAACTTTCAAGTGTGTCATGGTGCACTTGCGAAAGTCACTTGCGCAAGTTTTCTTGCGAAAGTTACTTGCGCAAGTGACTTTCGCAAGAAACTTTCTGATGTGTCATAGGCGTAAAGTACATTAAATTGCGTCTTCTTATATACTTTAAGCAAGGATTTTGTAACTGTTACAATAAAACATATTATCGTGTGCTTTCCTTTATGTCTCTGACAGATGCTGCGGAGGCACTGTGTTTTTAGGTCTGTTGTTCTGTTCAGTATGTGATAAACTGAACAGTTGGATTTCATTATAACTTAGAATGGTTTAGGAATTGATTAACTTTCAGCCTAATCTTATTCATGGGATTCCATTTCTTCGATTGGGATTTTGCGTCTCTGTTTGCTTTTTTGCTTGATATCTCCAAAACCTCGAGCTGAGACTGCATCACATTGTGTGGTGCCTCTCTTGAAATTATTAACTGGTGAGTCTAACACAGATCCTTGTGCAGATCCAGAATCTGTGTGGGTCTTTGGACTTTGCACAGTATCTCCAAATGTGCATTTTGATAATACTGGTACTGGCCTTTTCTTTGCCTGCACACCAGTCAGTTTGAAGGTAATTGTCTCTGCATATGATTTCCACTCATGACAGAGACATAACTATGGCTGCAGGTGGTCAATTGCTAAAGTTTTTTTTAAACTTACTAGGACATGCACTGTGCATCCCTTGATCTGTTGTTGCTGTTATACAATTAGGTGGTTCAAACTTGTCATGATGTGACATCACCGTCACCAATCTCCAAACAGTTGTTGTTTACATTGCAACACAGTTAAGCATTAATTGAGTGATTTAGTTTAGCGTGCTGCTTACATATTAAGTTTGCTCAATTTTGTTCTGGTTTGCATTTATCAACATTTATGAATAACCTGACGTCTGAATATTATTGACTTAGAATTGGAATTTGAGCTTCACATCTTAAATTGTACTTATGTGCTTATATGTATTTGAGCTTTTGTGGTATATTCAGTAAATGTATATTAAGACTGTGAGTAGGCTGGCCAGTGGCCAACTACAATTATTCATTTGGACATTGACTGCGATATGACGATTATCACACTTAGTAAGACAGTTTTTAAGTAAGGATGTACATTTGCTGTGAATGTAAATTGCTGCTAAACTGACAGTTATATTCTGGCAATATTTTTCTCGAAAATAGTCCGTTGTGTAGACTTTGAGATGCAGTTTTTGACTGTGTCTGTTGTTGTGTTTGATTGCTGCAGGAATTCAACTACTTTGTTCAGCGTGAGCTGTATAAACTTTACGGCCGTTGGCCTGTCAGTATGTGCGGTGTTTTAACTGATACACACGAGTCTTGCTGTGACAGTTTGACAGAGGAGTACCGCGGCAGTGCCGGTCTCATGCACGCCGATGCCATCGTCGAATCATCGAGAGCATTCTACGTCATTCTGCCATTTGTGCAGTACACTCTTGCTGACCTGTTAACGTTTAGTCCCTGTCGTGTGACTCATACTAGTAAGTTATTTGTGCTCTACCAGCTCCTTCATGCCATCCGACATCTTCATACACTTGGCCTGTCCGTTGGCAACCTTCGACTTCGAGACATCGCTGTAAATGACCAGCTGTGGATATCTATTCCTCCACCACCGATATCTACTCAGTGTCGTCCAGTGAAGCCTCCGCAGTATGTCGACGAATGTTTGCATTCCAAGACTGCTGACCAATTTAATGAACATTCCATCTCTGTCAGCCATGTTTCATGTTCAGGAGATGGCACACCTGTTTCAGAGAAGGTCTGTCATCCATCTTCATGCTTGGGCCAAGTCAGTTTAGCTTCCGTGGTTCACAGATGGGTTTATGGAGAAATCTCAAACTTTGACTATCTCATGTTCCTGAACAATCTTGCAGGGCGAAATTTCGACGATCCCAATCACTATCCGATCTTGCCGTGGGTCATGGATTTTTCATCTTCAAATGGTGGCTTCCGTGACATGACGAAAACCAAGTACCGCCTCAACAAAGGCGAAGAACAGCTCCAGCTGACGTATGACATGACAAAAACGGACCCAGTCTCCCATGATCCGGCACAGACACCATTTCATGTGTCGGACTTTCTCTCGGACATAACGTATTACGTGTACAAGGCACGGAGGACTGACAAGACAGTGTTGTGTCGGCTGGTGAGGCATCGCTGGGTCCCCGCACAGTACCCGTCCAGTCTCGAACGGTTGTATCAGTGGACGCCCGATGAGTGCATCCCAGAGTTCTACACAGATCCGGAGATATTCAAGTCGATTCACGATGATCTGAATGATCTGGAGCTGCCGTCGTGGTGTACAAGTGCTGCCGACTTTATCAAGACTCATCGACAAATGCTGGAAGGTCGAGTGGTTTCAGAACAACTGCATCACTGGATTGACCTAACGTTTGGCTACAAAGTGAGTACATTATGTTTCTAATACCTGTTTCTCTTCATTTTCTGATAGTGTGATGATATTAATTTTATTATATGTGTGCCTTCTTTTCTTATATTGCGCAGTATTGTTCCATGTTTCTTCTGTGACAGATGTTTATATTATGCTAAGAGCTGTTGTACTCTGCATTGTACAGTAAGTGTAAATTTCAGTTAATGTTACCTGCATTGTGTATTGTGGTATTAATACTAATTATGTTAATGATGTTGTGTGATAATGTGATGATGATTGAGTTTCTCTGTTTGTTTGTTTGCCCATTTATCCTTTTGATTTTATGCAAGATATCCCCATAAGTTGTGAACATATCGGAAAAAAATTGAGTTTGGTAAGTCTGTATTGAACTCACGAGAGGATTAGGTTTTGGGCATCCTTGTTCAAATAATGGGAAATATTAATTAAAATGTGACTGGAAGTGATGCTATAGCAGAGCTACCAAATTTAACACAGTAACGTCATGTTAGGCCCAGGGAAAGGTTTCTAGAGTGTCAAACCAATTCGAAACTGTAGGGGGTTGGGCCCAAATGGTCCATTTTTTCAGTTCCTGGGTTTCCATGCTCTATAAGTCTTCTAGCTACTACCAAATGTGGCAGGATAGGCTTAACAGTACATTGCCTGCCCAAGAATTTTATGGGTCAATCCCGTATGTCAACTAAGGGTAGCAGGTCTCCCAGAACCTAATTTTTTGAAACATTCTTTATTACCATGTGAAAACTGTTGAACCTGGACCTACTAGATTAGATAGGCTGACACATCAGAACCAGAAAAAAATGTAAGTGGTCAAGCCCACTCATGATGCAAGAGGGTAGCGCTCCATAGCTCGTTATTTTTTTACCCGCAATGGTTTGACTGGGCTCTGTGAAACTTTGCCATATGACTAACTATGGTGAGGTGATAAATTGTGCCAGTTGGCTGTCACCCGACCCCGATTTTAGGAGACACAGTTAAGGTGCAGTAGTTTGGGATATCTTTCTAACTAGTGATGACTTTTATCTATTGCCTTTGAATGTAAATTTTATCTGGTATTTGTGTATGGTTTGTATAATACAAATATTATGTGTGCAATATTTGACTGTTTTTGTGCTAAAATATAGTTAAGTGGTAAGGAGGCAGTGGAGTCGAAGAACGTATGTCTGCAGCTGGTCGATGGTCATCACAATCTGTTGAATCATGGAGTGATTCTGCTCTTCACACAACCTCACCCGATGCGTCGTTGTTGTGATGTCAGTAACACTCCGCTGCTGTCGCTGCAGACCGATGTCACGCTTGACTCGCTGACGAGTCTCGAGTCTGTTTATCAGTTCTCGTTGACTGCCTGCCACCAGCCGCCACCGCAGCGACCGTTGTCAACGATTGCGGAGACTGCAGCGTGCCGTGACTTGAGTGATCGGCTGAGGGCGCATGACATGCAGCTGATTGGCTGTCTCATTGTGGAGTTGTTTCTGTCTTCGTCGTGCTGGTCGCTGTCACGTAATGATGGGTCTGGTACCAGCTTGCTAGGCCGCTATCATCTCATCCGCTGCCTTATCTCAGAGTCACAGCATCAACTTCACTGGTCAGTAGTACACGCAGCACCTGTTTGCACGACTTCAATGGGAAACTTATTGTATGCCGAACTGAACATTAAGAAATAGCAATGCATTACAAATTAGAGGTAGGATAAGGCTTGGAATGGGTATCCAGGTACTGGTACCCATTTTTTATATGTTTATGACTCAAAATCCTCTACTCACATTACCTGAAAATCTAAGTACTAGGTTACTGCAGGGAGCTTTTTACATATGATGTCTGTTTTTATAACGTTGAGGTAATATCAGTTAATTTGCTGAATGCGCATGAATGGGTATATAACAAGTCTTTTTTGGGGCATTTATTCTTACGTCTTACGTCTATATATCAACATCTTAGTCATTCTACTCACTTATGTAGGTCTTCCAGTGCATTGTTCACACTGCTGTGGGATTGTTGACAATGACTTCTCTTGTCTCAAGGTGCTAGTTGCATGTTAACTGTGTTGCAGGTCTGTAAGACGAGCTGTCACTTACCTGTTGAATCTGACCAGTCCTTGGACTGCCGCCGATGTTGACCGAGAAATGGGAGCTTTGTTCATGTATCCTTCGCAGTGTCTGGATGATCTGCCGCCTCCCACCATCGACATGTTGCTACATGCTGGTCTTCAGCTGCTCTGTTTTCCTTCGTACTTTGAAAGCTTGTATTACTACCTGCATCGGTATACTGAACTGGGAAGTAACATTACTGAATCAAAAGATGAATTGAGTCGGTATGAGACGGAGAGAGTGTCGCTGTTAACTCAGTACCTGACCAGAATGTCGTCGAAGCTCGGTGCCGATGGTCTCAGTCTTGTCGTACCTTATGTTCTGCAGCGGTTCACTGACATGCAGTTGAGTGCAGCTCAGTCGGCTTGGTCGCTCTTCCATCCTCTGGCACAAGCTCTTGGACCCGCCGAGACTGCAAGATATTTCCTCCTGGCACTGACCTGTCTGTTTGACACGGAAGAAACGTCGGTGAAGTATCTCAAGATTTACCACCGAAGTTTCATAGTCCAGCTGATCGTTCGGCTGGGGCTCGAGACCTTTCTTGGTTCGTTTTCCACTCTTCTCGTGGAAGCCGTGGCTGGTTACAAGGACTTTCCGTCGGGAGATGCAACAAGCCTTGACTCTGCTGACGTCATTTGTCCGTCATCCGTCGACGTCGGCGACCGCAGTCAATTCCCGCGACTTTATGAGTCCGATCTTGAGCTCACGCCAACTGATGAAACTGATACCATACCGGAGAATGGACATAGATTTGGTTTGTATTTAGATGATGATGATACTGCATCATTGAGCAGTGTACCTTATGCCGAGGACGAGATATCACAGGGCAGCAGTTGTTTTGTTGATGGTCCATGTGTCATGCATACAGTGCAGTCAGAGCCGGCGCGGCTTGCCAGCGATGATGTTCACTCGCTGGATGATTTCATCGGACAGCCGCAGTCTGTAGTGGTGGTCGATCTGTGTAATGGTGAAGCCATGGTTCGCAGCCTCGCTGGTGGCGACGACCAGTCTATTCCGACTCGCCATGATGGATTCTCGTCTCTCCACTACAGCAGAAGCAGTGAATGTAATGTGAGCAGCTTTGCAGCTGATACACTGAACTGGTTGTCAGAGAGACTTGGGCCGGTCCTCACTGCCAAGCACTTGTCCAGAAACCTGCTGCGTATGTTGACGTTGTGCTATTTCGGTGATGAACAGTTGGCATCAGTTACCGACTATAAGGGTAAGTCTCGACATATTAACAGGGTCACTTGACTCACTTGAGAGTCAGAATCAGTTTACATCAAATGGTTGAAATAATTGTATAACAATTACTAAGTACAAAGTCATTTTTGTGCTTATAATGAACGTTATTGCTTAGGTTCACTGTGAGTCAGGTAGTGTAGCAATGCATTTCAGGTAAAATGCAAGTCTTTATGTAAAATATTCCTCAGGAATCTTATGTTGAAAGAATTTTGTAAATGGGTTCATATTTGCCAAAGTTATGGTGAAACATCAAGTATCCTGTTTTTTGAGTCACAGAGCACACGTTGTTTGTAAATAGATAGTTTTAGTTTAATTTCAATAAAACTAAGCGGGTTTGCATTTGATTAACTTTTGACACCAGTTGACACAGACCACAAACCAGATTTAGGATCTGGATTTTTTGCATGATTTCGAACTTTTCAAACAATATATTGACTAGATGGCATTGTGATAACTTGTAAGGGTTCACTTGACTCCAGGTGACAAAAGTGTCTTTATGTGGATATGCACTCAAATGAATTGCTGTCTAATTTTACATGTTATACATAAAGTTCACTGACAATTGTCTTATTGATGTTTACTATGTCTGTATTTTAATGTATACGGATAAACACCGAATGATTTGATAAATCTGACATGTCGTGTGGCCGTTATTGCAGGATGTGATTGTGCTGTTACAGGCAACAGTGAGAGCTTGATGAATCATTATGTGGTGGGAGACAAACATGCAAGTCAAGTGCTTGATTGTCTGTCACACATTGTTACAGTCTATGGGCAGCATGTCATCGTACTACAATACTTGCACCATGTCAGAGATCTTGTGAGTTATTTCTCTCTTGTGGAAATTGTACTTGAATAATACATTGTAGACTCTTGCATTTTCTTTGTCATTTCATTGCTAAATTGCGTCTTCTGTGAGCGACACTGGTTAAGTTGTTACCTCATGAGCTCACATGCTAATGTGAAGTGATTTGTAAATTGTATGCCTGGTAATTACAGTCAGTGCATATATAAATGATGTAGGCCTGGGAGCTGTAGAATAAGCCTGATTCCTTTTGAACTAGATGGTATAGAATGTCACTAAAACAGGCTTTAGTTTCTTTTGGTATAGTTTATGCATATGTTAGTAGTTTAATTACATGGTCCTTTAGGTTTTTGTGTTGTTCTATGTTTAGCTTTGGGTGTTTTGCACCAGCCAAGAGGTGATTTCACTTTAATTAAATAACCATTGATATAATGTTTCACTAGTTGTGACCTATGGTTGTTGTTAATTGATTTTTTCTTAACTGTGAATTTTTCTCCAAATTGTGACAATTTTATATGTACTGTTGAAGTTAGAAGACTTTTATAACTGTCTAGCTGGTTATCATTGGTTAGGTTGGGGTGCCTATTTGGGAATTTCTAAAGTGAGTTTTTATTAGCAAGTTGAATACTCTGCCTGACAAGTACGGAAGCACTAGAGACATGTAGTCATGTTGTAAAACTTCCAACAAGTTCTTTCTCGGACGTTCGGTTGTGACTAGGTGACGTCTGCGTGCCAAGCTGATGCACTGAATGTACGCAGTGAGGCGAGCATCATTGGATGTCTGAGCCTGCTTGTTCACGTCATTCCAGTCATGTCAGACAAAATGCTGCTTGATGTTTTACCGGCAAGTTACTTCCAGTCCTGTGATTTGTATTAACGTAATCACCAGCTCCACTCTACTGTTGGTTTGACCTGTCTGTTGGTTTTAGTTAGAAAATGTTTAGCTGTGTTTTTACAGCTCCAGAAAAGTCCTGTACAGATGAGCACATAACACATGATGAACACATCCTGTATGACATTAAAAAGTGCTCGTGTTTCATATTGCAGTCAGCTTTTTAGGGCACACAAAATATTTAACTTCTGATGATTTGTGGATGTTATTTGCATGCTTGTTGAATGCATATCCATATAAATACATATTCTGTTTGCAGGTAATATAACTTGATCGAACACAATCGTGTGATGGATATTATAGTCCTGAACAAATATGCCAAGCCACTAGGCCAACATTGTACTCAGTGACAACTTGATGTCTTGTTGTGATGCACAGTGCATACAGTATAGCGTTGTTCGCAATTGTACTGATGTTTCTAAAAATAGGTTGACCTAGCTATTTAGTTCGGTCAAAGTCGGACAAACATTAGAACACCGTGACATGCTAGTGATGTTAAAGGATGATTGAAGATTAATGGGCACAATATTGTGCGTGATTTTAATTTTAACACCATTTAATATTGAAAAAGTACTTGGAAAATTTGTTTCAGTGTGTTAACGTAACTTTAGGACAATGTTTATCTAACGGCCAAAATTACACTATTGTTTGTCTGAATTTGACCTATTCATGACGTCATTCGTGAACAGCACTATTGGCTCCACCACCAAGCTCTTTAAACACGCATTAAATACCTCTGATGTACAACTATCTACTGATATGATTGTTGTTAACAAATTCTGTTTTGAGCAGCTCCAATCACTGAAAAAGAAGTACTTATAGAAACTACCATCGGCATTTAGCTATTATTCACAGGGCAGAGGACTGTGACAAACAGACGTACCGAATTACTTCACCATAAACAAAGTCTTCCAGTACATGACAGCCTGCGGGATTTGAGGTCATTCTCCACTTTCTTCATTGAGGAGATTTGTGGTCACCACAATGGTCTCTTCTAGTCTACAGAAGGTGAAGAAGCCAAGATCCAAAATGTTTTGCATATACACTGTGAGGCATAAAAAATTGCACCCTTCTTACTGGTACAATAACTTTGCAAAATTATGCCATACTGTGGTGATTTTTCGCACATAGATGCACATGAGAATATCCTATCACCTGCTTGTTTGACAGTCTTCGTAAAATCGAAAACTGAGAACCAGCTTATCAGATTTGTTATTGCTTACTTAGTAGCAGACAACAACGTAAAATGTGAAACAGTTGCTGAAACGCGAGACCGCAGACTTTATTACTCCAGACCTATGGCCTCCTAACAGTCCTGACCTTAATACTGTGGATTACAGAATATGTGGAGTACTGCAGTAACCTGTTTTTTGGAAATCTGTTAAAAACTGAACGCTGATGTCTGATTGAAGCGTGGCTTGGCATCCAGCAAAGTATCGTTGATCAGGCATTGATGAATGGCGAGTTCACCTTAATGCATGTGTCAAAGCCAAAGGAAAGCATATTGAAAACATGCAGTGATGTGCTGTTCCACAACTGTCAAAAATTTGTTACGAAATTTACATTCAGTTATTTTTTGTTTCACAACTTTTAACCAGACATGACTTAAAGTTTTAGATCTGGTTGTAGAACAATTTTTCGCACGTTTATTGAATTTCATACTGTAAAAAATACTTGGTCAGCAAATGTGAAATTTTTACACCGTTTTGTTACAAATACATTCATGTAACTGCTTGCGAAAAATTGGCATACTAGACCTCAGCTTGATTAAGTTATTGCAAAACGAACAAGGGTGCAATTTTTTGCCTCACAGTGTATGTTGTCATCCGTGTATCCAGTGTTTTGTGGTGTTTGTGTACTTGAGTGTATGTATGACACACCAGTTGTGATGTGTCCTTTCACTGCAGACACCACTACTCAACGAGATCTTGGTGCCGTTGATCACAGACAACACTTCGGTGGACCGAAGTTATCCGTCTGGCAGTCTGTCTCGTCGAACTGTTGCATGCAAGTTGTCAGACGTGTTGTACGCTATTGCACAGCGCCTTGGCATCGACATGCTGCGGCAACATCTGACTGGACCACTGCAGCTCTTCTTCGCTGTATTCACGCTCACTTCATCAACTTCAGGTCAAACTGCTGCCACTGGCAATGTGATCAAGACTCACAGTGAAATGACTGAACAAACTGATGCTGCTAACAGAGGTATGATCCTGTTATTATGCTGCGTAACATTAACCTTTCCGTGGCAATGGCCATGCTGAATTTGATATGGACTGACACTCAAAATTTATCCGAACCTGGCGCATGTAAGCTTGGGAGCATTGTAGAATAAGCCCACCTCATTTCCCGGCTGAGTGTAAGCGACTGAACCAGGGTAGTTTTGTTTTGCTGCATTTGTTGTTCGCTTTTTCTGGGTTGTGTTTAGGTTTTGTATTGTCTGTATTTTTAATTTGCCTTCTCTCCTGTATTTCCAGCATGAACCAACGTGGATGGCACTGTATGACATTATTGTGCTGTTGTGCCATTAAGAATCTATCTACTCACTTTATCTGAACCTGTCGATAACTTTTTGCTATTTACTGTAAACATATAAGTAATCAAACTCGATTGCTTCATCCTTTCAATGTTGTTTGGGATAATTATATTCCACCAGTGAATTTTAGGCCTATAAAATAGCAAGACTTGTAAGAAGACTTGTAAAAAGATGTGTAAATAAGAAATAGAATGGACTTAGATAATACTATAACCAGGTATTACTGTGAATACCAAGCGTTACTGCCAGAAGTGAGCATGCAATGCTGTTACACTGACAGAATATGATTACAATAACTGACCTTACTACGTAACAAAAACAGACATGACTTGTACTGTGATGTGTGTATTGCCTGTATGTTAGTTGGAAGAGGGACACGTCTGAAGGATTCAGTGTAATCTGTGATATGCACAGTAAGTGCAGCAGTTAGTATAAGTTGAGAGTGTTTATCAGATAACAGGATGAACTAAACTGTTGAGCTATTATAGGACATAAATTGTTCACATCATTGCATGCCAGTGAAGTCCTGTTTTCTACTGCAAAGATACATTTGTACCAATATGTGCAAATGTTGCAGAAGTTGCCGCTGGTAGTGAAGCGGGTCTTGACATCATGCCTCCGGTACCTGCAGTTGAAGTTGTCAAGAGAACACATCATCGACAGTCGTCACTCACAAGTTTTCGCCATCATAGCCTCTCGCCGGCGAAACAGGGTGAGTTTGAGTGATGATGTATGGCTACAGTGTGTAGCGTTGGGAGTTTTCTGATATGTGCTGCATCTCGCAGTTTACTTTTTGTGGCAGATATGCTAAACTGGACTAATTTGAACACCCACTGACTTAATACAGTGTATGATATATAATCAATATGGAGATCGAGAATCACCATTCCAACCAAGCTAAAGTTGTATAACACATGCATTCTACCTATCTTCCTGTATGGTTCTGAGTGCTGGGCAGTCACCAAGAGAGATGTACTCAAGATCGACGCC
>Ga0056114_1001186_pt1 | contig 11362 bp, 9 predicted proteins | sample WorMetHERISLAND1_FD_77005 | JGI IMG/M metagenome (GOLD analysis project Ga0056114, IMG submission 77005) | Marine gutless worms symbiont microbial communities from Max Planck institute for Marine Microbiology, Germany - Olavius loisae HERON... ...
AGAGTAACCGGAAACTTGTCGAGTTGACTGCATGGAGTTTCATGGGCAGTGCATCGGTAATTACTAGAGTCTGCTGTGAGGCAGTACAGTCGGCTATCCTAGCGACAGCTTGGCTTCTTGTTTGTAGGCCTATAGTAGGCTATCTGTTTTAGATTTGTCTTCTATCCCGTATTTTACAGCGTGTACCAGCATGAATGGCACTATGCCGTTAAAAATCTGCTCACTCACTAACTCTTGCCACGACAACAGATGGCTGAAACGACAGTTTCATATGTTGCTAGCGAAGCGTAGATGATGAAGGGACTAGAAAAGTGCGGGGTGGACGTTGTTAGGCGGTGTCCCCGTTACTGCGGTATTGTCGTTGTCCCCATTATCATGCAGCCCTCTAGTTATGGGATCTTGGGAGTTGGGACGGAACTCTCCCAGCGGGTACAAGGCAGACTCCGTGTGGAGGAGCTGGGAGCACAGCCCCGCCTGAAAAGGGTTCTGGGTGCGGAGCTCACAGAAGCTGAACGAATTTTAGTGATTACAAAGACAGCTATGAGTTTTCGCTCAAAGTTTGATATTAAAAATAAAATTATTCGTGTATACACACTTATGCTATACGGTAAAACCCAACTATTTCTCATACAAACAGACGAAATTACAACATTTAGCTAATTTTCTGGGGATTTGCAGTTTCCCGGGGGATTTCCCTCACAGAATATGTTTAGAATAAATACCGCAGATGACAGAAAAATGAACATGACCATATCTTCGCAGCCTTTCGACGAAGCATGTACAAGAAGCCAAGCTGACGCTAGGATAGCCGACCGTACTGCTTTACAGCATAGTAATTAGCGATTGTTGCTAAATAGCATCTCCAACTGTTTTCGAGACATTGGGCTCTAAACGTATTGGGGTCACATAACCATTGGATTTTCCATGGGCCATTTACTACTGGTGGTCCTTTGGAACCAAGCCTCTGTCTCTAGCGGTTTACGAGATATTCAATGGCGAATGTGACGCAATGGTTGACATGACCTTAAACGACCTCTAAATAAAGGTTAAGGTCATTCATTTTGGTACCAATCGATTTCTCATATACGACTTCCTGTAGGCTGTCAATAGTACCTTGCTCTAGGACGCACTGTTTAGCCACAATACATAACGTTACAGACGACGACAGACGCAACACTGTAGCATAAGCGCAACCGTTAGTACGGTCGGCTAAAAGGGCAAAACGGTTAAAGCGTCTAAAGTGACTAATTTTCACTGCGCAGGCATCATGTAGCGCTATTGCTAATAGTATGCTATTACGCATGTAGACTACATGGGCGAAGGCATAAAAGAACACAAGTAGATCGCTCTGGACACCGGAAGACGTTTATAAACATGCTTACAATCGTTGGGGTTCGATGTTCCGTTTGATCTTGGAGCGGACACAGGCTATGATCAAAGGACGTATCAGTGTCACACAGGCACTGGCAGTATCACATTTCACACGTCCTCTGATGTCATATCGACTCCTGTTTGCTACGTATCTCTTTCAATCAGTTCGTCTTCTGCTACGACGTTCTCTGTTACATAAAATAACATGCAGTTTTCCGTACGTGCATCTACCGTTCCGTGGGAAAGGAGATAAGAAGCTGAGTTGTTGCTGATAAAACGCGCGATGCGCGATGCACAGTGACGTTGGCGTTTATTCACCAAATCACCACGAAGGTAGATGAGGTATATGACAGCACCAGAAAACATGCTGAAATGGTCAGACAGATAGACAGAAAAACATATATACGAGGGGCGATCAAAAAGTTCTCGGCCTGACCTAATTCTGTTCAGAATAAAATTAAAATAGTGTTTGCGTCTTTTAGTAGCAAGGCTCAGAAGACGACATGCACAATATGACTTTTGGGCTGTAAATATTTTGTACATTTTATCGGTCGTCGGTTGTTTGCATTCGACATGGAAAAAGACGGCGTTACACAGTGTAATGAAACGACAATTTTGACCAATTCGTTCGTTACATTGCATGCTTTGTTGTTCTGACTCAGAATCAAAGTTGTGGATGCACGTTGCATCCTGAGTAACAAGTTGTGAAATAAATTTTTGCTGAATCATGTAGCTATCATTTGAGAAGTTCTTCAGAAACTTGTGCACAGTTTGGTGTTAGCATTCTTGACACCCATCTGACAGACACTGTGTTCATACGCTAAAATGCACAAAATATTTATAGCCCAAAAGTCATATTGTGCATGTCGTGTTCTAAGCCTTTCTGCTGTAAGAATCAAATAATATTTTAATTTTATTCTGAACAGGACTAGGTCAGGCCGAGAACTTCTTGATCGCCCCTCGTACATGGATGAATGATCAGTTGATCAGTAATGTCCAGACAGAAGAAAAATAGTCAAAAAGTCTTGCTTTGAAGTACATTTACCTAATACAAAGAGCTCAAGTGTCCATGGCATCTGTCCACAATGCAGCCCGTCTACAGCCAAGCTGCGCGACTCAGAAGGGAAAAGACGAGCTGAGGTCTGAGGAGGGGCACGAAGCGCGACAAATTGCCTTATTTTACAGATACGAAGCCGCCATAGAAGACTCTGCGAACGATGTAGACGCTTGAACGCTATTTATACGCCGTCGTTGTGGACGTGCTCGTCTGGAATTCAACTCTGGTCGACGTCGACCGGTCGTGCTTGGAGTATTTTCCGGCAGCTTTACTGGGAACGAGCGTTGGTGAGTTATGATAGGAGAGCCGTGACTGCTTGTAGTGTTACACTGTGGGCGATCGGATAGATACCGGGGTTATGATCCAGACTAGCGGAATGTGGAGGGACGCGTAGCCGAGTAAAGCACTTGATAGTTGACTGACGATTTCAGCCTACGACACTTTTCGACAAATGAACGAACAAGTAAGTAAGTAAGTAAGTAAATGTCGATTTGTAGAGCGCGATAAAAATAACATAAAATACTTCATTGCTAACGTGCCGCAGTGTCCAGTGATGTGTATTCTTTTTCAAGTTCTGCCGAATAGTGAGTCAACAGCTGGATTCCAGAAATGATACGGCGGTAATTCCAGATGGTCAGGCAACGGAAAATGAACGGTTTCCAAACGTGCTGCGGCGATTACGTGGAACAGACAGTTGACGACGCCCGGCAGTGGCAGATCGCTGTAACGTTTGTGGAGTTGAAAAAACGAGTTGCAATAAAAGACAGCGAGGGGAGAGGGTACTTGTCTCAGGGAGAGTCGTGAGCTTTTACTGCGAGGTTCCGGTCGGAGCTTTAGCAAACATTTCGTGTATTTTTCACTGGCAACAAAATCTGCAGGTTTTACTGCTCGATGCTACGCAGAATGCGGTATTGTCACGGCAAGTCGTCCGTCTCTCTGCCCATCCTTGGTTGTCAGGCGTTTACGTAAATTCTGTGCGACGGGTTTTACTGGGCGTATAGCACTGTAGCACATGAGCGTATGGCCATGTCAACTGCCTCTAAAAGTATCTTAGAAAAACAACTACCTGCATACTCCATATCGATCGAAATTTACAGTGGCATTGCGGGGTTTCCCTGTAACAACACGGCTTTCTTGTTAGCATAAGCTATTGAGCCTTATTTAGTTAATCTAGTACTTCATAAAATTGGGAAGAAATTCGTTTTTACCGCACGAAGCACGTACGTGGGTAGCGCGGTATTGCTATGTCGTCTGTCTGTCTGTAACGTTGGTTGATTGTGATCGAAAGTCGAAAACTAATTTCACGGATTAATGGAATAATCCATCCTTCTCCTACTTGCTGATTCTAACATCGTGCAAAAATCTGAAGGGCAACTTTGTCATATTTCAGGAAAAAACTAAGGTTGGGTACGTAAAAACATTTTTTTCCTGCCCGTTTCTATCTCAGAAACGGTGCGAGATAGATGGTTGGTTACAATGGACCATCTATAGGAAGCCACCCACTTCCTGTTCACTTCTTCGGATACTTTTATGGATGACTTTAACTTTAATTATACTTTCGCATCCAATCACTTGATACAGCTTGATGCCTTCGCTTCGCGCAGTGTTCTATATGTACTAACAGAGCTTTCCTGTTAATAATATGTCCGTCTGCTGTTCGAGGCATGCGGCGACCGCTAACGGTGGCAAGCTGCAACTAGTCGAGAGCTGAGCTCGATTTCAACGGGAATTAATAATTGTTGTTCGAATCATGCAGGCCCAAAACGTCACACATTGCGATCGCTATAGTCAACTGTACAAACGTCACGTTACAGCAACAGTTTGGCTACAGCACTCGCGCATACGTTACCGCCCTAACGATTGGTCATTCGCCAATACAATCCTACCGGAACCAGACATCGGCTACACCGGAAAGAAAATCTTGAGAGAAGCGATGCGATCCTGTAGCGGTAGACGACAACTTATTTAGTCTGTCCGGCGACAGATTGTGAGAGAAAATACGGTCGTTCGTAGCGACTGACATTGACAACCGCTGATGAACGAGTGGCACCACAAGGTGTTTTCTGTCCAGTCTTCGTCTACTTCAGACCGCCAGTGGAGACACTTTGGTAGTTGGACCGTGGCCTGGAGTGAGACACCATGGGAGACAGATGCTGTGATAAATTGTAGAAAACGCGTAACAGTTGCAGCCAGCACCCCATCTCATATACCCTATTTTGTGGCCAGTTATTATCAATTTTCATCCAAGTAAGTAAGTAAGTAAGTAAGTAATACTTCAATTTGCATAGCACGTCGTTGCCAAAGCCTCTAATGCGTTCTATAGACACTAGTATTTTGAAAACAGTAATTTGCTAAGCAGTCGTCCAGAACTTTTCCGATCAGTCTTGTTCTTACGAAATTATTCAATGTCGGTCTTTCTTCCATGTTGAATTGTCAATTGTTCGACTTCAGAAATTTTTCTGAAATTTCTTGGGACTTGCAATAATGATGTCTGTTTTAAATGTTGTTGACTGCGTTATCATCTCAGGCCTACGCGTCATTACAGACAGCTGATTCCTAAGCTGTCTAAACTGTTTGATAGTAACTTCATTATTATGCTCTATAAACGATCATATTGACGGTAGCTATTATTATTTTATCTTTCTTGTGTACATCGTGCCATTAAACGGAAGTGGATGTAAATCAGTTGTTTCCAATTTCACAGTGTTTTCGTCGTAGGCCTATATTATGCTGCACCTTATGGTTAACGAAGATTAACCCTTTGACGCCCACTATTGCCATGGGTACAGCTATAAGCATCCTGTGCCAGATCGGTATGGAGCGTCAGAGTGCCCGGAAGCCAAAAATTACAAATGACGGCTTAACCCGGTCTGGCACAGGATGTTTTTATAGCTGTACCGTACCTATACGGCAGCAGTGGGCGTCAAAGGGTTAATAGAACTGAAAGTGCTGCGAAGTGAATCCTATATACTGGCAGGTGTGGTCGTACGGTACAGCTATAAAAACATCCTTTTGAGTCCACGTTAATCTCTTCTATCGCATCGTATGGATCACGTTACTGGTCGGTGATTTCTACGATGTCGGGCTGACGATGTGCAGAGCAGAAAGAAAGCTCGCGTAACCGTTAGTACACTCAAATTACTAAGCCGGTTGGACGGTACAATGACAGCTACAGCACGAAGATTCACTGCAGAACGAACCAGACCTGCACTGCGAGACTGCTGACCAGCGCATCTAATCATGGAATCCTATATAGCAGCAATATAGGATTGATTCCATGATCTAATGCAGATTTCAGTCGGTGAATGGTGAAATATGATACTCGAACACAATACCTAAATTTTAACCAGACAGATTTTCGATATTCTTCCCCGTTCGGCGTCACGTGACCTTCAAACTTAGGGTGTTCCACTTTCGGAAAACAAATTTTTCCTCTTACGAGGAGTCGACCGACAGTCCAGTACGGGGTTTATTTATTTTAAAGTTCACCCAACTTCAGCTGCAAATAGCAAATCGCACGTAGTTTGTGTCACTTTGTAGACGGGGGTTTAATAAAGATTTAGCACTTTTTCCCGATCGAACAAGGTATTTCCATATCTGTACAATCAGCGGCCAAAGTACATTTGTATCGGGGCGATAAAGTGTTGCGTGCCTACGATTTATTTAAAATCAGAATGCGCTTGAAATTTCAAAATTTATTGGCGACGTAATGCAGGAGTAATGGGACTCTCACAAGTTTAATGAGTGAATGACTGTCGGGAGCAAATTAAGAAACAAGCTGTTGTAACTAAGAAACATAAATGTGGAATGCGTGAGTAGTTGAGTATACATAATCTGTAAAAGCCGCATGCCGCAGCGGCCATCTAGCCGTGCATCTTGTTTTGTGTGCGTCTCTCTCTCTGTCTCTCTCTCTCTGCAGCTATTTTTAAACACACAAATGTGCATGTTTAAGCTACGATGCGTAGTTTTGTTTTTCAACGTCCGCGAAATGCGTTAAGCGGTGTTCACTGTTCACACTGCGCACGACATCGGACGATGTCCTACGATGTCGTACGACATCGGACGACACCGGACGACATCGTCCGGCGTCGTTGAGTCGTCCGATGTCGTGCGCAGTGTGAATACCGCATTAGTGATGTGTCCACACACCAACGACAAACACACTGCGTAACCTACTGATCTTTAACTTCCTTTACGAGGTAGCGGACCTGTAGATGAGGCTACATGTCTCAACGCTGGTACGTGTCGGTGACACTTATTACCCCATGATACGGTGACCTGATCTGATGAAGCACTGGACAGCGAGAATGTTGGCAAAGAGTTCTTAGCATCGCTGATTTTCGAAGTTGACTACTGAATAACTAGGAAAATCCTTTCCTGCATTACCAGAGCGTCGCATTCCAAGTACTAGCAGAAAGTGGCAAAACGTCTCGAGCTTGTTCACTTTTCCATCTCCCATACTGGTCAGTTCCAGTTGTTCGTCGACGCTAATAACTTTGTATCACGTTGCAGCCGTCTATACGGCATTCCCGCGATGGATATCACAGTACACAGTCGCTCGTCGTCTTCTTGGTTGAACGCGCCGCCGCCGTCCGCTGGCGTAGTATTCGGTATACGGTAACAGGGCGAAGCCGTGTGCTGGCGGCGCTGCGTAACGCAATACACGCCGGTGAGGATCAAGTGTTCGGCCGCTGCTCCAGTAACGAGATCGATCAGGTTACGAGAGTCGCCTTGCCGTCGTGCGTCGCCGTCGATCTGACAACGTAAGGCGACGCCGCCGCCGACTCTGCCGTGGGCGTCCGATCTCCAGCCGTCCAAGAAGCCTATCCAGCGTCACGGCGACGTCATCAGCCGTCCGGCTCCTCTTTCAGCGTCGTGGAAGATGATACACGCTGCGCGTATTACAAACGCAGCTTGCTATCTGAGTGAAAATCGATTTCACGTTTTTAGCCGGGCTCTTTCAGGAGAGCTGTGCTGACAGTTTTTACAGAAAACCGGGAACAAATGTCCTTCCATCCGCGCGTATTTCACCCATCATCATCATCATATTTATTTTCCGATACAAACACAAAACAAAAATTACAAAAATAGCCATACAATCGGAGGGCTGCCAGAGAAGCCTTACAGCTCACTGACTGGCTGCCCAAGTAAAAAAAAAATTGTCCACAAATAATATTATCATACAATAAGGGTGCAAACAGAAAACAACAACACTGTGCAGGTGCAATAGGCCATGTGCAATACCACCATTTTATATACAATAATCATAATAGTCATAATACAATAGCTAGATAACCGATATAACATAAAAAAATTTGGTAGTTTTATAATGGGTTATATGCTAAGTAATACCAGAACATGAAATCGATCAGGGAAGATTCCTAGTTCCTTCCTAGCAACTTAATAATAATAATAATAATAATAATAATAATAATAATACACAAGAGATGAGCGCTCTCCACGTGAAGACCCGGGTTAAGCCGTCATTTGTAATTTTTGACATCGGGCACACTGACGCTCAGGGCTAAGCGTCAGAGTGCCCGGATGCTATAGTTGTACCTATATGGCAACAGTGGGCGTCAAAGGGTACAAAAACCTTCTTATTATGCCGTGCTTTCGAGGTTGTCACCAAAGTAATTGTGCAGCGCTCAAGTCATTTTTTAGCTTTAAACGTCAATATCTCGAAAACAGTAGGAGATATCTCCAAATTTACTATTAATGGCTAATAGGAAGTTACACATGCTCTTTCGATTGTCACAAAGATCGATGACCTTGGATGACCTTGACATGCTATAGCCTCGAATTCTCTCGGAATTTCGCAGTCAACAACGGCTAAACGAATGAAGATAGACCCGCAAAGTTAGCGGCGGAATTGTAGCCCATTAAATGTACTTTTCAGCAGTGTATAGATTACGTTGATATCGCAGGGTGTTCCTTCGCTACGGCTAAAGGGCGTCAAACATGGTGGGGTTGGGAAATTAAGTTATTTTCTAGCTAAATGCGAACACGGTAGGAGATAGTCCAAAGTTACTATTAATGACTAATAGGAAGTTGTATGTGCTTTTGATTGACACCAAGATCGATGACCTTTGATGATCTTGAACTGCTATGTGTTCGAATTTTCAATTTTTTTCGCGGGATTTCGCAGATTTAGGAGACAGCAACAGCTAACGAATGAAGATAAACCCGTATTATCAGCGACAGTGTCGTAACCTACTGAATGTACTTTTCAACATCATGTTCCTTGCGTTGATTTGCCGTAGATTTCTTCACTAGGGCCAGTGGCCTTCATATACGTGCTGCTGTCGCGCGCTTACCTTAGCGTTAGCTAGGCTTTCTTGTGTAAATAACACTTGGTGATGTATATAGAGTGATCTGTTGTATGTCGACAGACAGCGATGAACTACGACGCTAAATCGCCGACGTTTCTGTCCGCTGCCGATGTCGACTGCCAGGCCGCAGACGAGGCCACGACGACTCCGATCAGTAGTACTTCGCCGACCGACGTCGACGAGGTTTCCACCGCCAACGACTGGTGCGCCTGGTGCGGTCGAGGTCAGTCAACCGACGCAGGAGATCTCGACGCGGAAGAGGCGTGGCCGCCTGCCGGAGACGAGGACGACCGTCGCAGACAGCAGCCTGCTTACGACCAGCTAAGATTCTGTAGTCGATCGTGTCTCAGTCGTTACAAGATGGATCTATTCTGTCGTGAGACGCAGCGCTATCTTCAGCAGTTTCAGGTTGAAATCAAACCCCTCGCCATCTCACAGATCTTTTCAGCATTCAATTATTGTTCGCGAGGAAAATTCACGATTACACCATTCGGAAAATAAGTAAAGTTTCTTCCAACAGTGTTCCCCGAAGAACGGTCGTTGAAATTATATCCTTATGTTACTACCTCCTTCAAGTATTGAAATACTTCACCAAATACTGGGGTGAAAACCAATAATCACTCAATTTTCGAAATTGCTTGATGAATTAGTAACTTAGGAATGTCGGACACGAAGTGAAGTGATGTTAGCTTAACCCTTTGACGCACACTGTTGCCATGTGGGTACAGCCATAAAGCATCCTGTGCCAGCGGTTAAGCGGTCATTTGTAATTTTTGACATCCGGACACTCTGTGCAGTATACAGAACAGTATTATAAATTGCTGTCAATTTTTGGTCAGTTGTTCTACGCTACAGGCAGGTTTTCATGGGTGTAACGTTTTGTTTGTGTCGTTTTGGCAGGGAAGCGACAAAGTAGACGGCAGTACTGGGCCCGACAACACGAAGGAGCATCGCATACTTATCACACCAGAGCTGTGGAGCCAGTCAGAAGTGGGTGACGACCACGTGGTCAGCGAGGACGCAGGGTCGACGTGGAACAACGGCAAGGACTGTGGCACAGCTCGACGTCGTAGGTCCATCGGTGACCAGAACGTCGACGACGGCGAAGGATCGAGCACCGCCAAACAGAAGGCACGCAAAATCAACACCTCCGACAAGTGGGCTGCTTCTCGAACACTGGCCAGAAGTTCTACCAGCGACGCTCCTCTAGGAAGAACGCTCTCTCGGACTCCGGCAGATTCGCTTACTGCCGGACGTGCCGGTAGACCCATTAAGTCGGAGTCTGGTCTCACGGACACTGCGATTGGCAGCAGCCGAACGGAAGGACCAACAAATATTGGTCTACCTTGGATGGCTGTCACGTCGACCGCAGTTCCAAATTCGCTTCCTTCACCTTTTCCACGTGGGTTCTTGACCAACCCATTTTGGTCGCACTCACCACCCGGCTTCCCGGTTCCGCCCAGTCACGCTAGACCACCGTCGTTTGCTGCTGCGGCGGCGTCGATGCCGTTCGGGTTCGGAGCGCCTGGATGGCTTCCTTCACCCGCGGGACTGGTCCCACCAACCGCCATGTTTGTACCCTACCCGATACCTGTCCCGTTACCGCTGCCACTACCCATACCGATTCCGTTACCAGTCAGCAAATCACCGACGACATCTGACACGTCAACAGACTGTTATAGAACTCGTGAAGGTAACAGTCAAGGATCCAACGAGAACTGTTCGCCACGAAAGTCGAACGCTGACCGTCACGGTGACACATGGAACGCGCCCACGTCGGCGACACCGAAGTCGACCTCTGCTTCAACGTCGTCGGTAGAGTTGTCGTCAGACGCGCTGGATCTGTCGACTGGCGGTCCTCGCAGTCGTTCCAGCGATTCGTCGGCGCCGGTTGTCTGGACTGACGCTGTGCTGGCGCCGGCGTCCGTGAGTTCGACCATCGACGCGTCGCCGTACCTCGCTCGTCGTAGCCTCATCCTCGACGCACCTGCCGTCGACCGCAAGTGCTTCGGCGACCAGGTCCCCGCCGTAGGCAGCATTCGAGCGCCGTCCCTGACCGCGACCGGCAAACGCTTCGGCCACCAACACCACCGACGTCGAACAGCGACGATGCCGCTAGTCAAATCAAAATAGTCGTAACTGTCTCGTCGTCGGTAAATCGTCGTTCTTGATCTCATCATCGGCGAGGATATCTTTCGTGTTTCATCTGCATTGTTTTAGTCATTGTCGTTATGTTTGCGTACGCTAACGTACTGCGAGAAGTACGCATAGTTGAACTGCATGTGGTAGTTTTCGATATTGTGTCATGGTCGTTATTTCGAACTATCAAACGTGTCTGTATTAAAGAATTGTTGCCAACGAACATCATTAACAATCCTTTACTCAGTGCCGTGTTTTACTGTATAGGGTCCTGCAGAATCCATAAGTGCGATTTGCGAGAGGGGTGGCACAGAACATAGGCTACAAGGAGCTGCAAACGAGTTACAAGAAAGCCGTGCTGCCGCAAGGAAACCGCGCGATGCTGCAAGTGTTCTTTTCGGTCGAAGTTCGCCAACAACATTCCTTACAAGTATAAGACTAGCCATGCTTCGAAAGCCACGCT
>Ga0056114_1001187_pt1 | contig 11361 bp, 5 predicted proteins | sample WorMetHERISLAND1_FD_77005 | JGI IMG/M metagenome (GOLD analysis project Ga0056114, IMG submission 77005) | Marine gutless worms symbiont microbial communities from Max Planck institute for Marine Microbiology, Germany - Olavius loisae HERON... ...
GTGCAACAAACATCTGAAGTAGACTTGTGTTGAAAGAAACTATAACGGCTGGTGAATGTTGGACAGTGACAGTAGTTTGCATGCAGTTGAAAGTGGACATTGATTAGTGTAGTACTGTACGGAATTTGATGTGCATTGAACTGCACAACAGAATGTGCTGCTATGAGTATGAATACACTTATTACACTTGAAGTGAAATTTTATAGTGCTGCTTTGTGCGAATGTCTTGGTCTTGGGACTCTTGGTCTCGAGTTTTTTAAAAACAACAACAACACTGGCTACTACATACACGATATTCTACTTATCCGAGTCAGAGCCATGCTCAATTAATTTAACCAATATTTAAACTAAGCCTATGGAGTTAGCTGTGAACAAAAATAAAATGTCCAGACTAGAACATTGGAGACAACTACCAGCGTGCCACAAAGGCGGGTTAAGGTATGTGCCAAAATGCAGCCATTTTCAAACTTGTCCGATCTTTGACCACAGCATGATTGATTGATTGATTGAGCATGGTTTTACGTCTGCGCCAACACAATATAGGTTATACGGCCACAGCATGACGCCACGAACATTTCATGGTGATATCTATCTCGAATGGTTCAAGAATTATCACAGAGACAGTACTGGAAACCGTACCATACCACCTTCATCACGTGACAGCTGAAAATTTGATAATAAATAAACCATAGGAAACGGACAACAAGCAAGACAGAATAGTTTTTGTTTAATTAATCAGCAACATGAAATATATGTGAGCCATTCTGTGTTACAACGAGTATGTGCACTATAGACAACTGAACCAATACATACCAAACAAGCACTGTGTCTGGAATAATGCTACAACATCAGTTGGGTCTAGAACATTTCAATTCACGGAGAAAAGTCGAATCCACTTCATGCAGATGTGCGAGTGAGTGAGCAGATTGTTAACGGGGCACGCCAGCACAACTTTACGCAGACAAACTGACTTTTCGGTTCAATATTAAAATTGGACGCTTGTACTCCAATAACTATCAGTTACAACTAATATTTTATAATATGCATGTTTTTGCAGTCATTCAGCAAGAATTTCAGGTTCAGGAGACACAGTCAGCATAGTGTAATGACAGACTGAAGGCTTCAAGAGGAGAGGGAATGTAGAGGGAATGTCCCTGCCCAGCATACATGTAGGTGGGCCCGGGTCGTAGCTCTAACAGATATATAATTTTGACTGATTCTATTGGTGTTGTACAGCCACTGGTAGCAATCATTTTCACGACTTTTGAACTGTAATTACTTGTAAATGAATGGTCGCTTTGAAACAAAAAAGAAGAAGAAAATTTGGCATTGTTTCGTTTAGGGGAGGAAGGGGCTAATGGTGTATCGGAGTTGACTTACTGGTAAGCTCCCAAAGCCTATGCCGATTATGCTTTACAAACGAAATAAATCTACTTGAACACCGAATAAATTTGAATCGGCATGTTCTAGTGGGGTCTAACCAACAAAAACACAACAAGTCTCACACATGTTACACACTTGTAAATCCAGTGTCCGACATCAACACTGAAATAATTCATTGTCCTCTTCGTACATCAAACAAGACAGAGGACAAGTGTAACACGAAGGCCAAACAAATATTCCAATAACTTAACAAAAATGCTCACATAAACATCTCACTACATTCTATATGTTAGTAATTTTTAAAGTTATCAACTTGGCAGTAAAGTAACTCATTTTCAAGAAAGTCCGTTTCAAATTCCGATATCTGTACAACATAAAAAAACAAACAATTATTACACCAAAGACGCAGAAGTCGCTCAGTAGCTTCTCCACGCAGACTACACAGAACCCGTCGCCCGTATAACCTATACTGTGTTGGTGGAGACGTAAAACCATGTTCAATCAATCAATCAACTACACAGACCATTGATGACATCTTTTGTTGTGACAATGTGTGAATGAGATGTTAAACACTTACATTAACACAATAAACTATTTTAATTGCAGCTGTAGCTATTTGGCAATTTCAATCAGCAAGAACAAAATACACAACCATAAATAGCAGAGATCACCATTAACGTTATACATCAATTAACTGTTAAACTTTACCAACAAAACTGACAGTGTGAACAAAAAACTATCACAGAGCTTACAGTTACAATGACAGATTTTAAGGCTATTTACGTAAAATTTTGATAAATAACGAGGCTCAAGGAGTGGGTCGTCATCTACACCTGTTGTCGCACAATGCAGTCTTCAGATTTCTAACGTTAAACATTGTCGAGCCTCACTACACTAGAAAAAGACTTTTCGTTTTCGTTGTTTCATTTACTTAAACCAGAAAACGAAAATACTACACGACGTGCAAATTACTCTCGTTCCCAAATCCACAATTACTAGACGAAATTATTCTGCAACGATATTCAAGTAAAATATACAACGCACCACAGTCTGCAAATGACCACCGAAGCAGAGATTAGTGCGGCACTCACACGACAACTACTGTCAGCACTGCTCATATTACATACAGTGTAGTCAGGCATTCAGTAAAACATCTGGTGTTCAGCAATGGTTCTAGTGCAACTGAGTGAACTGACGCATCCGTCCGCGGCACAACGTTAGTCAATCTTCACTGTCGAATAGATCTTCCGAACAAAACAGCTTGATCCGATGTAGCTGAACGTACCTGCAAGACGTACATGAAATATCAGAGAGAATTATGAAATTATCTGGAAAATTCAATACACAATCTCTCGTGGTTTACATGCACAGACAGCATCAAGTAAAATGGTAGTTCCAGTCGTGGGCAGTATGAGAAATGTAGTGACACAGTGACGGTATGGTTATGACTGGACAAGAGGGTGTACAGGTACAGACATTACAGCCACTGTCGTGCTAATGTTAGTACAGCCAGGTTTACATCATATCTGCTAAGTAATGTACATTCAGGGGAATGAATGAAGAGCCTTGTCACTGTAAGCTCTGACTGCTGGAGCAATGCAGTTTCTGTATACACAGCAACTTGCCTGTTTGTGATACTGGCAGCAAACATATTACAGAATTATAATAGTCCAACTCTGAATCAACAATGGCACACACCAAACTGTGCAACATGTCCTAATGTCCAGCACATGACAGCTTACAGCCTTTCTGATGATGACAGCATAAAACAACAAATATAAAATGTTCCTTACTGCACTGTATTCAGTGTTGTGTTCAAAGTACCTGCAATAAGACTTTTTTCATCTCTTCCCTATGCAATTGCACAATTGCTCCTTTAATTATGGCCCCTGCAAGTTTTCTGCCCGCCACCACAATTTCAGGTGCTGTGAGGTCCTATTACACAGCACTGATTGTACTTATTTACTCAACACACTCTGTAAGCACCAATCAAATCACCAACAAACAGCTTGTTCTTATCATATTTTACATGCAAGTTATATAAGTATAAACATATTTCTTTACCACACATGATGCCAAGTGCTATGCTAAACAGAGCCATGTATCCAAAGTAGAAAGACGTCTGAAAGAGTCCATACATCCTACAACAGCGTCACACATGCACACACACACTATTAAATATCTGCAACTATGAATAATCCACAAAAACAAAATACTATTATAATCCAATTTTCAAACGGTGTAGAATCATACACGTTACAAACAGCAAAAACACAAGTATACAAATACATAAATATACCACAGTAACAAAATGTCGAGAAGTTGTCTACCATGTATCATAGTTATTACGCTCAGTGGTACATACACTGCCGTAGTGAATAACACAGTTGATTTATTGATGCTTGGTGGGTGATCTTTTGCATTTGTGCCATCAATCAAAGGGCACTGCTCTACACGGTGAGGCAAAAAAATTGCACCCTTGTTTGTTTTGCAATAACTTAATCAAGCTGAGGTCTAGTAAGCCAATTTTGCAAGCAGTTACCTGAATGTATTTGTAACAAAACGGTGTAAAAATTTCACCTTTGCTGGCCAAGCATTTTTTACGTATGAAATTCAATAAACGTGTCAAAATTGTTCAACAAACAAAGCTAAAACTTTTTTTGCTGGATGCCAAAACACGCTTCAGACGCAACTTCAGTTTATCAGCATTCAGTTTTTGACAGATTTCCGATAAATACGTTCCTGCAGTACTCCACATATCCTGTAATCTACAGGATTAAGGTCAGGACTGTTAGGAGGCCATAGGTCTGGAGTGATTAAGTCTGTGTTCTAGCGTTGCAGCAACTGTTTCACATTTTACGTTGTTGTCTGCTACTAAGTAAGCAATAACAAATCTGATAAGCTGGTTCTCTATTTTCGATTTTACAAAGACTATCAAACAGGTAGGCAATGAGATATTCTCATGTGCATCTATATGCCAAATATTACGATAGTATGGCATATTTTTGCAAAGTTATTGTACCAATAAGGGTGCAATTTTTTATGCCTCACAGTGTATAATGACACAGTATAGGGAAAAGCAGAGAAACTACTGCCATACTATTATTGCAGCATGTCTTATATACTCATATTGGATGTCGTTTTATGGAACGAGGTTAGCACAACGACATTCAAACCCGTAAGTTAATAAACGATCAAGCTATAATAACAGCTGTGTGTTTGCAGCATATATTGCTGTCATGTTGCTTCAGAATAATTGCAAGCCAAAGAATTCAGACAGTAGCCTCGTGCGAGCTTGGGATCAATGTAGAATAAGCCCACCTCGTTTCCTGACCGTTTAGTTATAAGAAGTGACTAAACTAGGCTAGTTTTATTTTGCTGTTTTGTGATGTTTGCTTTTTCTGGGTTGTGCTTAGTTTTTGTAGTATCTGTTTTTGATTTGTCTTCTGTCCCGTATTTTCCAGTGTATACCGACGGGAATGGCACTGTATAGCCCAATAGCGTTGATGTGCCATTAAGAATCTGCTCACTCACTCACATTTAGATAGTAACCAAGTAAGTAAATGGCGATCTGTAGACAGCAATAACGCAAACACCCCGTAATATACAGTGAACATTCAAATCCTGCCGAAAATGTCCAGAGTTGACATCTGGATCATGCAGATAACAAGCCAACTGGCATCCGACATATGTAGTAGAATTGCCGATCGTAACCAATTAACCATGTTCTAAATTTAAAACAGTAGACACAAGCTGTGAGATCCAACTCAGTTGGAATATGTATGTACTAAAGGGCTAACAAGCTATATCCGTGACTAGCCATTCTGCCTGGTTTGCACTCAGGATCTGTGGCTCCATCTGACAAAGGACTCTGAACTAGTCCGATATTGTAACTATCAATGGAAAAGAAAGACCCGTGTGCAGATCTGCACCATGAATTTTTGGAATCTCTCCGAGGCCGTTACAGATGCTTTCTCCTTAAAGCCAGCTAGCGTACTAAATTCAGCAGCTTTGAGTTCAACAGTATTGTCGCCTATGATGGATAAGCAAACTGATGTTCAATACATTAGACTCATGTGGTCGTGAAGCTGATGTAATCAACTGTGTCAAATTTTAACTAAAGTTGTTTAAAGGTACCAAGCTGCAGACACGGCAAAAAACACGGCAATCTACACTAACTTGAGGTATCAGTCTTACAACAGTGTAGTGTACGCACTGTTACACTGTGACCTGATATAGTCTTTGAAGAACTGTGGTCACCATCCAGGGCTGATACTTTAACACACCAGTGCCGAGGATTGTATTAACTACTGGCCCAATGCACAATATTACAGATGATCATAATGCATTTATCTTGTCAATCAGTGTCAATCATCAGGTTTACCACAACAAAGATGCTCAAACAAACAACGAATGAAATAGAAACGGCAATTACTTCGTCTTGAAAAAGAAGTAGTAGAAAGAATAGACGTAGACGTAGCCTGCAGTCGATGCTCCAGCCAAGAAACTAGTCCACTGCCTGTAACGACAATCACAGGTAATGAATATATCAGATTTAACTGTTCTGCCAAATAGCTAAGCTGGTGCACTGCAGATGTGCCTGTGTGAATGTGATGAGATAAGGCGATTAGCATGTCATACAGCAAAGCAGAATTCAATTCATGAAGCAAGTGACCCACAGAATGTATACAGCTTCACTTCACCGTGTGACACTTGAATCCTCAAACACATTAATACAACTGCTCCTACCAGTGTCTAGCATTAATGCACGAACAGCAATGCTTAATGTTCCACTAGACAATAACCACGGTCCATTTCATAGACAATCTTTCTAGCCAGCCATTTGAACAGTGCAGAAGCCAGCCTTGTTAACCAAGCACACATCACAAACAACGACAATAACATGTAAACAACAACAAAATAACATCTGTACAAACTAAAGCAGGTGAAACTAAAGCGTAGATCAGTACAGATAGAGTACGAGCACAAACCATCGATAATCTTCGGCATTCAGCAAGAAGTAGGTGCAGACGATGGTGACGCAGATGGTGACGACGATCAGAATCAGAAACACGAGCAGCATGAAGCCGTAGACGTAGTAGATCTTGTACGCCCAGAACGACGTGAAGATGAAATACCTGCACACAGAGCCAGTCTGTCAACTAGTCTGCATAGCAACTGATACAGCTGGAGTTGCAGTAGAGTTTTAACGCTCCACCTGACACAATCTCAGTCATTTTGAAGACAAACAAAACAGTACAGAAAAAAAACACAAACTAAATACAACTCAAAAAAAACAAAAACACAAAATATAACAAAAAAAACTTCCGTGGTTCAGTCGCCTCTTACGACACTGGGCAAGGAAATGTCATGGGCTTATTTTACAATGATCCCGAAGCCACACTGGGCATCAACCTCTATAGACATCACCATCTAAGCTGTATATCAAATTGCACATGTACTGCTGGAGCCCATAACTAAGTTCTGGCAAATTTTAACCTGTGTATAATAGATAAAGGTAGATAAATGTCAAGCAACGGACTCTCACATTTGTGATGGTATGGTATGTACAGATGAAAGTTTGAATGACGACAACACATGACATCAAGATACTACTGGGCTGCAATGTATAATGGGAAGCACATCATATATTGCTGACTGTGGTGCAGTTGGACCATAATTAGCATCAGACTACACAATTATACACACTATCACAGTGTCCGTGTTGTTACTGAGCTATACGATCCTGTAACCTACTGCAAAACACTATATTTTCAATTTGGCAAATGTGGAGTGTAGAAATTTTGCTGAATTTTAATTTGGTGTTTTCTTAGGGTGTGCTTTGCCAGGTAAAGTCCCAGTGACTTTAGCCCCATGCGGGCTTGAGAGTTTTGTAGAATAAGCCCAATTCGTTTCATGGCCGAGTGTCGTATGAGGCGACTAAACCAGGCTAGTTTTGTTCTGCTGTAGTTTGCGTTATTTGCTTTTTCTGGATTTAGTTTTTGTAGTGTGTCTGTTTTTAATATGTCTGCTGTCCTGTATTTTCTAGCGTGTGCAGACAAATTAAAAACATACACACTACAAAAACTAAACACAACCCAGAAAAAGCAAACTACAGCAGAACAAAACTATCCTGGTTTAGTCGCCTCATATGACACTCGGCCAGGAAACGAGGTGGGCTTATTCTACAAAGCTCCCGAGCCCACACGAACACTTGCTTGACAGCTATGATGCTGAGTTGTACATGAGTACAAGTACAACTATGTGTGGACACCACTGCTGATGCAACCAATGACTTTTTCTGAAATATGAAGACCCCTTAATTACGATAATCAATGTTAAACATACATTTCAATAAAAATAGATCCAAACGGCAGTACACCACCGAGTGTAGCTATAATGGCTGGCTCCATGAACCTACAACACACAACAGCCATTGATACAATCAGCAAAGCATCAACTATCATCAACACATTTTACAACTGCTGCATGAATTCAACAGGAAACATGACACATCCATAACCAGACCAGTCGAGTATCTGCAGTTGTAATCATCCACTCAAGCTACGTGAGAATCTTCAACTGAGACAACTCAGAAGATGACTCAGTGACTCAGACCAAGTTACACTCCCAGAAACAATTTATATCTCAAACAGTGACAGTTACATAGGCTTATACGTGACAAACACGAGCTGTATGACCTCAGTGACCTTAACCTTTGAATCATAAATCCACTACATAACTAGTTCATTATTGGGTGGTTAAGATTTATCAAATTTATGTCTGCTTAAATTCCTACATTATTAAGTAGCCCTCACATAAAGTGCTGCACCCCCTCTATCGTCACGTCCATGTCAATCTATCCCACGCCTATTATTTACTGGAAATCAAAAAGCCGTAAAAACTTCAAATTTAATGGAGAAATAACATGGACATGAGTAAAGTAACTAAGGACGCAAATCTAAGGTCAAAAACTCAAAGTTCAAGGTTACTTGGTTGATTGAGCATGGTTTTACGTCTGCGCCAACACAATATAGGTTATACGGCCGACAATTTTTACAGGTCTGATGACCCAACCAACAGTGTCAAAGCACTGAAGGAGGGTGATTAGTCATCCAGACAGGCCTCAATCTAACCATGCTCACCTCACCGTGTTACAATACTACAAGATTCAAGGTCACTGGGAATGAAAATGCAAAAATCATTTTCGTGCATATCTTCGCCAAACGTGGATCAATTGACATTACATGAAACTAAAAACAAGATGATCCTCGACCAAGTCCACACAGACCGTCAAATAATTTAATCAGCAAAAAATGTAAACTTTTTTTCCAAATATCTGTCTGTGTACCAGATGCCTTTCACTTAATGAAAAATGTAATGTCTAGCAAAAGCAAAGTTAATATTTAATAAAGCAGTTAGTGCTGACATGAGTAAATGGTAAAGCAATTATGTGAGGTCACTAGTAACAATTGTTCTTGAAGCATTTTATCATTGCAAATCAGTCAATTTACGTTAAACTCAAACCAAAATGTTTCCCATACTCTTCTGCATGCATTATCAAATACGCTTCAACAACAGAAATGCATATTTTTAAGATAATTGCCTGTCAGTGTTTCATGCTCATCAGAGATTTCTCTAAAATGAGTAACGTGGCAATTGGTCAGAAGGTCATTGGGAACAAAAATGTGAAAATCGTTATAACATGTAAGAACAGAAACATGACTGAAAACAATGCCTCAACAGCCATTGTGGGAGACATAAACATGCATGTAAAATATATTTCAATTTACATATACCAAGGACTGCAATTGACCATACATCATTAACATCCATGCCTGTCTCACAACGGTGTTAACACCAACAGAGCAGTGCAAATCTACCATCTATGATATATGTTTAACACATCAATGTTACCATTTCTTCTCAGGGATAACTCTCTGTACGGCATTAACACGACACGGGTAATTGGCCTGACCAGCTACATTCCGTCCAATCACAGTTCCGACGAGATTGAGTGGCAAAATGACAAACAGGCAGATGCTGGCCACTGCAACCTGCAGGACACACAGTCATCCACACAACAAACAAGATCAAGTATTAGTAGAAAATGATCTCTAAGTTCTGTTTTATACACATAAATCATCCAAAGTATATGGACTAGTAAAGTCACTTATGACATACAATTATCTACTTTTTATGTTGTAGTAGGCATCTTTATTAATGGTCATTTTCAGCGAAATCTGGGTAGCAATATACTGCCCACTCTGTATCAAGGAAACAGAGAGGCAACTCTTAGTAGTTTACTGATTCAGATCTTTTGTGAACCAAATGACCGTCATGAGGCTGAACCAACAGCACTATATCACTATACAAGTCATATAAATATTCACGTTTAAGTTCATATCTATGCCAGGTCACAAAATTTTATGCAGCTGTCTCTAAACTGGAAAAATTATGCCACACTGACTGCGACCATCGTTGCATTTCATTGCATCTATAAACTTTAACTCTTTGACGATAGACAATGTTCACACACACAATTTATTACAGTTTCCGAAAAAGCTCCGTTGAGACAAGAAAAACGTCTGAACAAGGTTCATATGCTCTGTCCACTACCAGCCAAAGTGCATGTGTTCAGACATTTGCAAAACTCATTAATCGATGAATGTGACAAACCGTCCCAGATCTATTGCAATGCACTGTTGGTTCCGCACATACTACGGCATTGTCACTATCACTACATCAAATTACATGACATATCAAGCTTCACCAGCTGCCCGTGAGGCAATGAATCAAGTTCAAAGTTGTGATACTGGTCAAAAAGGTCACTTGACGGCCTCACCATGCCATACCTACAAGACAACTGTCAACTTGTGACTGAGACGGGATGCCGGCACCTCCAGTCAGCAGACATCGATAATTGTGCAGTCAATCGGACAGACAGCTGTGTGACAGGAGTTTCGCAGTGGCTGGAACAGTCTGCTGGTCAAGCTTTGACAGCGAGACGTGAGACTGAGTGAATTTGAACATTTACTTCACACGTTTTTGTTTCGCTGAAACTTGGCACATTATGACTTTCCATTTTAGTGTGCCGTGTGTAAGTAGTTAGTACACTCACTTACTTTACTTAGTTATGTCAATATATCGGTCAAGAAACATACAATAAATGATACTTTACCATCGTTCCAAATGGAATAGCTCGTGAAGCATGGTAGTATATTGCTATGAAGTTAATGAAGAAGGCGGTTCCACACACGAGGCTGGGAATAAGGAATGCACTTGTCACCAACTGCTTAATCCAACTTTTTCCTGTTAAATACACCATGACATTAGCAAGTAAATAGCACACTTAATCAAAGTGTCCAATAATAACTAAGTCACTTCACAAGCACTATGAAAGTCAAGGGAATGAATACCCAATGAGGTGGGTCTGCAGGCGGATACAGGAAACTGACAGAGAAGCAGCAGAGATGACATGGCATGGCAGAGCATTCCAGATATTGAGTGGTGGCAATCGGAAAAGTTCGATCGCCAAAGGTTGACAGCAATGTATGGTGGAGAGGCAGAGACAACGTCGATGCCGATCGTAGGTGGGATCTAATGCCAAGGTCTGTGGGCCAGAAGAGTTCATCGACCAGGTACGTTGATGCCGTTCCACTGCAGCATTTGAAAGCCATAGAACGGCAAGCTTGTACTGAATATGTTCTGGAGCTTTCAGCCAATGTAGCTGATGTGGTCAAAATTCCATGATGAAAACACCAACTGTGCAGCAGAGTTTATCACTGACTGAAGCCTCTGAGTTGGTACAACTGGATGCCAGCTGCAACAGGCTAGTTAACTTTTAACTGCCAGTAAATTTTTTATAATACACATTTCAAAAATTTGCATGTTGGATGCCAATCTACAACCTGAAATTGCTACACAACAGCCACCCACACCGCTTACCCCCACCTGAACCCTCTCAACCCCCTCCAC
>Ga0056114_1001188_pt1 | contig 11358 bp, 7 predicted proteins | sample WorMetHERISLAND1_FD_77005 | JGI IMG/M metagenome (GOLD analysis project Ga0056114, IMG submission 77005) | Marine gutless worms symbiont microbial communities from Max Planck institute for Marine Microbiology, Germany - Olavius loisae HERON... ...
AGCCCGCAGTCACGACAGAGCTCAAAATGACAATAGGCCATATCATTTCTGTGCAAAGAATGAGTACATTGACGGTCAATTCCGGCTGCTGTGGCAGTCGACAATGACAGGTCGCCGATGGGCCGATGGGGCTGATGTAGTATTTACAGACACCCTCATGGGACATACCATTAATAACAGGAAAAAATCCATAACAGTACTGGTACCAATAACGGTACGGTTGTGTGTGTCGGCCGTATAACCTACATTGTGTTGGTGCAGACGTAAAACCATGCTCAATCATGTGTGTGTGCTTCTCCGCCTTCATCATAGCAGCTTCATTGCATAATGCGGTATTTCTGCGGTCAGCTTTGCAGTCACGTCAATCATTGTGTGTGTGTGCTGCTGGTTTGTTTGAAAGTATTTGATTTGGTGGGCATACGTAAAGAGTCACACTATCATTGCCATTTGACCTGATTCTTGTTGCCCACTTGATTTTAAAGACCCCGGAAAGGGAAGGTTCATGCATACTAGGTCTGCAAGGAATTCTGTTGCACCAAGGCGAAGACTGATGGGCATGACATTGTTGACTTTCAGTTCGCAAAGTGAAACTGAAACATGCAAACTTTCTTCTAGAGTCTTTTGAATATTTCTGCCAAATATTGTCAAAATGAATCCATATAATTTTGAGCTACACCGTTTCAAGTTGGGTCATTTTTTGTAAAAACAGTGTATATGGTGCACCATTCACATCTAATTCATGTTTGGTATTTTAACTTTTTCAACACTCAGGATGCATTTACGCCTCCGAAAAGTGTTTCCTGCCAGCTTTGTGATGTGCTAATACATCAGTGTAGCCTATCGGTAACTAGTTGCCCGACATTGTGTTAACTGCTGTGTAATGTATTGACTAGTGCAGTGCTTCAAAATATCATGCAAGGTTACTGTGGTGTGCAGAAGTGTGTTGTATTGTAGCTTCACCATTACAGTCCTGTACACATGCATGAATGTGTCACTGTGTATGTGCTTGTTACAGCTGTTCGTGTTCCGCTCATAGCGTCAGCAGTACAAAATGAGTCGGCCTGAGTCCGTCGTCTCTGCAGTTTTTATGACATTATTTGTTGCTGTTGTTGTAATAACCAATATTCCGTCGGCTGACTCTCAAGATGCATGTTCTGATGGCTGTCGTCTACCAACATTTCAGTAAGTTGAAGGCAGTGTTAAAACAATCATTTCCACTCATCTCTCAGCCAGTTGTAACAGGCCATTGCCACATGGATGTGAATGTCAGTTAGTTTTTATGACATTCGTGCAGACCCGGCTGACCGACCCATGTCGCTGTTGCTGGGTCTGATATAAAAATGCCCAATCACTTTATTCACCTGTAGATTCTCAGTGTCACACTCGACTCGTCAATGACACTTGACACTCAAGTGAGAGCGAATGTTAAGGGATGCAACTTTTATCTCCAGGTCGCGTGGCAGCTCCTGGGCTCTTTGCCTCGTGATGTTACACAGAGTCTCATTTGTGCCATCATTGGTTCATGGCTGATAAATGCAGAACAACTTCTAGACTAGTGTTCTTTACTGTTGCATTACAAATATTAGTACCTGTGCTTTTTGGATGTTCTTTACAATGATTGTGTATTGGCATTTTATGGAATTCATTCAAAAATATGTGATGTTTGTAATTTGTACTTGAGCTAGTAAATATGAAATGTTCAATTTCAGGGAGTTCTTAATACTTGCTCCTAAAGTGGTGCGGCCAGACATGGTCTATGAAGTTCACGTGACAGTCAATCGCAAGTACTACTCTCGTATTGTCGTCACTGCTCTGCTCAGCTCGGATGGCGATGAGTATGCATTTGGACGAGTTCCATTTCCAGACGTTGGCACTAAAGTCATACAGCTGAAGGTCTGTTTTGGCTATGACCAGTAATAGTTCTACAGATTATTGCTATAAAGATTGACCCAGGCACAGAAGCCTCATGAAATATGTGAAGTGATTTTGGCGTCACACTTTATTGGTATTTAGACATTCTGTAATTAAATCCAACGTTAAACTGGACTTGAGATGTATAGTGTATTTTCTAATAGGTTTAATTAATTGACATGATAATGTGATAATATGAATTATGATAAGTGAGAAGTAAACTCTAAATCAGAAAAACTATTTCACTGATGATGGACTACACTAAAAGAAGAGACTAAATTCTCTGTCACCCATGACTGTTTGGTGATGTAAGGCAGAATTCTAGCTCTCTGACTCAGCAGAGGTCACAGTTTACAGATTCACTTGTTAACATGAATTGCATAATGTTCCAAGATGTCACTTATCTTGGCAGTTGTGGATCTGTAGGTGCCAAATACTGTTCGGAACGGGACGCATAAACTGATCGTTGAAGGCCTTGTGCAGAACAAGGCAACAACTGTTGTAACAGCAAATGCTTCAGATGTTGCCGACTATGCATCGTATTTGCCAATTTACCACAATGAATCCTATGTGTTCTTTGATCAAAAGTATGTCTCAATATTTGTGGTGATGGACTATCCGACATACATTGTACCTTCTAGTGGTAAGTTCTTTCGTTCATGTATTGTTTTGTTGCTTTATGTTGACTAGGTAGTTCTGTTATGTATTTCCAGTATTGCCACGAAAATATTTGTTGTAATTTTATTTGCTGTAAATTTTATTTTAGATGAAATGTAGTAAATGCGACTTAATTGTCATAACTGCGTATTTGTTTCAGTTTCGTGTGCTAGATTAAGCTGTTCACACTTAGCTGTTTGTTTAGTCCATGTTAAACTCTTCTATCGTAATGTATCGTATACCAGATTACATATTTATCAAGACTACGTTTTATGAAAAGTGTTACTGTATTTATGTTTGCTTCAGTGTGGCTTGTCAACTAGATTGGATTTGCACACTGAATAGATATTACTATTAGAAGCAGCATGTGGTGCATTTGTGTCTGTGTTTTGTAATCAGTTCTGTTTCGAGTCATTGGTGTAACACAAGATCTTAAACCAGCGTCTACAGGCTCGATGACAGTATACGTCCGTGTCAGTATCACTCTGCTGTGTCTTTGTTGTCATCTTAATAATAAAAAATTTAAGCTGCTGGTCTTATGCACAGTAGTGTGCCGTCATACGTTGCCAACGAATTGTGTCAACTATTAGATTTTGAGGCTCGTAAGTATTAGTTCTTTTTTGCCATCGCTCTTCGTCCTTCATATGCAGTTGTCAGTCAGATCATTTGCACGATCACTGACTCTGTTGCAATATATTCCCAAGATTCATTCTTCAGCTGTTGCTTCACATAACATTTGTCACCTTTGTACTGCCAGCATAGTTGATGTTAGCACTTTAGACGTTTTGGTTATTCTTATTACTTATCTTACTATTTTTGCTTACTCATTAAAATTGCTACTTTGGACATGTAGGCTTAACGAGAAACTGCAAATGAAAGTAACATTCTTTCTGAGCCACACAGCTGCATGGAATAGCACTGTGCATCTGTGTTTGTCAGCTAAACACCAACTCAGATCGTGTCTGGTGCATAGTATGGTGTTCCTTTTCCTGACCATGTTTTGATTGTACTTGGTGATCTACCATTGGAGATGTAGCTAGGCTGATTCGACGTGGATGGATGATCACATACCAAGTTGGTTTACCATCCACAGATATTATTAACATCCACCCATCCCAATACTAACTCTGCATTATGTAGAGTAATTAATCAATATAGACCATTGTGTAGTCAATAAGCTGTACTGCCGTCAATGGCATAATTGTAATTAGTAATAAATAGGTTTTTTGATGCAGGATGCAAAAGGGAACTATGTACGGCGCTGGATTCAGAGGCAGCTCAACTTTGGTAAGATTTGTGTTTGTTTATCTGTTGAACAGTGTTTTTATGAGTTTGTCCAAATATCTGTATGTGAATTTTGTTTGTAGTAAAGTTTCACTGTTGGTCATAATGACGTTGTCTGTATGTGTTGGTCAGGTCTCTATTCTGGAGGGTTTGACATTGAGTATCCAGTGAATGTTGGAGATTGGGCAATTGTAGTCGATGCCTTCGTATGTCACATTCAGTTGTTCTTTAGCTGAATGTTCAGTTTTTGTGTCAGCTATTTTATTTAACTGTTGCCAACTGTCAGAGTTTGTAGTCGTAGATGTATCTTGCAGCAGTTTTGCTCGGTATTGCTTTCGAAACGGTTCTACTCTGGCAGCTGTAACGGATAAAATAAAGAAATGGAAAAACTGTCAGTAAATATGAATATGCATTACTTTTACAACTCTCACATAATGTTGTACAGTAATATTTGTACTGATTATTTCAGTTGCAGTGTTGGTAGTAGTCTGGAAGATGATATTTTGGCATACTGAAGCAATAGTGATGTGAAGAGATTAACATATTTGTGGAATAGTTTGTTGACTGCCACATTTGTTGATATACTGCAATGTAGTCAACCACTGACAAGATTGAAAAAACTTCCCATTATAACTCAGTGAATATTGTTTACCACAAGACAGTTACAGTTTGGCTGGCACAGGGATGTGAAGGAAAATAAGTGTCACTTATTTTGTAGTTTTTTTGTAAACATAAAACATAAAACGAGAAAAACCAAAAGAAAACATAATACACCAATTGGTGTACACATGATCTGGTTATGTATGTTTTTTTCTGTGTTGTGCTTAGTTTTTGCACAGTCTCTTTTTAATTTTTTTCTGTCCTGTATTTTCTAGCGTGCACCAACGTGAATGGCCTGTAAAAACCATCGGCCGTATAACCTATATTGTGTTGGCGCAGACGTAAAACCATGCTCAATCCAATCTGTATAGCCTAATTGTGCTGATGTGCCATTAAAAATCTACTCGCTCACTCACTGACTTGTGAAAAGCGAGTTGTAACATTGCTATAGCATGTTGTTACTTTGCGTTTATACATGCACTTATGACTCTCGTTTTCTGTGCCAATTCTTATGTATGCATGTATTGCAGGGATATTTGTATGAACATCCGTTTGAAGTTCGTTTCTGGTGTAAGCTTTTCACTGTTACATTCTGTATTTGCTTTTCTTGACAACATTAAATTTTTTGTAACTAAGATCAGTTTGTTGTGAAATGGCTATTGTAAGTAGCAAGCACTGTCTACTGGAGAGTTTGAAGTGATACTGTGTGTTGGACGCATCAGTTGTTGTGAATTTGTTGTTGATATCTGTACACCTACTTGCATGTTTATGATGTGTTCAGTGCTCTAGAAATAGACATAGCTCTAATGCAGCAGGTTATTGCATCGATAATATGTTAAATTGTGAATTTTTTTGTCGTGATGTAGTTAAAAAGTTAATGCACACATTGAAATTATTAGCAGATCACGTGGTTGTGAGCTTATTTGATTACTTTTTGTACTTTGATTATTTATCACAAGTTAGGCAATTGCACCGCTGCCACTTACAGCTACCTGCTTTAGTTGCCACAACTACAGTCACCAACAGGTCTTATAAGTCTTCTAATGAGGTTTATGTAATTATTTAACCAGCCTACTTGAATTCACTTAGGCAAGACAGACCCCAAATGTCAGAAAAAAAGAACTTTTCACAATTACTGGAGCTTAATGTCATTTTGAATAGATAGATAACATTGTCATCTGTGCTGTTGTTTGGCACGATGCAGGGCAGCGATCATTTGAAATGAATGTCACGGTACCACCGTTCATGTATGACTCGGAGTGGGGCATCATGGGAATAATCAATGGCGAGTAAGTAACAAACTTCTTTTTGTGACACTCTAAGCATGCTACATTGAAGCTGATTAATGGAATATTTATCAAACAGTTGTTTGATGGTCGTCTGCATGTATGATCTCCAATCTTGATACCTACTTTTCAAAATAGTCTGTCGTTAGTATGAGTAGACACTAAAATGGAGAAAACTGCACATGGTGATAAGTTGTCTGTGACGAAGAGAAAATAAGTAATGCGGGATATATTGCTGATGACTAACCAGTTAGTGAACAAATGTAGAGTATTCATTCTAGTGTACTAAACATGTCATTCTTGTTGCTTTCCGTGTTGAAATTAACTGTTGAACAGGGATGAGCAGAGGTTGCAGAGATAAGTTATTAGCTTTGTGTTGAAATCAGTGGCTAAATGTGCTTGTATGTCTGATACATTGTACATACCGAACAGCTAGCAAGAGTTATCTTATGCAATATAATTGCTGCTGTTTTTTTGCCAGTTCATTTTGCAGAAGTATTTTTGTATAACTGTTGCTATAAGACTTTCTGACAAATCTCGGTTTGTATCATAATAAGAAAAATTTTCCAGAAATGACCATAAATGTTTTCATTGTTGGCACTGCCAGTTATGTCATCAGGTGAGAAAGCACATTTTGCCATGTGCTTAACAGGCATCCTAGCGGTGAGTTCAGTTATGGTAATACATCAGTGACATTGAAAATGATGGACCAGAGTGGAACTTTCTTGCCTGGAGAAATCACAAGAGATCTTGGTTATGTGAGTATTTTTGCTCGCATTCTGGCTTACTGAAGTTTACCTGCCTTTTTCATGTCATACATGAGACGTGTTACACTGGCAGCTATACCTAATCTTGGTTTTTAACGGGTAACTGTAAATGGTAAAAGTAGTTGGTCTTTTTTGTTGGTTTATCTGTGGCAATTGCATCTTATGTAACGAAATTAAGTTTGTATTAACAACATAGTCATACTATTTGCACTGGTATTTATACATGTTTATAATGTTGCAGTTTTTGTGTCGTCGGCTCTGACAAGTCATTCTGTAGGTACTTGCTGTTCTAGGTGCCAACGTTGAAAAGCTTCACATACTCAATGGCAGAGATTCGTGACCTGTGGGGTGATCCTGCTGGCAAAGATCTCTATTTTCTGGGTACAATGACCGACTACTACTACCTTGAGACTCTGACGGGCACAGCAGTCACTCATGTTGTGAAGGATGGCATTAAACTCAAGTTGCTCGGCCGCGATATTCGCACTTTTAAACCTGGAGTACCTTTCAATATTCAGGTCTGATATCGTTCACGTTTGTCATACAGTCTAGTGGTTCACTTTCATGTAGTCTGTGATGAAGCTGTCACGTGTTGTTTTCTATTAGACTGTTATTTGACTGTTAACAATCCACCTGATATCACTGGTGGTTCTCAAAGGTATATATGTGTCCTATACCCTACTGCAGCATCAGAGACCAGCGTTGTCATGCTGCTGATATTATATGTTATTTATCCAAACAGTTACAGTCAACTGGCTGATGTGATCACAGTGGATGATGTGCACTGATGACTGATCCTGTACCAGTAACCACAGGTTTTCCTCGAAAAATGGTCATAGAACAAGTTTGTTGTCCATGCAAGTTCGTATAATGTACGCTCGTATATGTGTAACCAGCTGACTGATATCAGGCGGCTACATTTATTTGTGTTGTTTGTACTGCGGCGGTAGCCCCACCACCGTTCAGGCCTGACAACCCTGCCCTCTGTGGGGCACCCCATATTATTGTAGACTAGGGGATTTGCTGTGTTTTGTGTTAATATATCTGCTTATTGTATTTTTCTGTTAATTGTGTATTCTATGGTTCCTTCAGTACTTTGATACTGCTGGTTGGGTCTTTTGACCTGTAAAAACCGTCGCTAGTATAACCTATACTGTGTTGGTGGAAACGTTAAACCATGCTCAATCAGTCAGTTAACCAGTTGATTGATAGTTAATTAGTGTGCGATCAAATATCCCATATGTTTTGTACGTCAATTCTTGGGCCACTTGTTGGATTCTGGCTGTTTGCTGTTCAAGGTATTTTGTTGCGTGTGCAGGTGGCACTGATGAGATGGGATGGTACAATGTATTCTGGCTTCTATGACCGCCAGTTGGTTGTCACTGTCTCGTCGGAGCCTGGCAGTCCTTCGTCCACTATACCAGAAGATAAACAGATTATTCCCGATGATAACATACTTAACTATGAAGTCATGCCGGGCATGTCTGACCGCATTATACGAATTACTGTTAGTAAATTCTACTTAATTTTAATGTTTTTTGTATATTACATAGAAACCATGTAGAATGAATTTGGTAATTGTGTGGTTTTATTCTGATAAAACTTAGCAGCGGTTTAGGGGCGTTAGTGGTAGTTGAAAATCCGATTACTACTTTGGTGTAATTTCATACTTAATTTATGTTAAAAAACTGGTCTCCTGATAACAAACCAAAAGGTATTTCTTGCAGCAAGTCGTCTGCTCATTGTGTCACTCTAGCAAGTGCAGGAGGCTTGTTTCAAAATATGCTTATTCAGAGTGTTAATTATTTTTATTTTGGATCTTTGGGTGACATCGTGGTTAAGTTTACAAAGTGTCACCTTGGTATCCACTAATCTTACATGAGTTATTATTTATATCTTAGAAGACATCCAGACAATAATTAGAATGCTGTAGACTTTCCCATCGCAGGTCGGCACAAAAAAGCCTTCCAATAGCTTTGAGCAACATGATATATGAAGTGTTTTCTTGCTTGCAGAGTGCTTTTTGTGCTGTTTGCAGTGATATGTTTACAGTTGTCGCAAAGGTGCAGACCATTTGCGGACTGATGGATTCAGCAGCTGTGAACACATGTTTATGTAGGTACAGCATCCTGCATCAGGCACCACAGTTGATGTCGTGTGCTATCGATACTACAGTGCAAAGAATCGTTTTCTGGCTTTGACCACTTCAACCGAGGACCCACGTGTAATGCAGCCGCTCTTGTGCATATGTATTCTTCTCATTTTTCATGTATCACACTGATGGCAGATGTGTTAAGTATAAAATTTTTATACATTGAAACATATACTTTGTTAAAATTGATGCTAATTTACTATTGAGTACTGTGGCACAGTGTTACTGTTACGCAGTCGAAATATAAAAATTATGTGAAATGTGTGTTTTTAACTTTTTTTGCAGTAATGTCAACTGTTCTAATTATGTTACTGATTATATCTGTTGGCTGCCTGTTTCAGACTGAAACTTATATGACGTTCACAGTTCGAGCCAACTTCTATGTCGACTCAATGAATTACTTGGTGAGTATGCTGTGTTGATTTATTAAGCTATTATTGTGTTGTTAGGTAAAGTTTTATGCTGATTCAATGTTAAATTTGGAATAGTTATGTGATTATTTTTGATGTACCATTTATACAATTTATATACAGTTTAATGTCTGCAACTTTGTTCAACAAGTTTGATTGAAGTTTTTTTTGACTTTTTTTGATTTTTCAGAGAGGTTGTAGAACAGTTATTACTGAGGAAATGTTTAGCCACCAGCAGTCTGTTTTTCTTCTTCTGAAAACAGTGTAAAAATGACTACTCATTGCAATACGTGAAATTACTTTCTGAGACACAGTTACTTTATGTGCGCCATTACTGTAAATACAGCATTTCAATAAAAATCTTGTTGATAAGATGGTACCGGTTAAACCTGGCTATAGATAGTAATAGTCTGATTATTTAATTGTATGTTAAAAATATACACTTTTAATGCTCTTATTGCAAAATACTATTAACTACAAAAGCATCGCCCCAACATAGGCCCCCTAATCCCCTCCCTTAGTAGTCGTGGGGTAATGCATAGTTGTTGTCAATCAACCTAAAATATTGTAGAACTAATTCGAACAGTAGGATATAGATATTGCAAATGTGAATTTTTTTCTATCCGGCCTGCCCCTGTGGGTGGGGCTCGAGTTGGGTGGAACTGTGTATTGTTGGTCTGCCTCTGATGGGTCAACGTGTCAAGTTGTGTGACACTTGGTTCAACGGTTTTTGCACGGGAATGGTTTATGCTTGAAAAATTGGGTTCTGGGTGAACTGCCCCTTGGGTGAGGGCGTGTCAACCCCTGAAATCCTGCGTCTTGCCATGGTATGTCACCGTGCCAAGTTTTTGTATCTCTTTTGTCAACGACTATAATATAGAGGTCACAGGTATGAAAAATTTTGGGCCACTGGGACCCAGCCCCTTGGTGAAGGGGTAAGTTTAACCGATAAAACCTTTCTCTGGGCCTGACGTGTTATCATGCTAAATTTGGTGCTCTGCGGCAACGTCACCTTGGGTCAAAAATTTTGCCGTTTTGGTCAATCCCTTTCCGGGGAATTGGGGCCTGAATTTAATCATTTACCAATGTGGCTCAGTAGGCTCAACAAATTTCGTGCAAATATGCCCACAACTTTTTGAGATATTTTTGAACACAAATCAGTGAACAGATAAATGAATTAATGAATGAATGAATGAACAAACATATCGCATTACCCTTCAACTTTTTTGGTTTTTTCGAATGATTGAGGCTATTGCTTATTGGTACTGAATACAAAAATATACGTAACTGGCTCACTAACTGATAATAGCAATAATGACTGGTTTTTGTTTTCTGATCATTATATTGTGAATTTGTCGTTTTCTTGCTGTAGATTGCGTCTGGCGGACGGATACTACTTGGCAGTCGACTTGTGATGAATGGCAAACAGAAAACGTTTGCTGTTGCTCTTTCTCGCCAGATGGCGCCTTCTGCACACATTGTTGCTTACTGCATCGTGGAAGGCGAGGTTGTCACGGATGCAATGAGCTTTTATGTGCGTGACACCCGACTCTTGCAGGTACATCTTCTATGGCACTCATCTCTGCTTTTACACTGCGTCAAAGAAACCACCCTTTTCACTTTACCAATATCCCCATTGAACCCTAACCAAATTGGATAATATTTACCAGAAATATACCTTAGACGGCTGGTAACAAAATGTTTATTTTAGTTAAATTTTGGCAATGAATGCAGCAAAAATGTCAAAATTTGATAGTTAGTGATCCACTTGAAGTGGTAATAAGACAGTCGTATACCATGGCGGCAGCAAGTGTTCAAAATTAAGTCCATTTGTTTTCACACAGGCCCGCAACCATTTAGCAACAGACTATTAATTCTTCTGGCAGTATTTCTGCCGAATATTATCCAAATCCGTTTGAGGTCAACTGAATTATTGCTATTGTAAAAAGGGTGATGTTTTTTGAGACACAGCGTATTTCATCTGCCATTGCAGTTTTGCCACTACATATAATTGAACATCTTTTCTCAGTTTACTTCTTGTGTTCACTATCATTCACATGATAGCTTTTTTGAGATATTATGATTCGGGGGTACCACGGCGGCAGCCCCACTGCCGTTCAGGCCTAGCGACCCTGCCCTCTGTGGGAGCTGTCCCCTAGTCACCCCATATTATTGTAGACTAGGGGACTTGCTGTGCTTATTTTGTGTATATCCTTTTGTGTGTACGTTATTGTGTATGTATATGTGTATTTAGTTGTTTTCGTTGTTTTCTTTCTCTTTTGTAGCATCTC
>Ga0056114_1001189_pt1 | contig 11357 bp, 9 predicted proteins | sample WorMetHERISLAND1_FD_77005 | JGI IMG/M metagenome (GOLD analysis project Ga0056114, IMG submission 77005) | Marine gutless worms symbiont microbial communities from Max Planck institute for Marine Microbiology, Germany - Olavius loisae HERON... ...
AAATCATGCCGCTAGCTTTCTTCGTTTTGACACAATACCGGCGCGTGACAGACGGACAGACGGACACGTTGCGATCACTATTACCCGCGCTAGCATAGCGTCGCGCGGGTAAAAAAATAATACGGTGCTGTTTGCCTGCCTCTGATTTTGACAGTTGTTGATGTTGCAGAAAGAATGCATCGACTGGCTTTCAGTGCTGCCCCCTGGTGCCAATGTGTTTATTGGTCTCGACGACTGACGATGAGTTAACGGAAACATTTGCCGTTAGCTCACTGTTGGCAGCAATTGCCGTGTGCTCACTGGCTGTGATAAACGACATTCCGTCCAGGCATCGCTGGGCTGCCACTGCTGCTATTGCATATAGTATTGTATTTGTTGTCTGGATGTGCCGTGTGGGGGCGCCACTCACTGGTATCTCACATTATGATTTGACCGTTACTTTCGCAATGAACCAGTTGTTACAGATAACTTATGCTTCTGTAAAGTCTGCATTTCGAAATGAAAAATCCGGAAGTTATAATTTTGATTCCACTTCTGGTAACAGCTGTCATGTCTTTTGGGGGGTTTTATTATAATGTGAGCAGTTGTCACTTATTGCTAGTCAGTTTGGCTGCATGCTATAAGCTATCACAACACAGAACTCAGACATCGAGCACGTAATGTATGTTGTTAATGTCAGTAGCCAGTACATGGTATTACGTGCACCTCTTTGTGCTTCGCTCTGGTGCCTCTTCGTATAATAGGCTTGAATTGTATTGAATGCTGTCACTATCGGACCCGAGGATTCTGGATTTAATTTCCATCAAAATCTTATCAACTGACTTAATTCTTTGTATTTATGTTGACAGCAGTGTAAATTCTGTTGTCGTACCCTTTCAACCAAATATTCAAATCGTAAAAGTATTAAATTCAAAGCTAAAAAAATTAAATTATATGTATACATGCGTACCATGGGCAGGTAGATTGGTGTACATAGCTCTATTTGCAGTCTGCAATAATCACGATAACGTTGAGTTGAGGCTAGTTTCATGGTTGATATGGTTTTGAATAAAGTAGTCAAATGTATGTGAATAATTACTCCGGGTCGTATTTGAACTCACTGCAGTTGACTGTTCCATGGTGACACACTTGTCATTATTATAACAGACTACTTCACCCGAGTCACTGACGTGCCATCTCGATTGAGACTCCGATCATCCGCCTCTGACTAACTGATTGGTTTCATCTTACAACCTCACTACTGTCGACAGTCAGGCCTTTCCAGTTTTCGCCGCCAATCTCTGGAACAGTCTCCCTGAACCTCTCACATCAGCATCATCGTTCATAGTTTTCTGGCATCGTTTACTTTTCTCTTCCAGTGCTGCAGTCCTGACTTAATTATCTGACACTCGGAGCTTACATTCTGCTGTGCACCTAGCAGTAACTTATTCAGGCCACATGAACAGTCTAGGTTTATGATTGATGATGACTACAGAGTACGGAACTGGCTTACTGTTATATATTCTGTGTGTGATGTGTACTTGCAGATTGTATTGCGATAACACTCGTCATATCTATTCAATGTTATATTCACCGTTGCCTGCCACACTGGCTGCCGCGCTGTTTCACTGCTGGTGAAGCAGCCGTCGTTGCACAAGCTGCCGCAACATTCTTGTTACATGCCGGTCGTCTCTATGTTACAGCGGTAAGTGCTCTGAGAAATGTTGATGCAGAAGGTTTTTTATTCTGAATGTTTCGCTTGACAACAAAAATGATGTGTGTAACAGCTTAAATCAGTCCATGTCACTGCTAAACAAGTTGAAATAAATTGCATGACATTACTGTGGTAACAAATTGCCAAAATGTCATAGTGTGCTGCAAATTTCTGTAAACATTTTCAGTCTTTGTTTTAGTTATTAACTGTGATCCTTCAACAGCAGTTTAAAATGTTACATTTAATTTTATTGATTTATTTTGCTATTTTGTCCACAGTGTCTGCCGGAGTTTTAGAAAATACTCTGGCCATGCTTGTGGTAATATTCAAACTTTTTGTTTTTTTATGTCTTAAAACAAAAATCTCACAAAATTCTGCTGCCTCCCAGCGTAAAAAGTAACAAAGGTGGACAATCTGCTGACAGAAACCTGTGTCCATTACGGCACATTATTATATCATTATTGTTGACGGCAGGAGTATTTACAGACTATTTTCATAATTAATGTGTGATATGTTTGTGTATGTTCTGCAGTTCAGGTCAAAGTCATTGTCTGTATCTGATGAAGAGCAGTTATTCGTGCAGGTGCTCTGTCTATCATCCTGTTGATTATGTAAATTGTTGATATGAATATTTACTACCGGTAATATGAAATCTCATGAACTGATAAGTACTTTTCACTGCTGTAACTTGTTCATGATAATTTGTCAATATACCACACACTGCAGGTGTGTAATATATAGATACATTTCGGTCGTTACTCCAAGGTAATATTAAATTCAAGTCATTGTGTGGCCCACCTACTAAGGCTTGGTTCCCATTGATATGACTACGAGTTTGGATACCCGTATATTGGTTTCGGTAAACATGAGTTTGCATGTATTCCAGTGCTGGCCTTCACAATAATACGGGTTTTGTATACGAGTACAAGATACTTAAATACGAGAACTTTTCTGTACAGTTTCTCTTTTCTACACGAAAACAGCAAAAACGGATGCCAGAATGTTTTGAAGCCAGTAATTACATCATTATTATGGCGGACTGTAATGTTGCATTCACGTATCTTAACATTTTCTCACAATATAGTGCAATAAGTGCAAGTCTTGCAAACCCGTGCAAACAAACCTGTACTTGGGCTGATACTTGTATCAGTATGAACTCAGCCTAAGCCTGAGAAGAGCCATGGTAGCAGATCAGTTTCTTGTATTACGGTCACTGAAAATGTCAGGGATGTCATGAAATTTATTTTGTCTGGAGACAATCGGTTACAGGAGGTCTGTAATCGTCATGGACTGGTAATGGACCTACCGGTATGTTTAATGTTGTGTAGTGATGGACCTGTGCTAAATATTGTTTGGTGAACTGAACTGAACTGAACTGAATTTTAGTAGCACTCTGGCAGCCAAAATGCCGAATAACTAAATACAATTCAAGAGCTAGGCTTAAAACATGATATAGCAACGGTTACAGTGTTCAAGATAATGAGTAGTACCAGTCATCAGTGATAATATTGTGATAACGCAGTGAACATACAGAGCAAATAACGTCTAGTGAGGGATTGCTCTCTTGGAGCAGGGAGAAGGTGATGAACCTGTATTTAATGTCATTGATATTTGGTCGGTGTATTGCAGACTGCAGTGCTGTCGTGCGCCGTTGTCGTTTGTCTGTGAGGGATTGCTCTCTCGGAGCAGGCAGAAGGTGATGAACCTGTATTTAATGTCATTGATATTTGGTCGGTGTATTGCAGACTGCAGTGCTGTCGTGCGCCGTTGTCGTCTGTCAGTGAGGGATTGCTCTCTTGGAGCAGTGAGAAGGTGATGAACCTGTATTTAATGTCATTGATATTGGTCGGTGTATTGCAGACTGCAGTACTGTCGTGCGCCGTTGTCGTCGTCTGTCTGTTCGTCTGTCGTCACACTCGAGCGACTGTCACATACTATCTACTCGTCGTCGCTGTCATCGTCGGCTTCGCTCACCCAATACTGACCACGTTCCACCATCGACACTTCATCGCTTGGCTTGCCGACTATCTATATGCCGACTCAGTCAAGGTAGCACACTGCAGTTTATTCTATACATTTCTCCTCTTTATCTCTTACTGACCGGTGTGTGTTTCTATCATGCACTGCTGTTGGAGCTGCAGGGTTGACACTAGCAGCTGAAAGTGATGCTATTCCAACAAATATGACTGACAGGTGTAGATCGTGATGCCGTGATTGGCTGACTGACGAACCACCAAACTGATGCTTTGTTGTGATTGTCGTCATGGCAGCCCATAATCCTTTGCTTCTGCAGCTAAAAATAGATCTCCTTGTCCGTCCAATAACTCCAGTATATAAGATCATGTTTTTGTGTACGTTGTTGTCAGCTGATGCTGTTCATATACTGGGCGGTCTGGAGCGTAGCATTGTGCTTGTTGGTCCACGTCAATTGGCTACTGCTTGACTGTCGTACACTGAAGCGTGCTGCCGGCAAGAGTGAGACTGTGCTGAGACATAGCGGTGATGATGGTATGGTCACGAGGTCTAAAGTGAAGCGTTCGTCTGCTGCCGGCCAACCATCATCGACCGTGATTCGTAAACAGTTCCACGCCGTTGCGGTTGCCATGTTCCTGCCCGGTCTGCTGTTTGATGTCAGTCTACTGCGAGTGGCTACTGGCTGCTCTCTGGTCATACTCGTGATGTTGGAGGTCAGACCACGTCAGTTGTTGTCTGTCAAGTCTCCTGCTGCAGTTTCACATATTGGCGTATTGTATTGTGGATTTGTAGTTCGTAGTTCTGAGAAAAGGGATGGCCATAGCTCTTAGGGAGATATACTTACAAAGCACACGCTCTGTGAATATTAGACTTTTGTTTTTATTTACTTACTTGCTTACTTATGCACTCTATTGTTGGTTGTTGTGAATATTGTTATCTATGTATCAATCACTGTCAGTAAATGGATGTCAACAATAAAGGACCGTTGTAGTGCTCTACAGTAATGGTAATTGGTTGACTTTACGTTTGGTACACTGGCTTCCAATGGCTGCTGAGTTACATTTGCCAAATTGGCTCCCGCGAATTGTTGAGTTACGTTTGATACAGTAGCTGCTGGTGGGTGCTCCATTACGTTTGGTACACTGGTTCCGGATGCTGCACTGCATTCAGTACACTGACCTATGGTGGGTCCTCTGTTACATTTGATACACTGACTCCTGTCAGGTCCTATGCTACGTTTATCAAAGTGGAAAGGAACGGGACACACTGCCGAAATGCCCAATCTTAAAAGTAAGAAAGAAACTTATGAGGCACAACTTTAACAGTTAGTCACAGTGTGCCACGATCTCAGCACTTGAACAAAAATGTTTTTAGTAGCCGCTTAAATCATTGAAAGCTAATGTCAGCTTGTCGCAGTTTAGCTGGAAGGCTGTTCCACAGCTTCAGACCTGCAGCTGCAAAATAGTCATATGTACTAAACGTAGCAATGCACCATGTTTGCCCACTTCCTAACATATACTCTGTTGTGACATGAATATTAGGCCATTGATCTTTTTTTTTTTGATCAACGATTTATTGGTAATGTGCTGACGGTGTATTATCATTATATTGATTGCGTAATGTAGACTTGTGACTGGAGTGAAGGAAATAATGTCTGCTGTGTAGTCGCTGCGAGTGCTTCGGATACCTCCGCTGGGAGACATCATCGGTCGTTGTTTCCAGATCTTCATTGATGATCGTGATGAAGGTGCCGTGATCCTGACTCACATTTACCTGCTGGTCGGATGCAGCTGTCCGCTGTGGCTGCACTCAGGTATGTACCAACTCTCATCTCTCCCAGCAGCTGTAGAATTGACCCGATTCATTTCCTGGCTCGATGGTGTAAAGGCCAATACGCCAGGCTTTATTGCCATTCAGTTTATTTTGTGCATGTCTGTAGTTCTCTTGCATGGTTGCTTAGGTTTTTGTATCGTTCTCGGTTTCTAGTTTTGTCAATATCAGTCAAATGATTGGTGGAGAAGGCTGATGGGTATTTTGCACCAGTCAAAGAGATTGGCTGGGAAGATTGTCTCTGAAACTACCTATAATGTGTCAAATGGGATTTTAAACTTTACTCAATTACACTTGACTCTATTGTTAATTTGTTGTTCATAACTGTTTTGAATAACATGGCATTACTTTGCCCAGTTCCAAGATAATTATTGAATATAACTTTTTAGTTCGGCACAGATATGAACCTGTAATGGCTGTCTGGAATTTCTATTTAAAATTCTCAACCATTTTGGGGAAAAAATTCTGAATACCTCGTGGTGGGGTAAAATTTTCTGACTGCATGAAGACGAGGTAATTTTAATGGACTGCCGTTTTTTATATATTTCTCCAACTCTTGCTGCAAGACTTCACAAATCGGACTCGTATCATGTTACTCGGAGTTATTGCTTGTACTTATTTTGCCCGCCAGCAGGGGATGGCGAGGCTGAGTTCACCTGATGGCTGTCTGTGGTATATCCTGTCTCCACTGGATGCAACTGCAGTTATCGAAGTTAACATCCTGCAACTGTGTTTGAAACATGGCAGAATCTTTGCTACAAGCAGCCTTCCCCATGACTGACAAGTTGTTAAGTGTTTCACCACAGACCCTCTACTCTGTTGAAGGGAGTAGACAGACCTTCGCCAGAGGAACTTACTTTTATCCAGCTTTTAGCACCTCATCTGACCCACTCATGCCGATTGCATATATTTTTGCACCAGCCTTATTACTGACAACCTCTGTAACTGCAGCTACGGCATTTATAGCGTGCCCCCACTAGTAGACCGACGGTGCATTACAAAGTTAAACAGCAGTGTTCTCAGCTGCATAAGTCAGGCAGACAGAACAGATGAGTCTTGAGTTTTTGTCTGAATGACGCTGTCGATCGCAGTTGCTTGAGTTCTGTCGGCAGCCTATTACAACTGAGAAGGCTCTGTTGTCGATACGTTGACATGTCATTGGCATGTTAAGATCACCTAGTAAATCTTTTTGCCGATGCTAACAGGCACGATCTATGGTGATTTGTTGTCAGGGTCGAGTGTTCCTCTATCTGTCTACAGTGGATTGATATGTCTTGGTGCCGGCGACACAGCGGCGTCTATCGTTGGCTCAATGCATGGACGACACCAGTGGCCAAGTTAGCTCTACTGATCATATCATGGATTTTATAAAAGAAACCAACTTCTACCATCTTGTTCGGTCTTTTTTACACTAACTGTCATAGCTTTGTTTTTACTTTTAACAATATTATTCATTTATGTAATCTTAAGGCGTGATTTCGGAAGGTCAAACAACTCAAACACGTTTATGTTCGCGAACAATCCTGATTTTGGAAAATTGTTTAAGGTCAAACAGAAACGTGTTCGAGTTTTGTTTCACGAACAACTCAAACAGGTTTGGGAGCTGTTTCAGCTGCCGTGAACGTAAACAAATATCGATATGCATATGCATACCGCGCTACATTCCCGTAACTGATGCATTTGTGTGAGAATAAGAGCATAATTTTTTTGTTAAACAGTAATTATGACGCATATATAATGCTTTTATACAAGTTTTAGTAAAAATAATAATTAATAAAAATTTATTTAACAAAGTGATGTTATTTTGTTTTCGTTTCATAACCAAACGTGATTTTGACTGTGAACAGGTTGAACAGCAAACAAGTCAAACAGAACTGAAACAATGTTTAAGTTGTTTGACTTTCCGAAATCACGCCTTTATTCTTGTTACAGTACATGTATATAATGTTAGTTATATATTTTCTTCACTGCAACCAACATGAATGGCACTGTATAGCCTAATTGTGCTGATGTGCCGTTAAGAATCTATTCACTCTCTCACTGATCATATCGGTTAGCATAGAGTTTGTGACTTCACCGCTGGAAGCAGCTGTTACTGTCCATTTGCTGTAGAAATAATTACAGTTGTTAATTTCATGTCTCACCCTCTGAGGGGCCCGTTGAGGTGGATCAGCTGACCCGTGAAATGTTAGATTGGATCAGCAATTCGATATCACTGATCTCAGACAAGTGTCAACATAACTGGAGTGATAGAACAGGCTCTGTTGTTTTGAACAAGGTAATGTCGGAATTGTGATTAGCTAACAGGCCGTTCCATCATCTGTATTGTTAACAAGAGCATCTGCTGATGTGCCATGTGTTTACATGACACGGTCATATATCTGCCGGGCAAAGAGCGAGAAACATGTTCTAATTTACATTGAAAATTCTACAAACACGTAAACAGTCTGGTGCTTGGTAAAATTTACTTCTTTGGCACTGACCACAATGAAATGCCGGTTGATAAACTACTCAGTAAACTGCACAGATTTTACTGAATTATGTATTGTAGCCTACATTTTACACTGGAGTCAGAAAAGCTGCCACTTGTTATTCAATCATTATTTTCACGGATCTTTACGAATCTAACAAAATTTTCACTTCTGGTTGCTGCATTAAATTTGCTTAAGTTCCTAGCACACCTTCAACGCGTTGCTGCCCTACCTTGTGAGATACACAAGATCATAATTAATCATATTCTGATACGTTTAACACCAATCAACTTTCAGTGTTGGATTGCAGAAAATACTCGAGATTAACTCAAATCGAGATTAACTCAGCGTCAGAGTTTTCTCTGTGATAATATACACGTGTGTTAAGCAGTCGATGTGTAGCTGTTGTTCAGACTATAAATGATATAGTTTATACAGGGTGGATCAAATACTGGCTTACTCGGTAGCACTACTGGTAGCGTGTCGGACTAACAATCGGAAGGTTGTGGGTTCGATTCCCGCTAACGCAGTGTGTTTCACAGTTGACAGGTAACCACCTGGGGTAAACTGTCCGCTGTCGCCGGCCGCCACTCTTTCTTCCGAGCTGTTGGAAGTTGGAGTTTAGACTATCGGCGTTGATGGACTCGGATCTGGCATGGGTAAATGGTACGAGCGCTAGATAAAGCTGATGCTATGCTGATGCTTTCAAGCGCTCTATAATATCGGGAGCCATTTACCATTTTACCATTTTACGGTGTATGCTAGTATATGTTAACAAATTTATTTTGAAATTAATCTTCTAATAAGCAAAGTGGACCTTGTGACCATGTGTTTATTCAGACTTTGTGTTGTGTTAGATTCTCAGAAGACACTCGAGGGCAGCTTTGCAGCGTTCGTTGCTCAGTTAACCTCAGTCATTATCATTGAGAGAATTGGTGAGTTGTGCTAATCTACTGTACAGTCTACGTGCTCAAGAACTCACTAGCCAGAGTGATCAACTCAGCCAGACAGCACCATCACATCACACCCATTCAGAATCAGCTGCACTGACTACAGCAGTGCTGACATGTACAAATGTCTGTTCATTGCTCAGCCAGACCAAGTATCAATCCTGTTGAGTGACTACACACTGACGCTTGAACTTTTATCATCAGACCGCCATCTGCTATATTAGAACGGTCAAAGTTATATCGTGTCAAAAAGGATGGAAAAAAGAAGGGAAATGGTATTGCTTAGCCCCAAACCTAATTACTACATCATCACTGGCCACTTTGACAATAATATGGTTATTACCATAAGCTGGATGTAATACTGCACTACGTTGTCTCAAGCAGTCATGAAATTGTAGTTTAATTAACCCTCCAATTAACCCTTGACCCCCACTGTTGCCTTGGTACACACTATATGTCGCTATAAAGCAGTGCTATAAAGCGTCCCGGTTAAGCCGTCATTTGTAATTTTTGACATCCGGGCACTCTGACGCTCACGGCTGAGCGTCAGAGTGTTTGGGTGTCAAAAATTACAAATGACTGCTTAACCCGGTCTGGCACGGGATGCTTTATAGCTGTACGCATATGGCAACAGTTGGCGTCAGAGGGTTAATCATGAAAAATCGTGAAATTTGCTTGCCGGCACCTGTACACATAGCCTACATACTGCCGTAACTCAGTGCCGCCTGATTGGCTCGTGTTGATCTGCTTGTAGGCAACATCTTCGTACACAGCTGGGTTCACGTCTGCCTCTCACTCGCTCTTGTTACACTTCTTGAAGCCGTGACGTCACAGATTGACAATCTCGTATTGCCGCTGTACGCGTATATGTTACTGTCACAGTCCTAGTACAACGCCGCCGCTGCTGTGATAATGTCAACGATCTCATCATAGTCTTTAGCTTTGTGAGTCCCCAATGCCGAAATCTAGTCGGCCCGAGGGGCCACAACAGTATATATCAGTGTCTGCACGGCATGGCTCCAGCGTACACTGTACATGACTGATTTCCAGAGATTACCGAAAGTGCAGAATGCTGCTGCACGAATTGTTTGCCAAGCTCCACGACGTCAACATCACTCCGTCGACCTTCTTAAGGATCTCCATTGGTTACCGGTGCGTGGCCGAGTCGACTACAAGATTGCCGTCCTCTGTTATAAAGCCGTCAAACTGCAACAACCATCGTATCTTACTGGTCTACTCTCGTCATACAGACAGTCGTGTGTTCTGAGGTCATCTACGTCAGACCTACTGTCAACACATTCCTCGTCGACAGTGACGCGAGTGTCGAGTTAATCTTCGTGAATGTTGTTGTAGCCACCACCCACCGCGGGACATGAGTATGCTGAGACTGAGAGAGTAGGCTGTTAATGGACTTCAGCTTTAGCATCTTAACCCTTTGATGACCACTGTTGCCATACGGATACAGCTATAAATAAGCCGTCATTTGTAATTTTTGACATCCGGGGCTTCCGGGCACTGTGACGCTCAGGATCCATATGGCAACAGTGGGCCTCAAAGGGTTGACTTAGTAGTGATGGGTAGTCACTAAATTTTTACTTAACAAAATATCACTTGTCTTGTAATGAATAGGCTAAGGGTGCATTCACATTGTTCCGAGTACGAGTCCGGGTACCTGCATACGGGTTCCAGTAAACACCGGTATGCGTGTATTCAAATAGTGGCCGTTCACATTTACACAAGTTCTGTACGAGTACGAGTTACCTGTGAATTTCACTCGTACGAGCAGTTTCTGAGCAGGTCGTATTTTTATCCAACCCGTACGATGTAAACAAACAAAATTTGTATAAATTTAATTTATACACGGCCATTACGCATATTTTACGTCATAAATTACGTCACTGTTAATTATTCATTGGTAGAGGTGCGCGATTAGTAGAATTATTAACGATTTAGTGGAATATTGTAACTTTTTCGCAATGCGTTCTCTCGATTCGATTTTACTGGAAATTGTCGGTAGACACGCGTCGAGTTGTCCGCGCACAAGCGACCATGAACGCTCACTCGTACGGGTGAAACTTGTACGAGCCGTAAACCGAAACCTGTACTCGGAACTCGTACTCGTATCAATCTGAACGTAGCCTAATCCTGTGTTAATGCGTTAATTAACGCACGAATTCGATAGGTCTATTTATAATGTAAGTAAGTAAGAAGAAGTTAGGTATTTACATAGCGCCAAAGTCTCAGAAGAGAATCAGGGTGCATTATGGGGGCTGCTAGGTGGCAGGGTAGGCTGACTGAAAGTAGTGCGTCTTAAAGGGGAACTAAACCCTTAAAAGAACATGGCCTAAAATTAAAGTATATATTTAATAAACTTTAGTGGCGTTAATGAAAGTGATAAAAGTTTTCGCATAAAAGAGATGTTTGATGATAAAAATGACG
>Ga0056114_1001190_pt1 | contig 11355 bp, 8 predicted proteins | sample WorMetHERISLAND1_FD_77005 | JGI IMG/M metagenome (GOLD analysis project Ga0056114, IMG submission 77005) | Marine gutless worms symbiont microbial communities from Max Planck institute for Marine Microbiology, Germany - Olavius loisae HERON... ...
AAACACTGCCCAGACCATCGACTTCATCACTCTGATTTTCAACGCTGACGTGACGTTTTTGTCCTTCCAAATGGTAGTCAGTTCAACTGCCTTCTGACGAGCCATTGCTATACGTCTTTTAATTTACATCAGGTGCTCAAAATGACCCTTTTGTTCTTACACAGGCGGTGAGTCGCACACGCCACTGATCTATCGCTTCGTCTATGACGTTTTGTCCAGCGCTGTGCCACACACTCAACAGGCGCTGACACAGCTCGTCGACGTCATTTACGCGTTTCTCGTAGACCCGCTGTTGCATTACAGCCCAGATCTTAATGATAGATAGTAGGATAAGTAAGTAAGTAAAATATTATGCAAAATGCCTACTAATTTATCACAGTAAACGAAAATTAAATGATTTGGACTATTCCATTAGTTGTAAATCAAATGTCCTACAGTTGTACACATAACATTTCAAGTTTCACAAGGTAGTGTGGCAACATATTTAAGGTGAGGCGAAAATTTTAACAAGTTCTTATTCCGCAATTTATTGTTGTATATAGCAGTGAAAAAATTACGAAAATCGGTCAATATTTGCCAGAGTTATCACAAAATAAACTTGTCTCGTTTTTTATGGTTCACGGTGTATAATCGTTCTTACATACTTACATACTTGTACAAACTTTCAGTATCACTTGACGATGCTGTTACAACGCATGTTAAAGAATGGATGGATGGATGGTTAGGGTTTAACTGCATTTTAGGCACGCAAGTAGCTGCTATATCATTCATGGCTGAGGAAGTTTAAAGTTTATTTCAACCACAAAGTCAAGCACGAGACTGCACATGTTAAACAGCTTGTTGATAATGTGTGCAGAGATATCGACTCGACGACGGGCAAAATACGTCGAGCTCTGCTGCAGTTCACTCCACAGAGGTACACGATCACGCCTTGACTCACTATGAATATGGATGAGGAGAAGCCGCTGTGCCCATTGGTGGCTCCACAATGTAATACTTCAGTATGCCCCCTCTCACAGAGTAGATTTACGTGATTTAGTGTTTTGAAAATATACGTTATGACGGCTAGTGTTTTTCACTTTTCTGTTAAGTGTTTAATTGGTTATAATACTTACTATGTACTTATCTGCTTGGTTACTTGAAATCTTATTACTGTGAAATTGATAGTCACTGATTATAAGAGAACGGACAGCCAGCCAATGCTATAGTTGATACCTGACATTGGCACCTTCTCTGTCATCAATCTGCAGTCTCTGAACATGCATCTCTTTAGTTGCTGCTATGCTTAACCCTTTGACGCCCACTGTTGCCATATGGGTACAAATGTAAAGCATCCCGTGCCAGACCGGGTTAAGCCGTCATTTGTAATTTTTGACATCCGGGCGCTCTGACGCTCAGGACTGAGTCATAGTCTTCGCTGGAGTGACTGAAGTTCATAACATCACTTCATCAGTGCCAGCACCAGCGAGAACATCTGACAGCCTGATATACTTGAATGATGTATGACCAGCGTAAATAGATATCTTAATTGTGTTGAGTGTACCTAATTGAGGTAAGTTGACAGTGGAGACTGGTTGATGTACTGTGCAGCTGGACACATGTACGATGGCTTGATCCAAACTGTACCTACATGAGGGTCGTCGCCGTTTCCATCCTCGTTATCATGTGGCAGGTAATTAATTAGTAGTTCAGCGCTCGCAGCAGCAGCAGCAGTCGTCATAGTAGTAGTAGCATGCTACTGCTTACTGCATTGTCAGCCAGTGATATATCATTTGGACAGATTTATGAATGAATGTTGAACGGTGTTTTTTTACCTGCACTGTGTGTTCTGCACTTGTGGCAGTTTATACAGCAGTATTGTTCACTATGTTGAGAACTCAACTGTCAGTCTTAATTACAAGCTTGACTCAATGTGGTCTCGTCCCGTATACATACATGGTGGTCCATAAAAAGTGGCAGTAAACTTACGTCAGTAACGTCGGCAAATTGCACCACGCTAATCAGAAGTTGGCTGCGCGCACATGACAATGCAAAAACATTTCAGCATATTGTCGTGTGTAAACACACTACCTTGCAACATCAGACAACAGCGCTTGGTTATCTGCTGTCAAGCCATGTGCCTGTGGCCCGTGTCTTTTCGGCAGTGCAGATCATGCAATGATATATAGCATACGCCGCCTAGTGTGTGTTAAATTGAGTTGGTTGCTTGTAGTCTATGTAAGATGTCTTTCAAGCTTCATGTGATCCAGTTTTTGTTTGGAAACTCGTTAATTAATTGCCTGGTCCCACACTTCTGTGAATCTCACGAGTTTCTTGATTAGAATTTCCTTTTCTTCTGTTATAATTTTAATTTGCAGTCGTCACTGACAAACAATAAAGGTCTGTGATGTGATTAAAAAATGCTATGAAAACTGTAAAATAACTAACTGACTGTATTTTGTTGTTTTTTTTATTTCTGGTCCACTTGGTGTGAAAATTATTGAAATCGGCTAAGATTTGCCAAAATTACCAACGAGAGTTTACTGCCACTTTTTGGACACTTTGTACACCGTGTCTCAAAAAAACAAGCAAAATTATTTTTGTTGTAACTACGTCAAACTTACACCAAATCTGACAATTTTTGGCAAAATGATGGCAAATTGTCTACAATTATATGAGGTGCACTCATTTTCCACCTCACCTAACTCACGTCAATGCACTACTGTTTTTAAACGCAGATGTTCCAAATTGTTACATAACGCTGTAATTATAAGTCTTCAGTAAGCTTTCAAACGACTTAATTAGCATACAGCAGGGGTCGGCAAACTTTTTATGATAGAGGGCCGGATGGGCCTCCAACGAGCTTGGCGCGGGCCGGACCGGTATAAAGGCCACAAGTCAACACGCTCAATATATCCATGTAACCAAACGTTTATTTCAGAAAAGCATGTATAAGCATACAAGCATGTAACAGTAAATCAATAAGAAGAGTTATACTGGCTCTTCTCAGCACACAAAAAGAGATGTGTGGCACAATTGAAGAAGAGGAGAGAAGAAGAACTTGATTGAGATGCTCATCCGACAGCTGTGCCATGTAGCGAGATTTGGTGATTTTCTTTCATCTGTGCGAACAGCTGCTCACAACTGCAGGTCGATCCAAACATGGCAGCAATCTTCTTTGAGTGGCGCACAAGAAGAGGGAAGTCATGCTTGTTCATGTTGATTCACAATGAACGGGTGTGTGTACGCTAGCCTATAAGTTTGAGTACGACTGCTAGGTGACGTGAAGCTGGGTGTCAGGTGACCCACTTGCCACTTGGTGCTGTATCATGAGTCATGCTGCTGTTGCTGCAGCGGCTGCAGGCCAATTGCAGTGCCTTTCTCACTGATTCACGGTCACTGATTGTGTGTGTGTGTGTGAAACGCCAGGCCATGGTCCACTCCACAGGTGACAACGCGGGCCGGTCATAATGTTACGCTTGCGGGCCGTATTTGGCCTGCGGGCCGGACTTTGCCGACCCCTGGCATACAGTAAACCAAAATATGGTTTATTTAGCAGAATTATAAGTTTGTGTAACAGTTCGTTTCAGAATTGTCAGAATTTGTGCTCTTGTCCAGTTTTTGGTTCTGAATTCTCTAAGAAAACGGGTAGCAGTGTAACCTTTCAGTTGTTGTAAATTTTTGGTCAAAATCTTATCTTCCTTTGAAAAAGCCTTTTGATGAAAATGCATACGAAAATATATCAGCTGTTGTACACTTTCAGTGTAGAATATCTAAGCGGTTAACATTTAAACTACAAAATAATTAAATCATGTGGCGCCTTCTGTCGAATTGATGGTGCCATTGTGAGCAATCTGACACTAACAATTAGGCCTACAGCGTTATGTGATAATTCGGAACATCTGCGATTAACACGGTAGTGCATTGACATAAATTAGATGAGGTGGAAAATGAGTGCACCTCATATAATTTTAGACAGTTTGCCATCTTTGTGCCAAAAATTGTTGGATTTGGTGGAAGTTTGACAGTTATAACAAAAATAATTTTTGCTTGTTTTTTTGAGACACGGTGTAGATATTTAGGTCCGTAGTCATATTATTTCCTGTCTGTGAAAACTGATGTTTGTACATGTTTTAGCTGGTTGAGCTCAATTCGTTCTTTTTGAAGCATATCTTCGTCGTTGGACCAAGTCATCCACTGTGCATAGGTCGACTGCTGCTCATTGCAGTCATATCGGCTCCATCAATCAGGTCCACATGCAGTTTTTGCACTTAACCCTTTGACGCCCACTTCTGCCATATTCGTACAGCTATAAAGCATCCTGTGCCAGACCGGATTAAGCCGTCAACCGTCATTGTAATTTTTGACATCCGGGCACTCTGACGCTCAGCCCTGAGCGTCGAGAGTGCCTGGATGTCAAAAATTACAAATGACGGCTTAACCCAGTCTGGCACACGATGCTTTATAGCTGTACCCATATGGCAGCAGGGGGCGTCAGTGGGTTAAATGACGACATTATTTTGTCATGTTTTGGTTTTTTGATAACCGAAACTCTAGGAAGTCTATGTATGGGCGGCCAGTTATTTAGCAAATAGACTCACAGTTGAACAACTAGCTGTTTTCTTGCTGTCACCCGAAGCTGATGTCTAACCTCTGTTAGACTTCGCTTTGCCTGTGGAATCGATGTTGCTGGAGGTTAAGTTGGTTTTCTAGTCAGAATCACAGGCAATATTTGAATAATACTGATGGTAATTGTCGTGAAGTTTGTATTGCTGTGATGTATGTCGTTTATTACATGTAACAAACGTACATGTTATACAGTTGATAAAATCATGAAAAGCAAATGAGTAAAGAAAAAAAGAACACAACATAATACAGAAAAAAACACAGGCAACAACCTGATGATGAAACAAATAGGCATATTAACTAAGAACTAATAGACTGAATGAAAAGGATGATGCCGTTGATTACAGCTAATCTAACAACACAAGCAGAGAGTTGAGCTGTATAGTGTATAGTGTATGTCTGTTGACATAATGTTGTTACTGCGTCATGACTTTTTACCATTCTATTCTCTGCACAGACACAGACGTATAAACAGCGCCGTGAAGGTGGAAACGTTTATTGATGATGTGAAAGTCTTACGTTGTGGTTGGTTTTGTGGCTATGAATAGAATTAGTCTTGGGCTTACCAAACATGAGTTGTTATATATTATTATTGTGTAACCAATTGATGGTATACATTCAGCTGGCTTGGTTCATCATTCAAAGGACATCTTAATCAATCAATCAATCAATCAATCAATCCATCAATCAATAAGGTGGCCTAAGTAACAAGCAGCTACCACAAGGACCACGCATAGTAACAGTTAATTTATAAAACTAGGCCAGGATATGAGAGTCGAAACAGATGCAGTTTTAGTCGTTTTCTGGAGGTGAGAGGAGATGGTGATATCATATCACACCTGTTTACTGTCACTAGTAGTGACTTTCGACTGAGAGCACAGTCATACTTAGAGTGTAATGTGCCCTCGGTCAACGTGTAGGGAGCGTCTCATAAACACTCACTGTCACTGTGCTGATGTCTGTGTCTGTGTGTGTTTCTAGACAGTATTACTCATATGTGACTGACACCCAGTGTACACGTGTTGGAACACAGTGCTGGCTGTTCTGGTAAGCTTTGTTTCTGTGTCACCTTGTAACATCTTGTCACCTTCTTTCTGTGTCACCTTGTTGATGGTAATTGCTACTCGTAGCTCAGACTCAATTGGACATTGGCTGATAAACCAGTAAGCAGCATGTGCTTGAAAAGTAAGTTAAAACTAAGTAAGTAAAACTACATGTATGTGCCAGTTTTCTGCACCAACCTGTATATTTGTCGAGGTGATGAATACTGCATAGACTGGTGACCAGTATGTGCATTAACCCTTTGACGCCCACTGTTGCCATATGGGTACAGCTATAAAGCATCCTGTGCAAGACCAGGTTAAGCGGTCATCTGTAATTTTTGACATCCGGGCACTCTGACGTTCAGCTATGAGCGTCAGAGTGTCTGGATGTCAAAAATTACAAATGACCGCTTAACCCGGTCTGGCACAGGATGCTTTATAGCTGTACCCATATGGCAACAGTGGGCGTCAAAGGGTTAAGTAGTTGGTGACTGACTGATGCTAGTCTGACGTGTGTCTGTTGTAGTGCCATCACATTCACTGAGTTCATTGTCTGTGTCAAGTTTGGTGCACAGATCTTCAAACAGACTCAGATGCTCTACGTCCTCTACTGGCTCATCTTCCAGGTAACGTCATCGTCTGTCCCACCTCGAGGACCTTGGACCTAGACTAAAATCTTAGTGAAATTTGACCTCACCCAGGGCACGTTCGATAATTAAAGAGCAAATCTACCCAAGTAAGAGGGCATGGCCTGCAGATCACTGTTATATTCTCACGATCTGCCTTGGAGTAAACATATGCAACCAATCAATAATGGTTCAAAACACAGTATAGGGAATTGAATAAAAGTAAAATGAGTAAAACACAATACCATTTTTTGTCCTAAAAATTCACATATTCATTGTATCTTCTTATACGCAAATATACACAGCTACACACTCGTCAAAAATAAATCGTTTCTGACAGCCTCCATTTTGCCGCATGTAAACAAAGTAATTCCCGCTTTAAAGATCGAAACGCTCACAGTCTCAGTCCCGAGTGTTTAGAGCGTGCTTGGATAAATCGGAGCAATTATTTTCAAGTGCATGCAATAATGATCTGAGTGAGTTAACAAATGGATATCTGACACCACTGAGTGCTCTGATAAATCTGAAATATTATTCGAACACGCCCCCATTGTAATCTGGATTTGGTGCAGAAGCTGTACACCTGAGACTCCTAACGTTGGGTTAGTCGTCGTCATACCTGACAGGTGTCGTAGAATGTCGTATCATATAATCTACCTGTACGATCACTTCCCTCCACTTCACAGACTGTGTACTGTCATTTGTTGAGAACTGTCAGTTGCTCAGTCTAGTCCAAGGATCATGACAAGTGATCACAGATGTATTGTAATATATGTAACAGAGCAGCTTTTTGACAGTCGTGATACGATCTGATAGCAGAGTTTAATGTGGACTAAAAAGCTGACGTGCCTGCACATGCACCTGCCGTCATTGCCTCACCTGTATTACTTCCAGTGTCAGTGTGAAGGTGACATGAGTGATGTGGCTCTGTAGATGGGCTCAGGTGAGCTGTGTGTCTGCCTGTGTGCTCACCTGTATTACTTCCAGTGTCAGTGTGAAGGTGACATGAGTGATGTGGCTGTGTGATGGGCTCGGGTGTGCTGTGTGTCTGCCTGTGTGCTCACCTGTATTACTTCCAGTGACAGTGTGAAGGTGACATGAGTGATGTGGCTGTGTAGATGGGCTCAGGTGTGCTGTGTGTCTACCTGTGTGCTGTCATCGCTCGCCGTACTAAGGTATCTGTGCAGTTTATAATATGATATTTACTGACGGTCACGAAATACAAATAGTAGTAAGTCCGTTAGCAGCATGAAAACTTGCTGAGATTACTGTCCGACGAGTAAGTTGTGATAAAAAAGAAGTGTCTGATTTAAATTAACTTTGCCTTGTAGCTCTCTTCTCCCTGTGATATTCTAATCCCTGTCTACTGTGCACAAAGAATTTTGCAGCTGGCTTTTCAATCCGGCACTGTTGGTTTGAGTAACATCTTCATCACTCTTGACAGTCTGTCCACAGAGCGAATCCTGTAAAGATGTGAACACAGAAATCAGACGGAGCTGATGAAGATATTAATATGGCGTGCAGCTTGGCAGTTCAGAGCTGCCATCATGGATAGATGCTACGGGCGACAGTGGATGTGCCACATTGTGCCGGGCTAGTGCGTCGTCTTGATGAACCAAAACCTATCGATTCACCTTTAATTCTTTGTTTTTTTTGTTGTTGTTTGCATAAGATAGCATGCAACTGGACAAATGCCGGCTCCCATGATTTGTTGATAATGTTGGTGGTAAGATGTGATCCAGGGACAACGTTCGCTGGTGCGCACACAAACTATGACTTTCTGATTACTTATACAGAATACTTCGGTCTTGACGAGTCACAGTTCTTTTGGTTTTCTAACTGGAGTTCTTTACTTAGCCTAATAAGTAAGGAAGTAAGAACATTTCTATAGCGCTAATTATAAAAAGTCACTAGGCGGTGTGGTCCCATAACCCAAACAAACGGGTCTTTAATTGCCGTTTAAACTGTCCTAGACTGTTAGATTGTCTTAGTTCGGTTGGCAAAGAGTTCCACACTCGTGGGCCAGCAATGGCAAAACACCGGTCGCCGTAGATAGTCCGTGTACGTCGGACGGCGCAGGTCACAGAGTCAGACGAACGGAGTCGACGTGGACGGACGTTGGAGACGAGTTGACAGTCATCTGCCAAGTACGACGGTGCCAGGCCGTTTAGACACTGGTAGACCAGTGTACCAGTAGTACCATACACAGTAGTCCTTGTGTGGGCTCGGGAGCACTGTAGAATATGCCCACCTCGTTTCCTGGCCAAGTGTCGTATGAGGCAACTAGTTTTGTTTTGATGTGTTTTGTGTTGTTTGCTTTCCTGGGTTGTGTTCAGTTTTTGAAGTGTGTCTGTTTTTGATTTGTCTTCTGTCCAGTATTTTCCAGCGTGTACCAGCGTGAATGTCACTTTATAACCTAATTGTGCCGTTAAGAATCTGCTCTCACTCACCGTGATGTTTTTGATGCAACGATACAGCGTAAAGAGCAGGAACAAGTCAGGCGAAGCAGTTCTTATCAGTCGACAGAGCATCATCCTGCAGATTCTGTCGCTGACGTCAAGTCAAACTCCTCATCCAGTCCTTTACACGCGGCCACGGCGGACGACATTATGTTCGCTCAGCGACCACTGAACGCCAACGGACGGACGCTGATACATCGACACGGCTTCGCTAACGGCATTCCAGCGAACAGAGAATAGTTGTCCCCTGTTGCGACGTCCGTGTTTTTACTTCTTATCTTTGTTATCGTTGTGTTTTACGACAAGAAAGTCAACTAGTTGTTGTCAGCGTTTAGTGTCAATTTCTGTGTGTTCAGATAAACAGCCAACCTTCTCTTGTCTGATTTCTGAGTTAGCCAGTAATCGCGGCATTTTTTAGACGCATGAGTTGTTCGTTAAGTTTGTCGGAGAATTTCTAGACGAAAGAAAATATTGAAAATGTTATTATTCTGTTGATAGTTAGGTCGACTACTCAAAGTCGACCTAATGAAGCTCCTCTCAGTGTCTGCCCGTCCATACATATGTACAGCCATACATCTCTACGTCCACAAAAAGTATTTCCGATTTGAACGAAATTTGGTGTGTAGGTAGAGGTCGATGAGTGATACACGACGGTATGCCGTATGACCCGATCCAAGGTCAAGGTCAAGGGCACGGAGGTCCAAAAGTTGCAAAAATGGTCGGTTTCAAAGTCTGTCTCCTCCGTTGTTATGCATGTAATCAAAACACTAATGGTGGATTATGATACTCCTAGACAATATGTAAATTTTAACCGGACAGATTTTTGATATTCGTCCTCGTTCGGCGTCACGTGACCATCAAACATAGGCTGTTCCATCTTTGGCAAACGAATTTTATCTCTTACGAGGAGTCACCCAGCAGTTCCGTATGGGGCTTGCTATTATTACTATTATTATTGACTCTGTTATTGTTGCAGTATTAACGGAGACAGCTCAGTTTGTTCCGTTTGTGTGCATGCGATAATTCTGAGGATATTCTGACGATTATTGTTGGATTTTTGTAGTCGATTTCTTCAGCATTCTGAAAATGTGATAATTTTATTGTGAGTTGAATTTCCGAAGCATTCGTGTCGTTTTCTGTCTGTTACCACATTCCTCCGTGTTGCTCATGAGATCACGTTACAGCTCGTTGTGCAGATCTTTTTCTACGCACATTGTGTGTTTAGTGTTTTGAATATTTCTATGTGTGTGTGTCGATACATCTATGTGTAGATGAGGTTGATATTGTGCTTATTACAGTGTTTTTTGTCAGCGTCCACCAAACATTCTAGTCTTCCCGCTATAATGTGTTCTTATCAGCTCTGTAATGGTTGCTCCTTTGGCATTTTTATGATCAATAATTTTCAGGTACATTTAATGATCGAGCTGCATTTTAACGCGCTACTTTTTTTAGTCACAATTAAGCTTTTAACCCTTAGACGCCCACTGTTGCCATATGGGTACAGCTATAAAGCATCCTGTACTAGCCTGAGCTAAGCTGTCATTTGTAATTTTCGACATCTGGAAACTGACGCTCAGCCCTGAGTGTCAGAGTGCCCGGATGTCAAAAATCGCAAACAACACAGGATGCTTTATAGCTGTACCCATATGGCAGGGTTAAATGTTGATTGAGTATTAATTAATCTGCCACATTTCTGAAGTTTGTGCAGTGAATGTTTGTGAGCTCTCAGATGAAACAACGTTCAAGTTTATTCGTCAGAAAAGACCGCAGATTGTGTCTATTTTTTGAGGAAGAAATTGTGATTTATCTCGAAATAATCTGGCGGCCGCAATCAACATTGATGAACTCACTCAGATGCAGAGAGTCCTGCAAATCTTTGTGTGTTTCTTTACAATCTGCGCCTCGTTTGCATTGTTTTCAATTAATGCCATTTATTTAAATCGCCGTGTGCCAAACGCCGTTCAACATTTCTTCCGTTGTTTTGAGCCAAATTCTTTTTGGTAGACACTTGTCGTTTGTTGATGTTGTGGTTGATGTAAGTTGGCTTCTCGCCAGTTTCTTGTCATTTCTAGTATTATTTGTTTTTATTTAGTAATATTTGTAGCATTATCAGTTAGCTGTTAGTCGAGTTGATGTAAAGCGGTGTACGTTAGGCAGATTTTATGTCATTCCGTGGAGGACGAGCGTAGTTGCACGCAAATTCTGAGAATGTCGACAACGGCATCCTCGTTTGTTTATTGCGTTACTTGCAGTTCCCAAGAAACAAAGACTGAAGGATTTCAGTAGAGATGGGAATCGAACCTAAAAATTCAAGTTCGGGTTCGGTTCGGTAGGCCTTGAAGTTCGGTTCGGTTCGGATAATGTTGTAGTTCCGGTTCGGTTCGGTTCGGTCAATCTTATAGTTCGGTTCGGTTCGGGTTCGGAACTCCGGATGATTTTTTGTTTTCGGATTTGGGCTCGTTTTCTTCATATTGCACCTGATTACACTTACTGGCTAGTAAAAAATATCAATGTCAATGCCATTGCCTTCAATAATAGTGTTATTAAATCAAAGTCATAGTGAAAACATTGCAGTTCATCATAAGTCATCGTTAACTCATTAAGTAGCAAAAATGTAATGCC
>Ga0056114_1001191_pt1 | contig 11355 bp, 6 predicted proteins | sample WorMetHERISLAND1_FD_77005 | JGI IMG/M metagenome (GOLD analysis project Ga0056114, IMG submission 77005) | Marine gutless worms symbiont microbial communities from Max Planck institute for Marine Microbiology, Germany - Olavius loisae HERON... ...
AGTAGTTTTCGAGATATTGCGCTCTAAGCGTATTGGGGTCACGAGTTTGACCTTTCAAGGTCACGTGACGTCATCGGTCACGTGACCATTCGATAGCCCATATGCCATTTCCTATTGGTAGTTTGTTGGAACCAAACCTCTATCTCTAACGGTTTCCGAGATATTCAACGTCAAATGTAACGCAACGGTTGACGTGACCTTGATACGACCTCTAAACAAAGGTCAAGGTCATTCATTTTTGTACCAACCGATTTCTCATATACGACTTCCTATAGTAACGTTTGCTCTAGGACGCACCGTTTAGCCACAATACATAACGTCACAGACGACAGACGACGACAGACGGACGCAATACTGTAGCATAAGCGCGACCGTTAGTACGGTCGGCTAATAAAAATGATTCACTGGTTGCAAATGTGTCTTTTTATCACTGTCTCTCAATCAATCAATCAATCTCTATTGTAAGATGAAAGGCGCTCACCTGCACAGCGTCTGACTGCTCTGATCGAGTTTGTCCAACGCTGACCAGACAGTGCATCGTCTCGATGGCAGAGACGTTATGCTACATGGCTGACTGCCAGCGCCAGCAACCGTCAGACAACCACTTTGCAGTGCTACAACAATACACCGGCTCATTAGACATACCAGCTCACCTCCAGCACAGCTATTAAGAAGTTTATCTGAAATTAATTACTTAAGTAACTAACTAACTGATACTTCTCAAAGAACGTAAGAAATGGATGTTTTTAATGAAAAATATTAAATGCTTTGGGCTGTAGGGGACAACAGACGAGTTTATAACGGCGAAAAACAATCTGGAAACAAATAAGGCCAAGCGAGGGTCGCAAGGGAAGTCTCGTGGGTGGACGGTAAGGTGCCCCCCTCCCAAACACGACATTGTCTACAGAATAAGCCTGTGTCAGAGATAGACTCACTGTGAATGAGCGACTGCTTGACAGGCTTGGCACAGCTGCTGAGGTCAAATATTGTGCAGACACCATCGTGTGCCAACGCCAATGAACCGCTTGCAACGAACACACAACAACCATATCTACCGACTTACTTAGGTACTTTTCACCGCAAGATGCTACACAGAGCGCGGTATTGCTGCGGCAATGCATCCGTCTGTCCGTCTGTGACGTTGATGTATCGTGGTCACACAGGTTCAAATACATCGAAAATAATTTCATGGCTAATCAGCCTGGGCTTTCTTCTCTCTGTAGACACCGACATCACGGATCTACTCCAAAGGAAATACCCGAAATAACATGGGGCAAATAACATGCGACATCATGTTGTGTTGTTATTTATTTATAGTTTCACATTCAGATCTGCTTTTATGCAGTAAATGTGAAATAATAATCAAAGATTCATTTGCTGTAGACAAAAATACGCTGCATCGTGTTTCCCGGAGACAGCACTGCTTTCTTGTTTACTTACTTACTTACTGAATGCCATCTTGGTATAACCAGTCACCTAGGTCAACTCAGCCTTTCATCCTTCTGGGGTTGACAAATGAGTACCGGCAACACGCTGGGGTAAAGGTGTGAGTACTGTGAGAATCACCTCTGTCGGGTGGCACTGTGTGATCCCATATGACAAGTGATCTCACGAGCGCATTAGAGGTTTGTTAACGTATATGCGCTATACAAATCGACGTATACTTTACTTTACTTTACGCGAACAACCCTCGACTCGAGGGCGGTAGAAGCAACGAGACGCGGCAATACAGTCAGCACGTCAGCCTCATCATGTAAACAGTGGATCTTTTGTAGCTACTGCAACAATAACCGGCTATACTACGTCACATGGTCTAGTAAGTCCAGACAGCCGGGGTGTGAAGACTGGCAGACAAGGAGGAGAACTCATCTTCAATGAAGACTGGTGTGGACGTGCCGTGTCTGTCAGTGACGTGAGACGCTGTGAGGTGAGACGAGGTCGCCGAGTGGTGTACATGTCTCACAGAGAACGACGCTCCATAGCAGAGAAGCCGCTGAACTAGCAGCGACTCACAGCCGACAGCCACCACGTCCAGCGGCTATGTATACAGACGCACCACACATGATACACTGACAGGTCTACAGCATGGGACCTTGAAACAATAAATGAGAAAAAAAACTAATGAAAAATGAAAACCCAGTCCTAGTCGTTTGTCCATTGCGGGAGCCCTGACAGAAATAAAACACAGTCTAAGGTGGAAAATATTTTGTGGACTGGAACAGATGCTCAGAGCGATAGAAGTGATGACGTTCTGTTCACTGAAACACGAAGCTGAGTGATGCAATGATCATGCAATGCACAGCCAATGACAGGCAGTGAGGAATGAGGAAGAAGTGGAGCAAGGGAGACCAGTGATGAAGAGTGACTGCAGAGGCTGGACTGAACGCTGATGTAGACAGTCAGACTGCGTGGATAGAAGCAGCAGATCATCAGGCAGTGAATTCCAGACATTAACTAGCAACATTAGCAACACAAAAAGCACAACTTCCAAACGTGCTGCAGCGAACTCGTGGAACAGAGTTGATGACGCCTGACAGATCGTAGATGCTGCTGACTGGGAACTTCAGACACAGGCACACAGTAGTCGGTCGGCGAGATATCTTGAAGTCCGGTGCTCAAGACAACGATGGACCGTCACAGCGAGCTTGTACTGCAGCCTGTGAGGAACAATCAGCCAGTGCAGGTCATCAGCCGTGACAGACGACGCTCGTACTTCTGAGTCACAGTGATCAGACGTGCTACAGCACTTGCAACTTGTCTGTGACTCTCTTCGGTGTAGTTGCAGTAATCGACCCTCGATGCTACAAAAGCATGAACCGTGACTCAACGTCCAATGATCAAGAACTGGCATAGGTGCACTGTGCATGTGCACTGTGCATTGTATAAGCCAACAATGAAACGCGAGGGACATGGGTTTCCCAGCCCTCGTGTAAAAGTTGCCTCTAAAAACAAGTAAGGAAAAGGTTTGTTAAGATTGTGGCTAGTATTGTACACAAATACATAATTAGTTTGTTCAGTGACATTTTGTAGGACACAGACCTCATGTTCTTCAGTGACCAAACTCAACAGCATCGCCAGCTTGGGGTTGAAGAAGGTTCCCGCTGGTGTGATGTCAGCTGCATAGATAAACAAACTACACTAGAAAGGCCCTCAGTACAGGACATATATCCAACAACTAGTGCCTCTGAATCCCATCAACTGACTGCAGTCAGTCACACTGCCAAATTTCCTTGAAATTAGTCAAATACCGGTAGTTAAAGCAAAAATGTGTTCTTTTGGGCCCAGTCCCTTGGGTGTTTGGCAGAGTTGACCACGTGTATTCACAGTCTGGCCTTGACGGGCCATCCTGCCACATTTTGTAACTCTAAGTCAAATGGATATAAAGAGTGCTGTGAAATTTGGATTCTGGGAGCCCTGCCCCTTGGGTGAGAACAGGTCAACCCATATTTTTCCTTGGGTTTAAAAATTGGGAATAAAAATATGGGAAAAGAAGAAGTAGACAATTTAATAGAACATGCATATTAATATTTGTGAAGTTACCACTAAAGAAAGCAAGTGACTCACAAATCAATCAGTCCACACTTCCAGAAGAGAGATCTGGCATAATTCTAGTAAAACAAAAACGGAATAGAACTAACAGTTAATTAAATTGTCATGAACAGATATTTAGTAATATCAAATCATGGTGGTAAAATAAAGTGAACAGTAATTATACTCTGAAAGTTACTGACACAGTCACTAGGGTTGCCGCTAAAGAGTAGTTTACTACTCGAGTACTGGTCCGAGTATCTTAACGAGTACTCGAGTACTCGTTAATACCGGAAGTGCTGACTGTATGTGTGATTTTGCTGTTAACTCTGCAGTAAAATAGCTTGCTAACCTCCAAAGACGTAAGCAAGGTATAATCCAAATGCTTCAGGACAGTTCTCTTTGTCTGAATTGTCCAAAATACATCTCAGCACATTTATTAGTTAACACGAATGGCAAACATACTCAAAAAGGCATAATCATAAAATATTTATTTTAGCATATTGATCAAAATCATACAAGACGGACACTCATCATATTATCATAGCTTGTTCCACAAATTCTTTCCTCCAAAGTCTTCTGATTCCCTGTGGACTGCCTTCATGGAATTTGACACAGAGCAGACTTACATTCTTTGTTTTAGTGTCTTCATTATATTTTATATTTTGCGGTTACGTATGCAATACCATGCCATCAGCTTTTCACTGCATGTTAAATTCTTTCTATCGTATCAAACGACGTTCAAAGATGCATGTAAAAATGCAGAGCCTGAGACAATCTTGAGATGGAAAAAATACTCTGTAAACATCAAAGAAGTTTAAATTAAATCTTAACGAAATTAAATTAAATCTTAACAGACTGCTGAGCTGAAACACACTTCAGCCAGACACACACACACACACAGATTACACAAAAGGTGTCGGAATAAAAACTGATTTACCTGTAAAAAGGACAGTATCTGAAGGTGGAAGGTTGTGCAATATGTCATCCACTTTGAAATCCTACCACAAAACACACACAAAAGTTGAATGACTGGTCGACAACAATGAACGAAAGAAACACTCTCAATTGTAACACTAGTTTACCAGTCTGTTGAGAAATCTTTTTAAAATAACAAGTTGCAATGACAGTATTTGTAACTTAAGTGAAAAATATTACCACACATTACAACTAGAATGAAAGCTGCTAACTTAATAAATTAAAATATTGCAGCCATGAGTTACTAGATAAAGTTATTTATCATAGCAACAATATAATACATACTGATTCCATCCAATCGATTTTGGCAGATTCAATGATGTTGTTTGCCTAAACCAAGCCATGAACGGTCACTGAGACTAAAATTACGATAAAAAGTCAAAAAATGTCACATACCGGTAATCAATAATAATATTTTAGCTCATTTCATAATAAAACAGCATAGATATCAGACAGTACTAACCAATACTACAATTCATACAATGATGGGAAATTGTACACAGAGCTCACTAGGAAGTCTCATTATGTTCTTGTTGCTTTGCCATTATATGCATGCTTCATACAAAAGACACTGAATATGAAACCCATACTCACTTCTTCCCCTTCCTCCCTCCCTCCCTTTCTTCCTCCATTCCTTCCTTTAGGGGAGGCAACCCTTCTAAGCTAAGGCTATGCTTGATTTTGGTGGAAGGCAATTGCACAAGCGCACACAAGTTAGGCCACAACTATCTGCAGGCCACTGCTGTGTAAGGCTGTGAATCAACAACTGTAGCATCGACCTATAACTGCACTCTACCCCTAGATGTCGACTTTTGTCGACAGCAGCACTCAACCCATTATGTCGACCATCAATTTTGTCCACATCAGCATCCAAAGAATTAAGTAGTAAAATCAGAGTATAAAAAGCAAATGCAAATGCATCAACATTAGCCAAGCAGCGTACCTCAAGCATGACGACTCTGTGGCTGGAGTCAAACACTGGAACACCGACAATGACGACAGACTTACCAATCTCCATCGGCTGAACCAGCTCATCTGTACATAAACAACCTAAGCAGCCGCTAAAGTCACAACGAAACACAATGCCTACTGACTTCAAGATGCTTACTTAAATTAATGTGAACCAAACTAATCGAACTAAACTTGATGTAATTCAATCACTTCAAACATCACTAATTACTGTAAGGAGAAGATCAGTACCCCTGAGACAAACGACCAAACTCTGGAAACGTCGGCTTCCAGCACAGCCTGCGAACGCCCGACTGTCAGCTATCTCCACAATACACTTGTCTACAACATCATGCATTAATTTCACAAACAGCTTCAATATTCTGCAATGACAAGCATTTTCCGTGTGTGCCTGTTGTAATGCATCGAGTCAGACCTTCATGAATACTGCAGCAGGACAACGTGGCTGATTGCAATTTGATCTGACATATTGTGATTCAGTTTTGACACTGTATCTGTTCAATCATTTACCCATCACTGTTCACTTGCAGTCATGTTTTGAAATTTAGACTAACAGTTGAAATTTCCTATTTAGAACCCCACTGCAAGTCATCACCCAGCGGCCAGGAACCAAAATGCCTTGTAATAACCTGTACCAGTGGCTCCAGTCAAGCGTGAACATTTAATCACTGTCAACATTGATCATGTCACACTTGGCTTGAGTGAGACTGTGGGCGATTGTAACACTCCAGACACTGTGTTGAAAGACCGTTGACAAAAGTAGATTGTATAGCAGCACGAACGATGATCAAAGTCAATCAAAATCAAATGACTCTTTAGTCTCTTTAATAGAACAGCTGTCAGACCGCAATTGTAACAGACATGCACCGATATAGTACAAGATGATAACAAGTGAATACAGTCAATACAGTCAATAACTGTCACAAAACAACATTCGAACAATAAAATTACAATTAGTGAGATGTGACATGCAGTCGGGAAGCTGCCTGCTATGTGGTCTGTCTCTTAAATTATAATAATGTGATCTGCTGGTGGAGTGAGTAGTGCTTGTAGAACATGGCAGGGATTATGTAAAATCTCAGTAAATAATAGAGTATCTGCAGAGTGTATCTGCCATGTTGTTTTGTGCAAAAGTGGAGGAATTTAAAACTGAAGAGTGACAATAATACGTAGGTCTAACGTCTAAGTACTTTAACACTTCATACAAAACTTAACCAAATATGACACACAACAGTTACATAACTAACAATAGTAGGATGTGATTTTCTACTTTCAGCAAAAAAGGCACTTACAAGTGATACTGGCTTCACCCGGCTGTAAGTACACTTATAGTAGATACATAGTATTAAAATCTTTAGCAAGTGTGAACAATACCAGCCAGAACACGACACGTCACGTCCTCAACAAGTGGCGAATGGCAGAAACTGCACTCAAAGTCATTCCTGACAAGAGACATATTTACATATGTGATTGTCCCAAAATCTACACAAGTTGACAAATATCATTTTATCATATCATAACGCTATCAACTGCTACTCACACACTTATCAGTAGCTTATTTCAGCATAAAACCTCAAAATTCTCATGATTCAAACATTAAACATAAAACATGGTGTCTGTAGATGGGAAAAGTCGGGGAAAATGAACCCCTTATTGCGGTATTTTCACACCCAATTCCCCACTTCCTTGCTTAGCTAATTTCCAGCTCCATGACGAGCTGACATAGCCACCTATGCTCTCAGTTATGCCTATCATCTTTAAAATAAAAAGCAGCGGAGAAGGTAAACCTCTCTCCATTTCTCACCACTATCTGGCCTCTGGCAACGTCATCTCACCTGCTGTTTATAACAACTTGCATGATGAGGTTATAATGGTATGTATAGTAACAGTGTAACTGTTGTAAAAAATTCAGATTGAAACATTCATTGAGAAACAAATAGCATAATTCATAACGAATTAACAGAATCTTCAGAGACTCATAATAGTTACAATGAGACAAGGGCGCATCACTACCGGACAGTCTGTGCCTCGCGAGCTCCAGGTATGTGAATGCGAATGAAATGATCGCCTTCTGAGCCCACACAGTTCTTGTCAGAGCACACATAACGCGCACTCTTCCTACAAGTCATAAGACGAATATCACGAACACTGTGCTGACAATCACATCAGTCAAATCACTACATGTCACGCAGGTTTGCATCTTTTATCAAATATATTCAGTCCATGCACGATTTTATGAGTAATTTATTTTATCAGCAATGACATCATTTTTATGACATGTCCACATGTGTAGCTGTGTACAGTGCAATACTAGCATATCAATTCTGTCTGATTGTCTGAAAACACTTTGGTATAGTGTCAAAACTGCTAAATTCTTTCAAAACCCGTTAGTTTCATTTTTCTAGTTTTTAATCAGACCTAAATATTGTTACAAAATTCCAACGATGGTGATAAACTTTACTATAGATTACTTAGTCATAATTCAGTGACTAAATTAGAGCAACAAAAATATTTAATCAAACTGTAAGCAAACAATACAGAATACTTGCGTGTATTTCTGCGGACGCGACAGACCAGTGATGATGCCTTCAAACTGCACAAACTGCTGCTGTCCAATGCATCGAATCACATCGGACACAGAGTTGACATGAAATCTGTGCACAAGAGTACAGAGTCCAGCAGCAAAGAAAAATAGCCATGAACTAAATAGCTACAATCGGGAGAAAATTCAGCCATCAAACGAGTTTATTTAATCAACCAGATGAAAATTTATTTACAAGCGTTTGCATCAACTAATGAAGACTGTTTTTACTATGCCAAAACTATGCTGCCACCCTGCCATAACTGGATTAAAGGACTATTCGAGGTCACAGGCACCTATGCTGAACAAGTGATATCTTGGAAATGGCAAAAGGTAAGCCAGCAGCAAAGTTCACAGATACGAGAACATCAGCATTTTGAAAGTGAGAAATTCTGTCATAGAAGAGTTCAGAGTAAGAAGGTTTACACACATTCGGGAAGAAATCGGTTGCACAGCATTCTGGAGATGAACGATAAGACTTTACGAGTCAAGGTTACGAGGATGGGATGAAAATAGAGGTTGAGTATCACCCGTGTAAAGATGATGGTTTGGAGAAAGTGAGGAGATGAGAGTGCCGAGCAGTGGTACAGATAACGAAAGAAGCAACAAAGTCGTTGAGAAGAATACAAGAGGAACTATACAAAGATGACAGGTTTAATAACATTTTAAACGGAATGAACCAGATGTTAACTAGGAATTAAACCAGGTAAAAACACAGTGATCATGAACAGCGTTTACAGGTCATGAACGCAAGTTATAGCACGGAATAAACTGTGCCATACTAGTACAGCTGCTGACACTAACTCAGATGCAGGAGGCAACGAGTCCAGCTTCAGTTTAACTGCCACTTGAGTTGCAGACTGACAGCTGGGCAACAGCGACAGAGACGTAATCATTGTGTAAATTATCTAAAAGCACAGTCAACTGTCACACACAATCATAATCAGTGTTGGAATTGTCGAAATGTTTGAAAGTTTGCCCAGGGATTGAAATTTAAAGCCGATTTTCACTCAAAAATGAGCGTTTGTAGACATGAACTGGGGGTTGGGGGGTGCAACCCCCACTGGGGGTTCCACAGACCCCCTCTCCCCGGCAATTCCAACCCTGATCATAATATACCATGTAAATAAACAATATAGTTATTGTCCATCATATCACGTGACATCACTTCACCACTGTCACTTTGCGACGGTTGGCTGTGTGGATAGGTTACTGTCCTACGACCCATGTAACTCCTTTCACAAGGCCAGTCAGCACACTGGCTTCAAATTAGGGCAGCCCAGTTTCTATATCCCTCACACCAGTTTGCACGGCAAGACCACGGAAATGGGATGGGTCTAATGCATTGTGTGATGTGCCTGTTTACTCCCAGCTTTTCACTAGTACTCACTGCATCTATAAATAAAGGCACGACTAGGGTAAGTTAGGAATGCAGAGTAACTACATTGACTGAGTGAGACCACAGCGTTACCACTAAGCTAAATCACCACCATGTATGCGAAGACAGATATAACAAATGGCATTACCAATAAGTACAAAATGGCCAGATATACAATGATACCTCTTGGAAGACAGTGCAGACTTTGCTGGGACAATTCAACACCAGATTTCCCAGTTCCACTAAAATCAAAATTTATGATTGACAGCAATGATCAATGGTACAAGACAGAAAGTATATTAGAAATGTCGATGTCAATCTAGGGAGCTTTGCTACAGCCCTGCAGCAGCAGCATGCAGCAAAGTGCTCATAAAACACATATGCCGGCACAGAATGAAAAACAGTTAACTCACTGTTACAAAAATATAAAATGTGTGCTTTAGTTAGGTCCCATTATCACTACACAAAACGAAGTCACATTTGGCACCATAAAATGGCAAGCTTGAGGGAAAGACAGCAGAATGTTTTTGCCCTCATGGCTAAACAAAAACATACATATGGTCTTGTGAAAGCAACTTCATTTCACAGCAAGTCACAAGTGTTTGGAAGTTGGTTTTATTGCCATAAGTAAATTTTAAATGTAAATTACTTTTGTGCGAATTCTCAAAATTTGAAACTAGTATTCTCAGCCTCAGGTACATGTAGTGCAGATCTTTCTGCTGCAGCATACACTGTATTTCGATTTCATTGATGTTTTATTGCTGTTTTTCATTCATATAAACTACTTATTTTGACAATCCCATAAAAATTATAAAAATGTAAGTAAGTAAGTAAGTAAACCTTTTATTAACCAACAGCCAAACACCATCAGAACATAAACAGTTATAAACCATATAAAAAATTACAAAAGAACATCAACATGCATCATCAAATAAATTCCTAAGGACAAAAGAGGATTTGTACAAATTATAATGCCAGTGTGGGAAAGCAAAAACAAAAGAAGCTGAACGGAGTTTCATAGGTAAAACTTTAGTAGGGGTAGCAACTGTCAGAAACACAAGTTGGCTTGGAAAGTTTAGGAACAGGGGTTACACCTTAAGTGAACATTTTCAGGGCCAACTCAAGAAGAAAAATTCAAAATATGTGCTATTATACCACAGCAGAAACAATGAGATGGTCATCAGATCTTGTCGATAGGAAATACCAGCAAAAAGGCATTAACAGCATCAACAGCAGATATTAACTAATTAACTATATTGTTGCTGCTAAATGTGGAGACAGAGTAAAATTTCACAGATGCCCATAAGTGCCAGGATTGGCATCAGCAAGCATTGATAAAACTCGACTCCTGGATAGTACAATTGAGGAATTAATTTTCACAGCAAACAGATGGCTTGTGAAACTCTCTCTTTCTGGCACATTTTATTTCGCTTATGGAGTAGCTGCTTAATGTTGAATTCTGACTCTATTTAAAACGTACATGTAATTCGTTTAGACTATTTCAGTAATACTGCAGACATACAAAATTGTTACATAATAACAGCACGTATACTGAATAAGATAAAACTTACCATTAATATCTAGCAATTCCATGCAGTAAATAGGAATGATAAAATCAAAAGCTTTCTCCTGCACATATTTAATATTTTCCACAGTAGAATCACACGCCTAAATAGCATCTATGAAGAACAAAATGTTTAAACTTCAAACCAAGAAAAGATAAGCATGCAACACTGGCGGTGGAGCATTGGGCAGGGCGGGCAGTTGCCCGTCCACTTTTTGCAGCCAATGGGCAAGACATGTAGCTTGCCCTACCACTTTTTAGCTCCAAGAAGTGACAATTTTAGTTGACAATCATGCAGAAAATGAGCACTTTCGTGTATAATATCGCTTAAAGATCGTTCATCACGGCAAAAACGAA
>Ga0056114_1001192_pt1 | contig 11353 bp, 6 predicted proteins | sample WorMetHERISLAND1_FD_77005 | JGI IMG/M metagenome (GOLD analysis project Ga0056114, IMG submission 77005) | Marine gutless worms symbiont microbial communities from Max Planck institute for Marine Microbiology, Germany - Olavius loisae HERON... ...
GGTCGTGGGACCGTATAGGGTTAGGGGATAAGGTTAGGGTCAGCATTAGTTACTATCTCACATACGTGAAAACATGTAGCGAACATTTAATTCGGAGGACTGCCTTGTATTACTTCAACCGGGTGGGGTCTGGGAGGGGCAGTGCCCCTCCCCAGTACAAAATAACACATATATTACATTAATTGTAATGGTCAGTGTAATTCTGTTCGCCAGGTGGCGCCGCCGTATGTCTTCAATGTTATTATTGTCAATTCGGATGTAACATTTCACAGCAGCTTATAATTCTCATTATTGCTTATATTTCATTGCTATTGGTGCGATATATATTCTAATTTACTCTTCAGAAATATTTTCGTACAGTATTTGCTCGGATACCGTCATTAACACTCAAACTGTGTTATGTTAGTAAGTCCAATGACCACAATTTCCAAAAGTTTACTTCACTGCTAAGCATTCATCGGTCAGAAAGAACTGATGTTTTGCTGGCAATTTTCCGATCCCGGCTGCCGGGAGTGTGGCTGAAGGCCACGCTGCTCCCAGCTGCTGGGATCTGGTCGGACCTCGAGTCTCCAATAAACAAAGTCCGACTGGCGGACCTGGAGACACAGCGTTCTGTTTTATACTCGATCACTCTCTGCTTGATTTTAATCACTGCGGTGGGGTCTAGAGGGGCAAGCCCCTCCCCAGAAATAAAAATGAAAAATGAAGGAATATAACAACGCATGGTCTTGGGTCCCTAGAGAATTATAATAGAGTTAGTGTTAGTTAACCAATTATTTCTGCTTACTCAGGCTCACTGTGATTACTAGTGCAGTCTATTGGCATTACTAGAACTGTCTAAAATAGAGCCAGGATGACAGAACAGTTGAACAGTGATCATTGAAAGTGAGGATGGATACCTTTGAAAGTGCTCATGGACAGTTCTCTAAAACCAGACAGCCATGGAACATTTGATAGAATCCAATCATCGTGCAGTAAACTATGCATCTTTATTATGTATTTTTATGTAGGCGCGCAATTGGTCAACTCGTCAAATGTCAGAACCAGTTTTCATAACAGTTTGTGCATGTAACAGCTTGAATTTGTGCTTTTTTAGTTTCCAAACATAAACATGACATTCAGATGCATTTTGATCCATATTGAACCAAACGGGAAATTTTTGTCTTCTGATACAAGTTATCACTGAGTTCGGTACTTATTAACGAAGTTTTATTAAAGTACAAGCACATTACAGCAATGTACAGTGAAATGAAACTGAAAAACTGGTTGACGAAAATGAGCAAAAGAAGAACCGCGAAATTGGAAACTGTGACGTCGACAGCACAATTGAAACACATTGGTCTGCAGTAATAAATTTGTAATATTTCTGCGATTGTATAAGAATCATTTATTTGTGAACTGTGATTTTTGTGTTAATAGTTGATGAAGCTTTTGATCGCAGCTACTTGATCTTCTTTGTCTTTGATTCACTCTTGTGAATTGGAAGACTCATGAGTAACGTCTCACCGCTGCTGGCATGGACATTGTAACCTGAGTTCTGTGTCATCCAACAGCATGGAATCTAGCGAAAATGAAACGATATTTGGTTAGTGAGTGACATTTGTTCATTGGTAAACTGTATTGTTCCTAGTGGTGCTACTGCTCAGAATTGATTTTCTGTTTTGGTTTGGATTTGATTCAGTTTTCATATATTTTGGTTCATATTTGGTTAGGATGAGTACAGTTCAGTTCAGATTTTAAGATTACTTCTTAATCTGTTTGTATCTAACATCGCTCACCAGTGTTGCTGGCTCTTGTTTCTTCTGGCTTCAACGTGTTAAATTGTTTCTGGACACCGACTCTTTGAAGATGCATGAAGGTCCATGTCTTCGTATGTCGTGAGTAGGCTACATTAATGTGGTCCTCGACAGGTCACCTCAGTACATTACTGACTTCTTACAATGTTTGCTGAACACAGCGGTCCACCTCGTCGCTATACCATACCTACAAGTACGACCATGGACTGTCACAACTGCTGCATGATGAGCTGCAGTGGCTCATCGTTCCAGACAGAGTGCAGTACAAGCTGTAGTCATATAGGTCCAATGTCTGCAGAACGAAGCTCCGAAATACCTGGTCGACCGCTGTGTTCCGGTCTCCGACGTCGCCACTCGTCAACATTTACTCTCCGCCAGTCGACATCACTTGACTGTGCTGCGCTCTCGACGAAGCACATTCAGTTGCCGGGTCTTCTCTGTTGGGGGACCGACAACCTGTAACGATCTCCGCGACCCGTCACTCAGTATCGGTGACTTCTGGAAGATGTTAAAGATAGCATTGTTTACCAGATGTTAGTGTATTCAGCGCGATTGATAAGCTGCGTAAAATCGTGCTATATAAATTTACCACTGACATTGATATGCAAGCAACCAGTAGATTGCCAAATGATGAATAATGCGTTGAACATGCACTTTCCTTGTTTTTGAGTTTATTGTCAGATTGTAATTTTTTTATTACACTACCAGCTATATCACACGTATGTCTTTGAACTTTGAAGTACCGGTATGAAAATGTCAAGTTGTCTACAAAAAATCTACTAGTCATTGGATAGATATTGCAGAAGTGAAATTGTAGTGGCATTTAGGATCGGTTCAGTTTCAAAAATTAGTCCGAGTCATATTTTGCTTTTCCGCACACCTCTAATTGTTATTGCCTTATTGACAGTCATACAAGTAATGTTATCTGTGTTTCGTTGACGGAGCTGATGTTAACACTGGGGTAAGGCTGGACATAGTCGTTTATATCATATCATTGTTAGACTCTTATTAATAAACCAGTCAACTAGTAACAAGATGTTATGGATTTGGGTTCAAGTTGTTGCATACAGCTTTTATCAAGTTATTTGCTTATTCCCAGTTTTACATTGACATGTCAATAACAGATGCCTTTGACCTCAGACCCAGCAACAGCAGCTGTCTGCGCAGTAGCGAAGTACAACACTGGAAGATACTGACATTTGCTGTCAGCTGAGCTAGTTACTTCTTCTTTTCTGGCATGCCCCACTAACAGTGCATAGCACCAAACGTCGACGTCAGTCTCCAGAGTGGACGATTCTGAGCCACGTCAATAGCTTCATTCAGAGAGAGGTTATTGGATTTCAGGTCATACTGAATAGTGTTTATTTACATAATATGAGGGCTTCCAGTGGTCTCCTCCAGTTCTCGAAAGGAGAGGCTGTTAAGATCTTCTTGGCATCTGTTTCGTATGGCATTTGTGCAGTGTGGCTAAATATTAATTTGTAAGTGTAATTTGGTGTGACTGTGATGTCACTTGATGTCAAGAATGTTACAGTTATGATGGATGTGATGTACAGATGCAGCCGCTGCATGCCGAGACCGGCTCGGTCGTTTTATTCCCGTTGGAGCTTATTTTGTGCCGGACGATCCGTGTCGGACTTGCCTGTGTGACGGCGGCGTTGCAGTGGCCTGTGCCGTGATGCAGTGTTCACAGCCCGAGTGTGATCACTGGCAGCGTATTGAAGGAGAATGCTGTTCAGTCAAGTGTATCCAGACGTCAGTCAACAACTCTACCGGTGACGTTTCTTTTGGTGGCTTTTTCAGTTGCACATTCCATGCTTGGTAGATTGCAGTGCTTGTTGCACGGTGCAGACGTAAGATTAGCCACAATTACTAACATTGTGGACGCTCAGAGCTGAGCATCAGAGTGCCTGGATGTCAAAAATTACAAATGACGGCTTAACCCGGTCTGGCACAGGATGCTTTATAGCTGTACCCGTATGGCAACAGTGGGCGTCAGAGGGTCAAATATAATTATTTACGCCTTTAGTTGTATTGGTTGTATTGTGTTGATCAGTGATCTTGTTATTGCTTTGTTGTAGTGAATACTATTTCTGTCCATGTCTGTCCATGATTACTCAAAATGTACTGATTTAATTTTAGTAAAACCTAGGGGTATCACAGAGGCAGCAGCCCCGCTGTCGTTGAGGCTTGGTGACCCTGCCCTCTGTGGGAGCCATCCCCTAGTCACCCCATAGTACTAGTGTAGACTAGTGGACTTGTTGTGTTTATATGTATGACTCTTTATTGTGTTGCTGTATTTTGTATTGTTTGCTTTTTCTAGTTTTTCCTTTGTAGCGTTTTTTTCCTTCAGTACAGTTGATACTGTTGGTTGGGTCTTTTGTCCTGTAAAACTGTCTCCCATATAACCTATACTGTGTTGGTGGAGACGTTAAACCCTGCTCAATCAGTCAATCGTGCAGTAAAACCTATCATGTTGGGTTGCTGGTAGACTTTTTTCTGACTTGAAGTGATTAACTTTGGCTGCACATGACCTCCACACAGGGTCCACACTGTGGGCAAAATTTAAAAAAAAAAATTTGACCCCAAACTAATGTTATAGCACTGTAACACATAATGGCTGTAATTGTCCTACACATATTTGGCCATTTAGGTTGTGGTATTTTGATGCAAATATAAGTGAGATACACGTCGTGAATATTAATTAAGTATTCATTAGAACATCGGTCTAATTTTGTAATTGTTATTCGGATAATCCGTTCGGACTAAAAACTGTCTAGTCCTCTTTCTTTAAGCCACTTGTGGGCTCGGGAGCATTGTAGAATAAGCTCACTTCATTTTCTGGCCGAGTGTCGTAAAAGGCAACTAAACCAAGCCCGTTTTGTTTTGCTGTGTTTTGCTTTGTTTGCTTTTATGGGTAGTGTTCAGTTTGTGTATTGTCTGTATTTTTAATTTGTTTTCTGTCCTGAATAATTTCCATAGTAAACCAACGTGAATGGCACTGTATAGCCTAATGGTGCTGATCTGCTCACTCACTCCTTATCTCAAGTCACCCACTGTGTGTGTGTTGTGTGTTATTAACAGACATATCAGATGGCGTGAGTATAGCTCTTCGACTGCTCGCCAGCGGTGCAACGTTCCTTCTACTCATAGTCGTCTTAGCATACATCCTTTGTCACTTCTGGCGGCGATGTTTGTCACTTATCATTTGCCGAGGTATTTCGATTCGTACAACATTGTTGTGTGTGGTCTCGGGATCCTTGTAGGATAAGCCAATCTTGTTTCCTGGCCGAGTGTCGTAAGAGGCAACTAAACCAGAGTCCACACGGTACAACAACTTTGAAGATTGTGACGTCACGAGTATGATGTCATAGAGTCATGTGACATCACAATGAGACAATGATGTGACTAATTAACACACCATAGGCACTTTCCTATAGGCTCCCAATTGGACACGAACCCTAAACCACTTTAGTGTCTTTTATAATATGCTGCACGGGTGGCTGATGTAGTTTGAAGTTGGGGAAGCAGAAGGGTGAGCATGGGATCGCGAGCCTATAACGGAGATCTGGGGGTAGAGCCCCATATGGAGGTCATGGACGAAGCCCCCTGAAGCAGATGGGATTTTATTACTGGAGCTCACATTCTTGCACTCCTAGATATGGTAGTGGTAGCTGATCTGACCAAACCGAAGCGACCAGTCAGAGGCATTCATTTGATACCACTGTTATTTTGAGTGTAAACGACTAAATGTCGCTGGTGTCTCCCACCTACAGGTGTTATGCTCTTTGTTGCTGCAAGTTCAGTCATTTGACAGGTGTGTTCTGTAGCCTAACTTACAGTAAACTCACCTAATTCAAAGGTAAACGAGGCTGTAGAAACTAACAGCAAGAGTGTGTGTCCATAGGCAGCAGCTGCTGGCCAGCAGATAGGCGATGCCACAGTAGTTTGGCTGCAATAAACCTGAATTCAGAAACATTCGTGTAGTACATTTTGGGTGAAATTTTAGGGCTCTGATCCCCTTGTTGGGCTGATCGCATCCAAATTTTAATACATGATTGCATGGTGTGCTGAAGTAGATGTGTAAACAGTAATGAAACTAGCACAACACCGGTGATGTAGAAGTCTACAAGTTTTGTTAATTTGCCACAAAAGAAAGGAATGAATGTTGCTGACCTCCACTGTCAATAAGCCTAATCATCACTGTCAGTCTGTGACATGACAAACTTATGCTATCCCCACTGCCCCAGCTTGCAGCCACTGACCCTCTGTTCTGAAGCTATATATGCTGTTTTGAAATGTTTCATCGTTGTAATTATAGAATACAATTTCTTATTTACTTATGCCTTTATATATTTTTGTAACAGAACAATTGCTATGCAGCTTTGTGAACAGTATCACTTTCCTTAGTTAATTTACTTAAATATGCAATACTGTGTATTTCTGGGCCGGCTGAGGCTTTACCTATAGTTTTATCTATTACCCAGTTTTGCCCAGGTTGTACCCAATTACCGAGGGAAAAACTTTCCGAGGTTTTTGCCCGCCAAGCCACTCACAATTCAATATTCGGTAGTCGTTAGATTGAGCACATGATGTGAGCGAGGCCGACTTAACACTTCTAAAATCTGGTAACTGATTACCAATAGACTGGTTAGTTATAGACTTCATCAAATTGTTGGCTGTGTTAACATGTGCCAGGCATTGAAAGGATTAAAAGTGATTTGGGAATTTAGGCCAGGTATGAAAGGCTGTTTTTGGTATATGTGGATGAGCTTTGTGTTGATGTAACTGCATTGTGGACTGGTTTGCAATGGCAGTTGACTGCCGTGACAGTGAGAGCGATGTGGACTACTTGCACCGGCGTGAGGACGCCAGTAGTGATGTGTGTCGAGTTGATCGTATTGACTTGAGCGTCAATCTGCCGTCGTTTGACTTGGAAACGCCGCCGCCGCCATATACGCCTCCCAAACTGATGATCCCAGCCTATGAAGAAGCTTCTCCACCATATGAATCAATGATTCTGTCTCAGTTACCAGAAACAGGACAGAATGCCGGTCATTGTGGATGATTTACATCTGAAAGCATTTGGAACAGTTATAGGGCCTATCAGTTACATTATGTTATGGAACTGTGAAACTAAACTCAAGCTGTTTTAAACTGTTATGTAACTAATATATAGAACCTATCAAACAGTTTGTGAATGAGACTGCATTCATAAAGTTATATTTTTATAGGTTATATGCATAGTTCTATAAGATCATTCGGATAGCCAGTAGGTTTCCATCTATCTAGCAATACTAGCAATGGCACATGTCACCAGAAACAGTGAAACGGTCGATGAAAAGTAGATCATGAATAAGTAATCTTTGTGTACTGATGGGCCCTGTACTGATACCTGTTGTTTGTGTTTGAGTCATTGTGTGCTGTGAGTTTAGTAGTCAATCCCTGCAGAATGAACTGTGTTGATGATAAGCTGCTGTGCTACAGTTGGACGAATTAATGTTGTTGGTGTCCATTTTTCTGCATTTTGCCAGTTTCTTTATCCATTGTTATGAATTTGTTAACCTACAGAGTGGCCCCAATTAAACAAGACCACTTTACATTTGAACGGTATTGAACAGCGTTACAGTTAACAACAAAAGATAGATAAAACAGGTAGCTGTTTGCAAAAAAAGTAAACAGCTGATAACACCCTCTAGCGAATAAGAGTTGACATAGAGTTATAAAGTTAACACCGTCTCATTTGTTGCTTTATGTACAGTATTTGATGCCAAAAATCATAAAAAAAATTTAGATTCGTTCATTTGTTACAACTAAAAATGTAGACTGTTGTGACTGGTGTCGTTTAATTTGTGCTACTCGCTATACATGTTGTTGTTGTCATTTATGTTTATTAGGTCAGGTCAGGTCGACTCCTGTGAGTCGACCTAATAAAGCCAGTCTGTGTTTGTACATATGTCCACAAAAAGTTTTTCGGATTTCAACAAAATTTGGTATGTAGCTAAAGGTCGATGAGTGATACACAACATTATGCCACATGATCTGATCCAAGGTCAAGGTAATGGAGGTCCGAAAGTTGTGAAAATGGCCGATTTCAAAGTCTGTCTCCTCCACCTCGGCTGGTATGCATGTAAGCAAAAGACTAACGATGAATGCTGATACTCCAGGACTATATCTAAATTTGTCCAGACAGATTTTCGAAATTTGTTCTCATTCGGCATCACGTGACCTTAGAGTTTGCCGACTGTCCCTTATGGGACTTATTTATTGTATGCAGTTGCATCTATTGTGATAACAGTTCTGTGTTACGCTGTCATATTATGTATTAAATATTGTGATGCGCTGTTTGCCAGCACCACTGCAGTGACTGTGACGTGTTTCAGTGTATTGTAATTTGTTGTGTAATTGCGGCATTGTTTAGTCAATTGCCGGTATTTGTTGCTACCATTTTGCTACTGCTGTTTTCAACAGTAATGTATATATTTTAAGCTTCAGATAACACTTCAGATGTTACGGAATGTTTTCATTTGTTTTCATTCACCAAAATTTCTATAATGTTCTAATCTGTAAAAAAATATCGTCTCCGCAATTAACTACACTGCGTCGAGTGGGACGTCACGTTAAACCTTACTCAACTCAACTCAAAGCTTCTAATCGCAAAGATCTCTTCCATAATGTTCATGCTAAACAAATAATTTCTTATATACACGCCATTGGCCTTACTAATGAACTCTAAACAGACTATTTCAGGCATGATATAGCCGCCATTTGCGTGCTTTTTAACTAACTGTTCATCCATCCATCCATATTGTAAACACAGACATTTTGCACTAATTGTAATCACAGCTACGAATGAATGATGGAGGTAATATGAAGTCAGGATGGATGGATGAATGTATGCTGCTTTGTCATCGTGCCCCTCTTGCCAAACATCTCTGACTGTGCATGGACTCTATATAATATCATGTATAACAAAATGAATATTTTATTTATGATGCAAGAATTACTTTATTTTCAACAGAGATATTAGATGTGTGAACTCTCTGAGCACATTCTAGTTTCATGTTGGAACGTCTTAATTGGTTGCTTGTCATTATACAGCTGGACAGACTTGTGCTGGTTAGTTTATTGTGTTGTAATAGTTGTGTCATTGGAGTGATCAGTGCATAGAGTGATGCAAATGACATCTGTTTTGTTGTCTTGTGGATGTAAGAACAAAGGCACAGCTCGTGTATAATAACAATGACTGTGATTAGCTTTGTATAGAAAAACGTTTGCTAAGTTATGAAGAAGACATGATACTCTATAAAATCACCAGCCTTCAATGACTATTGTGTGATTGTGTGTAATCATTATAGACTCAGTGTTTGTTCTAAGAAATTTCGCATAAACCTGTGTGACAAAGTTCTGAATTTTGTGCTTCTTCTGTGGTTAAATTTCTTACCACGATGATCCTTGTCCAGTAACTCTTACAACTGGTAACACTGGTGATAGGCTGCAGTTACAAAATGATAGTTATTTGTGCAAGAAGCCAAGCTGTCGCTTGGATAGCCGACCGTACTGCCTCACAGCACCTTTGGAGTTACGTGACGTCATCGGTCACGTGACCATTTGATAGCCCATATGCCGTTTTCTATTGGTGGTCCTTTAGAACCAAGCCTCTATCTCTAACGGTTTCCGAGATATTCAACGTCGAATGTAACAATGGTTGACATGACCTTGATACGACCTCTAAACAAAGGTCAAGGAAATCAAGGTCATTCATTTTGGTACCAATCGATTTCTCATATGCGACTTCGTATAGGCTGTCAATAGTAACTTTTGCTCTAGGACGCACCGTTTAGCCACAATACATAACGTTACAAACAACAGTCAGACGGAACACTGTAGCATGCGTGACTGTCCTAAGTACGGTCGGCTAAAAACTATTGAATGAACTATACACACATGGAGTCCGTACAACCTGTGTAGGTTTACCAGACTGTTGTGTTCCTATGTTCAAGCTGTAATACCTGGCTGTGCCACTGCTAAACAGATACTGGACTGTAGTGTAGCGTGAACTGAACAGTGCTGTTGTACACAGTAGCCCAAATTAAATGACAACACTTTACATTTGAACGGTATTCAACAGCATTATTTTTAACAAAAAAAACATAAAACAGGTAGCCGTTTGCAAATAAGTAAAGTGCTGCTAAATACTGCCAAATAGCAAAACCATACCAAGTTATGTTTACAAAAAATTTTAATAATTAATACATTGTTTTCAGTTAAAAAAAATTATGCCTAAGCAAAACTACTATAATTGCAGAGAAAGTACTCAGCTTTGTACACTTTCTGGTGAACAAGAGTTAACATAAAGTTAAAACCGATTCATTTGTTGCTTTATGTGGTTTATATGTGCCAAAAAATCCATAAAATTTTGTAGATGCGTTAATTTGTTACAAGCAAAAATGTAAAGTTGTGTCGTTTAATTTGAGCCACTGTGTAGTTTGTGTGCTGTGTAGAGGTCGTATGAGTAGATGTTGTCTTTGTGTCAGGAGCAACTGACTTACTTATTTGTTGTTAACGTGAAAGTTGGTGTAGTGAAATGTCATGTCAGTTAGTACAGAATCTCTTGAAGGAGTTTGATTTGGGGCGATTGACATGAGTACCCTGCAATGAAGCAATTTCATTAAGTAAGTAAGTAAACAACTTACATAATGCTAAAGTCTTAACAAAACTTAGCATGTGCTCATAGTTCTATAGACTTGTTAATAACGTTATAATTGAGCTTTCAACATTATGCTCTTCCTGGACCAGTCAGGAGATTGTCTGTGACGATCGTCTCTGAAATGACCTGAACTTAGTGACCTGTGTCGAGCGGCATGTAAAACCTGGCTTGGCTCAACTTTGTGGCTGACTGAAGAACAACGAATGGAAACGCATGCATGGAAGTCGATAACCACATTTTGTAGTGTGGCATGTCCAAAGAGATGTGTCTCTTACTGGTAGAAAACAAAATTTGATGAGGGGTAGTTCATGGCTTGCCCTTGTTCTCTAGGTGCATGCTGACTATGGGAACAGTTAATAGCAATGTTATTAACTGTTCCCGCTGTCAGCGCCTAGAGAATAAGGGTGCCATGAACTACCGCTAAGAACAACCAGCCTGCTAGGAAGGCTGTTAACCTCTAAATGTAACGCAGCCAAATAATGGCAAGTCTCACCCTCGGCAGTAAATATACCGAATATTGACAATAACAAGTCGTTGAGTTTTTTAAATTTCAAAACACCATTTCAACAGGGACTGTGATGAGGTGATATGAGCAAGATGAGATTAACCAGGATGAGAATGAACAGGATGAGGTTGACGGAATGAATGAGGAAGCTTATTTATTCCACAGGTGAGGTGATGCATATCTAAACAAGAAAGCCGTGCTGCCGCAAGGAAACCGCGAGATGCCGCAAGTGTTCTTTTCGGTTGAAGTTCGCCAACAACATTGCTTACAAGTATAAGACTAGCCATGCTTCGAAAGCCACGCTTCAGAGCTCCAAACATGCTGGCGCAAAACACAATTTAA
>Ga0056114_1001193_pt1 | contig 11340 bp, 4 predicted proteins | sample WorMetHERISLAND1_FD_77005 | JGI IMG/M metagenome (GOLD analysis project Ga0056114, IMG submission 77005) | Marine gutless worms symbiont microbial communities from Max Planck institute for Marine Microbiology, Germany - Olavius loisae HERON... ...
GCTCCGCCGCCGCCGCTGCCAATAACGCCTATGCTAATCGATCTCGTTTCTCACGAGGCAAGCGACGATCGTCAGCGCGCTACTTGACCGTGAACGGCGCTCTCACGACTCCACTCGCGTCGATTTGTTCATTATTAATCTTTAATAAAGAGAATTATAGACGGCTGAACGGGCCCGTCGCCGCGCTCGCAATTTCATATAAGGCGGATGTGTCGACAGAGGGTATTCACCGACGAAATATTCGTTCAACGACACCAGGCAGGCCAGGCGCGGCGAAGAACACGGACGAAGACCCTCCGAACAGTACCGCTCAGATAAAACATCACTGAAAAATTTTTTACAGAAAACGATTATTGTTGGACCAAAGTCAGAAAATGTCATAATATCGAGACAAGCGGGGGAAAGATGTGTTGTAATCATTCACACATGACAGACGCACAAAACAAGGCACAAACCGCACAAAAATAACAAAATGATCAAAGTTTTTTTTGCTTATTTATAGCGATTCGGAAAGAGAAGCGATTATCTGAGGAAAAGGCAGATTTTGATTGACTTTATAGCTTTTTGGCCGACAGTTAGTTTTGTTCGATAACCGCTAAATCTTTGACATGGTTACGATAGCCACGTTACGTGTGAGATTTTAACCTTAAAACAAAATAGTTTTGTGTTGAATGTTTTATTCAGAGGGGGACTGTGTAAGAGTGCGGGGGGTTATTTGTCGCGGATCAGACGGTGGCGGCGACAGATGGCAAGCGGCGGCGTCGTGCACTGAATCGCTGCTGACGAGTGTCGCAGAATTATTGCCAATCGTCGTCGAGTCCGCGCGGGCCAGCGATATGAGAATGTGAGGCGAAGTTGAAATTTTCCGGCGAATCGCAGGTGCAGCGTCCATAACGTCGGGTCTACGCGGCCATGCAGCCACTGGACCAACTAGAATGTAATGTCGCTGATTGAATGGCGTGTCACCAGCGCCGACCGATTTTATAGCCGCATTGTTTCGCGTAAACAACAGCTCAGCTCGTCTAATAACCAGCCGTATTTTCGCTGTGACGTCGCACATAAGCATCACGGTTCGGACACTTTGCTTTGAGTCTTCGATTGTGATTTGTGGATAGAATTAATTTTTTGAAATGCACGCACATAGACTCAGCTCAATAAATTCATTTCGTACATAACCTGTATCCAAATCAATCATGACAATCGATCAATCAAGCATTTTTAAGGCGGTCTAAGTAACAGGCTGCTCCCACAAGGACCACACAAAACTAGGCCAGGGTATGAAAGCCGAAACGGATGCAGTTTTAGTCGTTTTCTGAAGGCGAGCAGAGATGGCGCTGAGGTGACATCGACCGGTAAGTCGTCGTTCCATATGCAAGCGCCGGCGACAAGGAAGGCGTGACCTCCAACAGCAGGCAGAGACGACAGTGAAGCTCACAAATGCATTGCCTCAAAACGATGTCGGTGAAAACCAGAACAAGCAAAGCAAGAAGATGCGGCCACGATAGCCGAAACGTTGCTGCACATCGTTCAGTTGATCGGGTGTCTTCCCGATTCGCCGAAACCCGGTTCGCCGAAATTAGGGTTAGGGTTTACGGTTAGGGTTAGGGTACAGGGTTAGGGTTTAGTTTTAGGGTTTAGGGTTAGGAGTTAGGCTTTCGGGTTAGGGGTTAGGGGTTAGGGTTAGGGTTAGGGTATCGGTGAATCGGGTTTCGGCGAATCGGGACTGAACCGTTGATCGTCGGGTTTTGGATAGCAAGTTACCATATAAATCTGCATCACACAATTTTGATCAGATCATCCAGTTAACACAATACTGCACAGCTATGGCTGGGTAGGACCGAAGTTTAGGGCATCACTGTCTGGACTTGTTTCTCGGACCGGGTTGGACTACGCCAGAGTGCCAATATATAAATCTTTTATTCACCATGGTAGCAACATAAACTATAGTTACTAATATAACCTTAACTAAATACAACTGTCATGTAACTCTTGTATTTTACTATTTTTCATCCCCAGCGGTGTCGGGTTTTGTCGGCCGTAGTTGATAGGCACATTTTCCTCTTGAGTTTCAAGCTATGGATGGACATTATATATCATGTCAGCCTTACCTTTACCTTAAACTAATTCAGCATTGTTTGCACTTTGACATTGTGACGTGAGACGTGACTAAAAAACAGCTGCGAACGAGCGTGTTAGTAGTCTACAGAAAAAAGCAACGCACAAACATTCTGGTGAGTTAAGACGCATTGGGTTGGCTCATAGTTTACCGGTCACATTTGGATTAGAGGGACAACAAAATATCTTCAATTCCGTGCGATATTAATAGCTACGAAGGCGGCCTTTAGTTCAGTGGAAAGTGTGCGTAATTGCGTTGGTCAGCTCAGGCGAATAATTGACGCCAATCTGTGTGCACAGCCAGCGCCTTCCTGGATTGTTTCCGCGCGAGGGCGACGGACGGAAATAGTGCGGGGAAGACTGAGGGAGGGGATGGGGCGTGGCTGTGCTAATGATTCGGCAGTTAGCGCGTGATGACGCAATGATGTGATGGACAGTGTGTGTGCGTGAAGTGAGTGAGTAACGAGTGCTTAGTGTCAGCGACAAAACTATCTCGTCGTCCGTCGCCCGTATAATGGATCAGCAGCAACTTGTCGTACATTAGCATCAATTACAGTGAACCGCTCCAGGCGCCTTACCGACACCTGCAGTGCCAACGCGCCCTGACGAATGACGTCATCAACAGGTGACGTCAAGTGCCGTATTGCTACTGGGTGGTCCGTCCGTCCGTATATCTGTTTGCGTTGCGTCATCGACAGTTTGCGCGCCCTATCATCCGCCGCTGCCGGCAAATCAGATTTCTGACATCGCATGATCGCAGTGATGTCAGTCGGCGTTGGATTTGGATTGCAAGCGCTGTCATACTATGTTCACTGTCATACGAGTACAGCACTGCTGCTGAAACAGAACTCAGCTATTATCATTATTATCATTAACCATTTATCAATGCAGTTTAAGCTTGTTGTTCTCGTGTATGTCAGCTCCGTCGTACCTTACCGACGAGTTATACAGCTTCAGCTCACCGACTTCGCGATTAGATCAGCGTCGACGTCATCACTGCCTGTCCGTCGTACACGGCTGTCAACCGTCGCTGATCACCACTGCTCGTACCTAGAACTCTCTGCCGCGCCATGTCACGTCCACACCATATCTGCCAGTTTTCTGTAGGCGCCTGAAGACCCACCTTTTCCGGTCTTCATTCCCTTGATTTTTTGTAGTTCCTGAGAAGTGACTTTGTCATTACTGGACACTTTAATCCATCTTGGTACTTACTTATTTACGTACATATCAAATTGTCGTCGTAATCACATGATGTCTAGATCGTCTTTCACCTGAAGAATCTTTATAATTTTACCATAGCTGCGATTGTCGCTGTTTCAGGCCTTATCTATTGCGACTATTGCGAACACTGCAGCAAACAGCGTATCATTCGACTTCACCGTTCCTATCAATCACAGCACTGCATTGTCCCTTTATAATAACCGATTAGCCAGCGTCGCTGCGGACCTACGTATGGACACGATATGCTTACACCGCAGACAACTCTATACCCACTCAACTAACTGAACAGAAAGTCTTAACTGAACACCCTCAGTTGACATTGAAGCGATCGATCTCTGCGACAGCCGAACTTCCTGTAAATGTCTGTTGTTCAGCGGATCGCTAATTGGCATCAATCTGCTGATGCTCGCGTGGTCAGTCGGGAACACTCATGGTATTGCGACGCACTGACGAGTGACGACACACGTCCGCTTGACTGCATGGACAGCCGAGCGTCGCAGACAAGTCAAGCAGTGGCTAGGCGACGGTCGTCGTTAACGACTGTCACGTTCAAGTCGTCAAAACACCGCAGTTTACCTGCGCCCACTGACATTGACTTCTCAGTCTCTTCATCTGTCCCAATAGGACTCACTGGAGTGCTACTGACAGCCGCCACTGGCAATGTCAGGCCTGTAACCGCTGCTATACACAAGTTAGCATCGCTCATTTACTATTTATATACACTCCACAAAACTCTATGAAACTGTCAAAGTATGCACGAGAAAGACTGAGTGTTGTAGTTGCAGAGAAGAATATCAACTTGTTAACGATTGTGATATGTAGCATCATGTCTCCGAATACAAACCGCGGCTGAACGTTTGCTGCTTAGCGCTGTTTTGGACGTTGAAACTGTTTCTATATAAAATATACATGGTTAATGTACATGTACATGGTTAATCGTATTCATGTATCTTGTGTTATTTCATTATATAAACATGCTATAACCAGGCAACACAGCAAGATAGGCTACTACCGACCAACTTGTTTCGAGCGCCCTGAAAAGTTTTATGGTTCATTAGTCGTTAGTTGTGTACGATACGATACGGTAGAAGAGTTTAACGTGGACTGGAAAGCTGAGTGTGGTCAGCTTAATCATACGTATAACAAAAAAAAATAAAACAGAAACTAAAGCAAACAAATGCCAGTGCCCACTTAGTCCGGTCCAAATGCAAGATATACAGGGGCCCAAAAAGTACGCCGCAAACTTTTGTCCATATCTCCGCCAAATGTCGCCCGATTTTCAATTTTTTTCACCGACACATTCTGTGGAAAATTTGTAATTATAAAGCGGTTACTAAATATACCATCACACCTTAACTGCGTCGCTAAACTACCTTTTGAAATTATATCTGTAAAATCCATCAATATTTGGCGAATTTTTATAAGACAATTTTTGCACATGTATTTATTGTGATTATAGTGATTTGGGAAAATTCCGAACGTACGAAGAAATTCGAGGCGAAGTAAGTTACATATGATAAAACCTTCACACATTACGGTCATTGCATGAACTACGTCTACTGAGTGCATGTGTGCGTTGTAACCTTTGTAGCCTGATCGTTTCATGTTATCTCTCTCTTTTTTTGCTATCATGTTATTTGATGAATAAAGATGTATATTACTTCCATTGCGTGTACAGATGGAGACAATAAGAGAATGTCATCTGCATATAGCAGTATACTAATACAATCATGTATGACATTCCAGTCCAGTTATACCCTGACATTGTTAACAATAAAATGACAAAAAGGCAGGGGAGACAAAATATCCCATTGCCTGATGCAACACACTGGAACGGACATTAAACCACCTCGCGCATGTGATGCGCATAGCAAAAGATTTCTCACCAGTACCTCTAGCAAATACGATAATCCGAAAGCAGCAGTCCATTAGTATAAAATAAAGCGATGGGAGATAGATAAAGACGCTAACTGTAGGACCAGTGCAACTGACAGTCGGCTGGCGTGGAGGCTTATAATATTAGGAATATGACAGTTGAGTCTGTGATGCAGAAAGAGAGAGAGTAGACGGCGAGGTGTCAGCTGGCGGGACGTGGCAATATTTGTAACCGAGCTGCCGTCACGGCCAGCTGTTACGCGCTGTATCGTCTCAACTATCTGCCGAATATTACCACCATCATCTCGTCGCCGCCCGCCCAGTCAGTGATGCGCCGAATACCGCGGTTATCGTGTTTTTGCCGAGGATATCGCGCTATTAAAAATATCGTTTCAGGACTCTATTGAACGAACAAAGAGAATTTGTTTACCTTTTAACGCCCACTATTGCCGTATGGGTACAGCTACAAAGCATCCTGTGCCAAACCGAGTTAGGCTGTTATTTGTAATTTTTGACATCCGGATACTCTGACGCTCAGCCCTGAACGTCAGCGTGTCCGGATGTCAAAAATTACAAATAACGGCCTAACCCTGTCTGGCACAGGATGCTTTTATAGCTGTACCCATATGGCAACAGTGGGTTGGATTGGATTGTGCAGTGTTTTACGTCCCCTCCAACACAGTATAGGTTATATGGGAGACGGGGCAACAGTGGGCGTCGAAGGGTTAAAAGCATACAGCCTAATACTACACATTACTGTGAACCTGAATATTATAAACATTTTGCACTAATGATGACGGTAGAATTCACTGCAGACCGATAGAGCTTGACATCACGATAAGAAATGAGCGCTGTACGAGCACACGCGGTATCGCGGTGATGTCGCCTCTCTACGCCGATCGAACTTCGTTAAACGACAAAATGCGCTTTCATGCGTCTTACTGTAATTAGACATTCGCGCCGCAATAATTACGTCTTGCATCGATCTTATACTATAGGCCTCGTCCATTTGATCACGTGTTGTGACTGACTGACTGGCGTCGATTGCACTCATATTTATGCAGTCTGTCACTTTCGCCGTTCAACTTCATTACCTTTTCACGCCATTCGTCACAATTCATCACGGCATGGCAACAGTCTACTTTTTACACGAGTTCTTTTCATCCACGCAGAGGCGCAGCATGCAGCGACGGTAAGCTAACTTTGAATGAGATTGCAGCGTTGCATGTTTGTGCAACTATTGCTATTCCAAGTCTGCACAGAAGATACTAGAGTGGCATATGGAAATTCGTATAGATGATAGAAATTTCCTGACAGAAGAAAATGCACAGAATTAATTTTTTTGCCGCGGGTCTATCGCAAATTCCATCGGAGACAGAGCTCGTGATGTTCGCCCAGACTTTCTAATCGGCCGAGGAAGTGGATTAGGGAATATAATCTACATGGATGTTCTTCTGTAGGCTGTGTGATATTCGCGGATTGCCACAACTTGATTTTTTTGAGCTTTCGCAAGCTAGTTTGTCCCAATTTTGTAAACGTGTTTACTCCGATCAGTCTCCGATATTAGCCCGAATACTTTTACAATTTTCGGTGAATATTTATCTGACTATTCGTGCTGTTTTTTTAACTTTCTGTGAATCTTTTATGTTCATTTGCTAGTCAGACTCAGATTAGGACAGATAAACGTCACGACAGAACGAAAATAAAGCGCGATTGTGTCGTAATGTACTGCTTATCACGCACCTACTGTACATATATGAAAAACCTCAGTGGAATCTGGAAAGATGAAGCTGTGTATAGTGTATGAGGGGCGCTCAATGAAACCATTGATCCCAAGAATGCCGACCGTACTTAGTACGGTTGCGCTTATGCTACATTGTTGCGTATGTCGTCGTCTGTCGTGTGTATGTAACGTATGTATTGTGGCTAAACGGCTAGAGCAAAAGTTACTATTGACAGCTCTACAGCAAGTCGCATATGAGAAATCAATTGGTACCAAAATGAATGAACTTGACCTTTGTTTAGAGGTCGTTTAAGGTCATGTCAATCATTGAGTCACATTCGCCATTAAATATCTCGGAAACCGTTAGAGATAGAGACTCTGTACCAAAGGACCACCAATAGGAAATGGCATATGGGGTATCAAATAGTCACATGATCAATGACGTCACGTGACCCCGAAAGGTCAAAGTCGTGATCCCAATACGAGAGCCCAATATCTCGAAAACAGTTGGAGATGCTATTTAGCAACACGCTAATTACTGGATAGTCTGCTGTGAGGCAGTACGATCGGCTATCCTGTCGACAGCTTGGCTTCCTCTTACAGCCAATGTATTAATCTGCGCCATCCGCGGTATAGAGTAGTTACCGGAATCTGTACGTGTTGTGTGTATGTATGTGCGTATGTCCAAGAAACCAGCAGGTATATTGCAGCGCTCATTCACTTGAACTTTGAACACATAATATTGCTAAAGAGTTAGCCACAAAGACAAGTATGCGGTGTTTATTTGTCCCTCTGAGAGAACAGACTCATTGAACGATCAGTCTAGACTACATTTCGCACGTCGCTGCAATAGGCGTCCTACGAAGTGGAAGAGTTGATTATTGCGTGACAAAACGCGTCTTTTAATCGAAAAACAAACGAAAAAGCGTCAGTCTGTATGGGTATCAGTTTCCGGTCAGTGATTTTGACAATAATTTTGTTCGCCATGACGTTCGCCAATGTTTGCAATGTCGAAGGTCATTTTCAAGGACACGAGGAGAGAGAGAGAGAGAGTCAGCGCAGATCAACAGCTTTGCACGGCGTACAACCGCGTGGGATCACGGTACGCGACACCAGCGAGAAGAGTTGCTAGTAAAAGTCGCGGTTTGTGGTTGGGTCACGAAGTCGTTGCCAGCGAATCACGGCAGTAGGCCCTCTATTCACAGCTACTATACAGCCGTAGTCGAGTCGAAAGCAGTCGGAAGGTAAGTGAAATCTTCTGTAGACGATAACAGGCAGAACAACAGTGAAACCTTCAACAGCAAACACACAAAAAAAACAAATTTAAAATCGACGTTTGACTCATACTACTCTACAAGATTCAAAGATCACCACCTTCATGTCACAGTGTGATATATTAAGAAAATTAGTCAATGATGTGACACACGAGCATATTTTACTGCCGTCCTTTAAAATTTAACGTCAGCGCGGTGAGGTGGAAAACGAACAAATTGTTGACAATTTCCAGCTTCGAAATCCCCAACTGTTTACTACACTGTGTCTCAGAAAAAAAACAAAACAAAGCATGCGACTACATTTTCTACAATCTTGAACAATAAGTCTGACTACGCCAAAAATTATTGCAATCGGACACTTATTGGTCAAGTTATTGTAGAAAATGTAGACACTTTTTCTGAGGCACAGTGTATGAACGGAAGTTGTAGAGAGATTCCGGCACATGGCCAGCTAGGGCGCACTTGGGTGACAGACAGACAGACAGATTTGTTATATCAACAGCCAAACGTGTCGTGATTCGGCTGAAGACGCTGAACTGCAATTCAAGTTTTAATGCAGAAATTGTATAGTAAATAAAGTAATTATCGCAGTGAAATTTAATGCAGTGTGCTTTGCGACAGCGATCCAGACAGGTTCCAATCATCGGTATCAATATCATACGCGTGAAAAGTAAAATGAATAAGTTGTTTCTTAATTAACCATCACTGTCAGACGCAGCAAAGTTATTTAGCATAAGAACATACACTAACCCTTTGACGCCCGCTGTTGGCATATGGGTAGAGCCATAAAGCATCCCATGGAGCCAGACCGGGTTAAGAAGTCATTTGTAATTTTTGACATCCGGGCACTCTGACGCTCAGCCAGAATGCTCGGATGTCAAAAATTACAAATGACGACTTAACCCGGTCTGGCGCCACAGAATGCTTGTGGGCTAAAATAACACAAGCGGGCTAAAACCTGAAACGCACGACAAGAATGTCAACATATAAATGTAAATATGATTTGCGACATTTCAAAAACTGTGACAATAAAAGATGGATCACTGACCAGTGGTCTCTACTCCTCTCCGCCAGCTTCAACGGCAGCGGCCGGGGGCGGAGCTCCTCCCTCGGGTATATCCTCGTACGACGGCATTCCACCCTCGTTAAATCGAACGCACTTGCTAGGCTGGATCCTCGGGACTGGGTCGGCGTACTGCGGACCGGTGTACAGGTGTTTACGGTCCTTGTAAGCACGCTTGTCCTTCTGGCGTTCGTACTTGCTGAACATCTCCACTTTCGCCTGTACGACAGCACACAAGCGTTCAAAGTAGCCCAATAATAGCGACTACACATCTGCACAGTATTTAGTAGAAGAATATGTTTTTGGTCTGTCTGTCCGTCTGTGTGAAACAAGTCAAACGTTCAAGATGAATTTCTATGTAAACTGGTATATTGGTATGTCATCGTTTCTCAGTAACAGTAACAGTAACAGCGAGTATTTAGGCCTATGAGACGCCCCTTACAGGTTGGCTAACGGCGAATTAATGGATTATATTGTCAGTATGAGAGTGCTCTCGGTCAAAAGTCACTATTGGCGGCAGTAAATCGATACGACTCAAGATGTCTGTTGAATGATGAAGTCGACTGAGGTCAGTTGACAACTGGTTCCACGCGTGAGGTGCGTCAGTGCAGTAAGCTCTCTCGCCGATCTTTCGTCGCGATTGTTCCATAAATTCAAAGGACGGTTCCTACTTCAAACCCACCCCGTTGACCCCAGCATCCCCCTTTTTTACACCCGCATCAATCGATCAAGCTACAAGTATCATATTAATAGCAAATTACACTGGAACCTGACACTAGCACATGACAACGCCTGAATTCAGCAATGTACAGTACGCTGTAGACATGTAAAAACACTATTAATATAATAATAAATAATAAAAATATAAATATAATTAATGTAAATAACATAAACGGTAAAGTACACTACTTACTGGCGTGCCAGCAAACCGTTCTTGCATGATGTCTGTTCTACAACACAGCATGTCACATGATTTTGAAGAAATACGATACGATTCGTGCGCTAAAAATCTGTCATCTTTATCCTACACAGTCGGAAAATAAAAATTCAAGAAATACTAAAAACACAAAAGGATGAACAATACTACAAGTCCGATCCAAGTCCAGTTCAATGGTGGAAAGTTATAAGAAAACATTCTACAAAGATGTTGGTGAAAAGCAATGTCTTGAAACATCACACCTCCGTCGACAGACGTAGCTGTGTATGCGACAATGAATAACAGTTGTGATCGTTAAAGGCCAATTTTAGTGGGCTTAAATGATAATATTAAACGTTGATTCCTTACACCGTAAAATATTAATGTTAAGCTGAATATATGTGAGAAATGTTTCAGTTATTTCAAAAATTCAATATTTTGAAACAAAGTGTGTGTGCGTGCATTGATTTAATTATAATTTTACGTGTTCTCAAACCATAGTATTCCCCGTCTAATAATGTCTCACTTGACTCACTGGTCTATGCCACCTAATGAGCGACCTTGAGACTGTTGGAATGAGTGAGTGGATCGTGAGTGGAATTGTGGATTGTGGATTGTGTCGATGAGTTGTGTAACTTACTCTCCTTCCGGAACCTGCGCCCTCTTCAAACCGTCCTTCCTACCAGACAAAACAACAGCATGTAACTGAAATACAGTGATGCTCGGAGATCTCAATTACATGCGAAATAATACAACTACGACACCAGCACCGCCTGGTGAGTGTCAGTTGGTTTGGCGTTTTTATCGTGCGACGCTACGCAGAGCGCTGTATTACTACAGCAATTCGTCCGTCTGTCCGTCTGTCTGTCTGTGACGATTAGGCATCGACTGGTCATCCGTCATATCTTACCGATCTCTTACAATGTCACAAGTCTGCAAGGTTCACGCGTTCATCTGCCAGTCACTTTATACTTTCTGTTCCGCATTGAACGCTTTGTCTATTACCCAGCGGGCCAGCGCACGCCTTACACCCATCCTTCCCGCGAAATCTGAACAACCATACAACCTGCGAGAAAGGCGACACAACTACTCTCTTGTCGAGAAGACTTCCGAACTGAACGAACGTGACTACATTACGCGTATTTTGTACAAA
>Ga0056114_1001194_pt1 | contig 11329 bp, 6 predicted proteins | sample WorMetHERISLAND1_FD_77005 | JGI IMG/M metagenome (GOLD analysis project Ga0056114, IMG submission 77005) | Marine gutless worms symbiont microbial communities from Max Planck institute for Marine Microbiology, Germany - Olavius loisae HERON... ...
GGCCGTCCCCCCATAAGGTCTACCAATCAGTGGCCCGAAGGCCAATGCGTTGGTCATAGACGATGACCCACAAAAGAAATAATCACTAGATACATCACTTAATGTATGCAAGTTTGCTGGTGTATTGGCCCGTATATTCGGTTAACCCTTTGACGCCTACTGTTGCCATATGGGGTTGCTATATGCATCCTGTGCCAGAACGGGTTAAGCCGTCATTTGTAATTTTTGACATCCGGGCATTCTGACGTTCAGGGATGAGCGTCAGAGTGCCCGGATGTCAAAAATTTACAAATGACGGCTTAACCCGTTCTGGCACAGGATGCATATAGCTGTACCCATATGGCAACAGTAGGCGTCAAAGGGTTCAGTTATTAAGTATACATTTAATTTGTAGAGTTATTTTTACGTTCATAGTAAAATGAATTCAGAAAACAGATGTGATTATCTAGATGACTGATTCCCGTTTCAAAACTTATTTCTTTTCATAATTCTAACACAAATTTACCGGCACCATTCTGCATAATTCAAGCGACAGAATAGTTTCATTATCTGCTGGATTCGGGCGTATAGCCTAACTTTAAAGTTTAAACCACTTCTTCACCATAGAGTACAGTAACAATTTAAAAACGAACACTAATTAATTATACAAAGAAAAACGTTATTTAAGTACTGTTTATATAACCAAAAAATGAAGTACAGTCATTTAACCCTTTAAAGCCTACTGTTGCCATACAGGTCATACAGGTACAGCTACAAAGCATAAGTGCCAGACCGGCTTAAGCCGTCATTTGTTGTAATTTTTGACATTCGGGCACTCTGACGTTCAGTCCTGAGCGTCAGAGTGCCCGGATGTCAAAAATTACAAATGACAGCTTAACCCGGTCTGGCACAGGATGCATTATAGCTGTACCCGTATGGCAACACTGGGCGTCAAAGGGTTAAGTATTCTCGACCTGTGATAAATAAAAGCTGTATGGGTTAGTGAAATGTGACTCCAAAGACTCTAAAGGCTGTTGCTTTCTTGAAGAATGTTTTATGAAGGACTGCGTACGCGATGAAGAAGAATGACTGAAGACAACTCTCTTAGTTCATCGCTGCCGTCTGCTGCCGTAACAACCTCCGCGGCCGGAGATGCTACGACGTCACCGTCGGCACGTGGAGTCGTTGCTTATTTCCGGGGCGCTGTTATACTCATCGGAGTTATTGGAGCGGTAGCCAACGTTCTCGTCCTCTACGCAATGGTGGCCTCAAAACAGCACAGAAAGCAGTTGCTGATATTCAACCAGAATGTCTTCGATCTTACCAGTTGTCTGCTGCTGCTTGTCATAACATATTCGGTGAAGATTCGCGACATCTATTTGGAGGGAGTTTCAGGCTACTGGCTGTGCATGACGCTATACAGTGATAACTTTGTCTGGTGTGCGATTAACGGTTCCGTGATTAACCTGTTGAGCATTACCATTGAACGCTATCTGAAAGTGGTTTATCCCATCTGGAGTAAGAAGTTTCTTCGCAAGTGGGTGTTGTACTCGGCGGTGGCATTTGCATGGATCGGGCCTACCGCGTACACCGTGGCTTTGGTGTTTACGACCAGTGGCGTGATCAACGGTCTCTGCTATGCGACTCTGATCTGGAAAAGTCAGCTGGCCGCACTTGCCCACAGCATCTGGTACTTCATGGCATCTGGTACTTCGTCTCATTCTTCGTCGTCGTGGTTTGCATCTTCACTTTCTGCTACTGGCGCATTCTGGCCGTGATCCGGCGCCAGGCAGGCGTGATGGCCGGACACAGCGGACATGCCGGATCAAGCACCTTTCAGTCGCAGTCCACACAGATTCAGTCCAACGTCGTCAAGACGATGGTCGTTGTTAGCGTATTCTACGTCGTCGCGTGGATGCCGGTCACCCTCTACTACCTCATCACATTCGTCGACTCAGACGTCACATTCGACAGCAACATATACTACGTTCTCACGTTCATCGCATTCATCTATATCTGCTCCAATCCTTTCGTCTACGCCGTGAAGTTTGATCCAGTCAGGCGCATCCTGTTGGATCTGATTGGCGTAATGAGGCCACAACGGTCTGTTGGAAATGCCGAGATGACCCAAAGTGGCTCTGCTACCGCTACCGTTCGCAGTGTGCAACAACGTAACTGAGAATGGTAAATTGCGTGAATAATACAACTGCAGTGCTGACAATCAGCTAAGATAATTTTACGACACAGATTTAGTAGGCCGTAGCTTATGGCACCCAGCTCTATCATGTCTGTCTGGAACCATCATGGAAACCATTATTGGAAGTACATGTAAGCCACGGAACTTATGATCTCGAACCCAGCGACCTGGTGCAGAGACTGCTGACAGTGTTATAGTGTAGCTATTGTGTTGAGTGTTGAGTTCTGTATTAGCAGTAGAATATCAGTGAATCATTCACTGTGAATGAGTCACTTTAACTTTTGACTTAGCCTTTCGCTCAGCGAATCGCTGAGCGAAAGGCTAAGTCAAAAGTTAAAGTGACTCAATGTCTTGTGAAATTCTATCTCAACAGCACAGTGGAAATGAAGAAGCCCAGCTATCACTGACAACTCGCACGATGCTTGTACTAGCGTCACGCAGACACTCGACTGTAGCGCAGCTTATCCCTGTAATCTATGGTGGCCCAAAAGAGACATCTGCAAATTATTTTCTATTATATTTCTATTATATATACTAGTGCGCACTATAGTTTACAATTGTACCAAGCGCTACTGTTCTTTCACTAAGCCGTGAATAACTACCACGATAGAACAGTTAAAATACCTAGCAAATACGCATATAGCCACTAGAGACATATTATTATCATACCTTTACTGTTCGCATAATGAATACACTTTAGATAGTTGTGCTTGTGTTTTGTATTCGTATTGTACAGGGCGCGCCAAAAAAGTAACCCCTGGGAAAAATTCGATATCTCTGGAACTGTTGTAATTTTTTTCTCTAAATTAGCAGTGCTTACAGAGGAGGTCTCAGACCACATATTGTGCAAATTTCATTGCAATATTTGCTTGCGTTCCAAAATTATACATATTTGAACTTAAATGTGCATTTTTCAAAGTGAACGAGTAATTAAACTGCGATTCTGACTTAAAAATAACCTCGCTGTCGCTGATATTTAAGTCGCCAGATCTGAATCCGTTGGATTATCATGTGAAGTGCAATACTAGGACGCTATACGCCAAAACCAACCAACATTGCCGAGCTGAAGACTGCTTTGCTTCAATATGGAATGATTTGCCACAGGAGTTCATTGACAAGGCAATCCTGTTATTTCGAAAGAGACTTCGATTTTGTGTTACTGCAGCTGACGGACACTCTGAACACTCAGTTTAAATACCGAGTGGGAAGCTGACATTCATTACTGAAACGTTTGAAGTATTTACGGGAAAGTTGTGCAAAGTTTGATTTACTATTAAGTAAGATTTACTGAATATTCAGGACGCGATGCGACTGCATGTTCACTTGAAAAAATGAACTTTAAAGTTTAAACTGTTGTATCTGTTGAACCGTATTCGTTATTTTAATAAAATTTGCAGGATGTGTGGACTGAATCCTCATCTGTAAACTCTGCAAATTTGGTAAATTTATCTGCTACAATTTCAGAGATATGAAATTTTTCCTAGTGGTTACTTTTTTGGCGCGCCCTGTATATACAGCTGTGTATGTGTGTGTGCACTGACTTTATTTCTGTATAGTGTTAAATGTATACACACTATCTTAGCAAGTTTTTAACTGCAGTATTTGTTTTGTATTCAGCAACTCAGCTTTTAGCTGCAAGTGTGTTTAATAAACTCAGTCTTCAAGTGTTCAAGACAGTTTTAAATATATTTCATCTAACCATAGCTCCTAATTTTGGCTAGGACCGTTCAGCAACATTTCATGCGAAACATGTACAGTCCCAGATGCGCGGGGGAATGAAAGAGACCATGGTAAGAGTTGGTATAGGTGCGTAAAATTGGAAGTAGCCCATTGAATATCACACACGGTAAAATATAAAATTCCTTCTGCCGCTAGAAAATTTGCTTAGTTTTGAAATACTAGGTCTGGGTGTACAAGCTAATGAACTGGCATAAGTGATTACTGATTTGTGCCGTTTCAGATGCTCAAATTAACGTCTGTATTGAAGGTCTTCCTCACTTCATAAACTCGTCGGAATTTCGTACCGTAACGATGATCAGATTAACTAGGATGACGGTGCTGTCCGGCAGTAAAAGATCTAAATAATACGTTCCACTTGTTGACACAATGCAGTTTCTTTCAACGAATAATTGTAGAGCTGCACCATGGACTGTAGTCAATAATTGTTTTGACAAAGTAAAAATCCGCCAAAATATCGCATCTGCATACATGTTGGAAAGGCCTGGCGGACCCACAAATCAAATAGTTTCGACTGGCCACATTCCAAAGCCGTGTGACATCTGTAGCCGTCAGTTGCGCAGTAGGGATCACGCAACATGTTGCGTGTGCGAACGACCATGTATACATGCACACTGTTTATGTAGGCCTACGTATCTACGCATACAAAAACTTCTTCACTCGACTTTTCGTCCGTTTATTTTCGCTCGCTAATACCTGCTAATTCCAGCAAAACTGGCGAGTATACACAGTTACACATCATAACTCATTTAAAAGTTTGATATGGAAATTCAAAACCATTGGCCATCTTCTATGGTCCAAAAATTACACGCAAATTCTAGGATGTCTAGCCGCAAAGTCGTGTAAAAACGCATAGGCCGTAGAAAATAACTTTTCACAATTATTTTCAAAGAGCACTGAACAGATTCATTTCATCGAATTATAGGCGAAGTGTTATTTAGCTGTAATTACCTAAATACTGTTTTTAATTTAACATTATACGAATAATTTCGCACGTCCGTTTTTGAAAAATTCAGTCCGAAATGTCTTCCTTATTGCAAACGGTGAACTGCAGTTTGTTCGTCAACAAACGCAAGCGCACGGACAGAATTCAGCGGTTATGAAACAACAGCATGTAAACGCTAATGAACGGCGTATTGGCCAAGTGTAGCAAACACGTCACATTCCTATAGCAAAGCAACGAGACATCTATTGTTTCATCTTACGTTTTTAATGTCAATTGCGTGTTTTAGTCGTGGGTTTGAAATTTTCAACAAATGCGCGGTTACCATTTGGCTTTGCTCCAGCTGCGCGTTGTTGGCATCATTTTCAACTTGTTACACTATCTACAACATTCTGGTAAGTTCTTCTTCAGTTTTGTCGTTTGTATTGAAATGTTGTCAGATTAATTCATTGCAACTTCTATTCTCCAACTCTTCAATAAAACGACAAAATGCTTTTGTTTGTTAACTTTGTTCAATGCTTACAGCGTCACTCTGATGCCAGTGAATTAGTCAGTATTTCGTTGGCTTAGTAGTGTTGGTAGGGAGCGATTTGTGTAGTCCGTCAGCTTAATTTTCTGATGAGCGGACTGAGCCGATGCACATCAGTCAGTATGCCTATACGTATGTCCGTCCGTCTGTCTATCTGTCACACTCAACCAACATGCGAGAAAAAATCAATAATTTGCAGGGACATACAAGCAAAAAAGTGAGAGATGAAAGAGACAGGGAAGTTGTTACAATAAGTCATTGTCATCGAAATAATATTATATTCTATCGTCCATGTCAATTGAATGTCCCGCGATAAAGTCGTACGGGGATAGTCGAACGCGATTTTGCGCCTTTTAAGCCTCCATGTGAATTATACTGCCCACTACGTTACGACAACGTATCCGTGGACATCTTAGATCTAGCCAAGCTTCATGTGGCGCAGTTTCACAGAGCAGAGAAGAGTGTCTCTAATCCCAGTCTCGAATCCAACGCCCAAACCAAGCGCATCCACGCAGTAACAGGTCCAATTTGGTCACTTATTTGGACATTTTGGTAATTTATGATTGACAGGTGCAATACAGTGCTACTCATGCAAATCGACGGCATCGAATGAGATCGAAGCGAACGTGCGCTGTCTGGAGACGGCTAATCTGGAGGACTGCAGCGACTTTTATCAATACTACAGGTACAACGAGATGACATGAACAGGTGAAAATGTCGGGGTAGCCGCGAATTGAATGAAAACTGTAACGTGACAGTGGATTGCAGGATTGACGTGTGAGCCAATCGGATGAGATAGGCCTACGACCGCAGTAAAGTGATGATTTGAATAATTGAAACCACTGAAATAGCCTGACTCACAAGATATATAGGAATAATATCTAACAAGCCTAGAAGTCGTGCAAGTACTAATTGCATGTTTCAACTTGAATATAGATTAATTTAAATAATGTTTATTAGGAAATATCGGTAGGCTATTTAGGACAGCTTTTATAAACACTGTAATTCAATCGGATTGTTAATTTTCGTTGAGAAATTGCGGTGCGTGTGACTGACTTCTATCCTTTTCTCTCTTCTTACACCTTCAATACGCTGAATAGCGCTTAGCGGATTTTTTTTGTGAAATATTGCCGATCAAAGAGACTGGCTTCTCCGTTGACTTAAATCAGCCTGTTGGCATACTACCGCACAAGCCCTAATGGGTTAAAGGCATACAACAACCGTTGATCATTATAAAGCCCTCGTCCCACATAGTGGCAAGGGCTTAAGCGATGACGATGTGTCTGTCTGTCTGTCTGTCGTCAACATCGATGCTTAACTTGCATTCAACAGGGGGCGCCACTGTAGTCATGATGCAACAATCTCTTGTTAGGAGCAATGGCTTATCGTTTCGGCCGATAGGGTCGATACGTTTGTTCGATATACATTATGACTGACGAAGTCTAGACGCGTTATGCTGTGTAACTCATCAGCGAGGTGGAGACAGGAACCGAAGACAAATTCGTCTATGAATACGACTTCGTCGAATACGACCGTCCACCGCTGGACCGGAAGTCGGCTGCGCCTCGCGAGTTCCCGCGGCGACGCACGAGATTTCGCCGGCAAGCTGACGAGTACAGCGGGCGAGGCGACTACCAGTATCCGGACGAGTCGATGACGTCATCGACGACAAGTCGAGCGCCACCTAGCGAGAGACGTGCTAACAACGGCAGTAAAGTCAGCAGTAAACGCCAGATGTCGCTACCTACCGATCCAGAGGTTCAGCTAAAAATAAACTCGTCGTCTCTGTTTTAGCAGTCATTATGGTAAACCTGGTCCATCCGCGGTGCACTTTTCTGGCGCCTCTTCGATCAGAAGGAGCGACACTAGAGTACCGTTTCCAACTTATTGCCCGCACGAAGCGTGCAATAAGTTGGAAACTGTACACGACTGTCGACGCATGGGGCTCCGCTCTCTAGCGTTGGAGCTGGGTTTCCGCCAATGGCATTGGGAATTACCCTTGCTTGGTGCTGATGTATTGTTCTGCTCGGCTATAGGCCTACTGTAACACTGTCGAATTCTCGGTCGAAAATTTTGACTCTTGGGGCCGAAAACGGAGATTATGCCCAAAATTTAGCCACTTCGTGCAAGGAACAATATCTACCAGTATGTCGGGTTTCATTGAAATTGCTCATTACCTGCCTATTTACATATTGGTGTTTTTTTTCATCTTACACAATACGGCAATTCCAATTTGAACGCGTGAGCTGCTGAGACTGTGCATGTGATTGTAAACGTTGTCAGCACTACTGCTACAGTACAACGAAGAAGAATGGCTGGGAGAGTTACTCGGTCGAGAAAGGATGCAAGAAGATCGACTATTGCCGCGCTCACCGCGAAAACTTGCCAGCTGTCTGGACGCTGCCGTGGAACTTCTGCTGTGACCGCTCTAGATGCAACGCAAAACTAGGTCAGATTACTTTCTCAAGACAATCAAATTCATCACTTAGGGGCTAACAAGAAAGCCCAGCTGTCGCTGAGAAACCGCGCGATACTTAAGGCCGGTACACACGACCCGTACGCCCGGCCCCTACGTGCACACACCGTACGTAGAGTCGTGTGTACCGTACGGGTATTTACGCAAAGTCTGTAAGCTTTCTGTTGTTATCTTATCCGTAGGTTAAGAGTACTGTACATGCTAGTCTATAGCGCACGGATTACATGTCCGTTTCCTAGGATACAGATGGTGCCAAAATTTGCAGCTACGTGGCGTTAATTTACTTCCAAGTTCCAACAGTGTCTCGAACAGACATTGACGCAGTAACGGGTACCCGATACCACGGGAATGTTACATAACGCAGGTGGCGTTTGATTAAACGCGATCTTAAACACACGACAGTGATGCGCGACAGCTACAGTGCCACTGATAGTTTGTGTAATGTACGTAACATGTTGATACACGCGGTGACATATGAGTGTATGTGGTGCTACAGTGAAAGACAAGCCTCAGCGGATCTTTGCAATGGGATGTCGACGAACTGACGACTGTATCCAGGGACACAACTCGCGTCTCGTCTGTCCTCAACTCTACAGATCTTGTCCTCGCATTTCGTCGGTTCGTCTCTCCTCACACGTCTTCGTTATGACGTTCCAATGTGCAGGCAAAGAACATGGCCACGTTCGCCATTTTCAGTAGCTCTCTCTACTATCCTACCGGATGTGCACTCATCAAGTGGTGTTGTTGTTTGAATGGGTCAGGGGTTAAATAGGGGGAATCCTGGGGATCTCCGCTCCCCTACCTCCGATTTGAGATACCCCACTTCTGACGTCGGACCCCCACCTCTAATCTCAGACCCACATCATTTTCGTGCAGATTCCCTAAATACGGCGCTTCAGTGCACTATTTGGCTTATTTAAACTTCTCAACCATAGAACACCATGCACTTTTTGTCTTAAAACATGGCTTTATTGTACCTTTATTCAATACTTGGGCTGTGAAAAAAACAAACTGTATTATTCCACGGTGTGATGAATGCTTTATGTTTGTGTGAAACTTGTCGTGAGTCTGATAGTCTAGTTTCAGACTTAGGGACCGGATCTCCACCTGTGGCTAAGCAATTTAACTACTGTATTGTGTCTGGCGCGTTGTAAAGTCGATGCAGTCTCTGTAGCCTACAGTATACATTGTGTGGGCTGCAGAGCGTGATCAAGATGGAGTGTCGAGTAAGGCATCGTCCTGGCCAGTCTCCCGGCTACAGAGCGCCCATCTACGGCAGTGCTTATTTCAACCAGTTCAAAGACAAGAAGTGCTTCTGTGCTCGCGGCTACTACCCTCGAGGTCCTATCTGCAGCGGTACGAGTTAGTCGTGCATCGTACGTTAGGCGGGGCTACCAACGACTAACATTGGTAATTAACCCTTTAAAGCCTACTGTTGAGCGTCAGAGTGCCCGGATGTCAAAAATTACAAATGACGGCTTAACCCGGTCTGGCACAGGATGCATTATAGCTGCACATTACACTGGAGGTAAAGTAGGCCTAAATAAATAAATCTGCAGTCGAACAGATGTACCGTTTTGAAATATTTGCTATTACAAAGTAACGTGACCTTGAAACAAGAGTTACTGGTCATTCAAGGTCATTGGAAATGACATCATTTGATAGATTGTACGTGACTTTATATTCAAATTCTATAGAACTTTGGCGCGATCTGACACTGCTTTTTAGCCGAGACCGTACTTAGTACGTTCGCGTTTATGCTACAGTGTTGCGTCTGTCTGTTGTCTCTCTGTAACGTTATGTATTGTGGCTAAACGGTGCGTCCTGGAGCAAAAGTTACTATTGACAGCCTATAGGAAGTCATATATGAGAAATCGATTGGTACCAAGATGAATGACCTTTACCTCTGTTTAGAGGTCGTATGCTCGTATCAAGGTCATGTCAACCATTGCGTTACATTCGACATTGAATATCTCGAAAACCGTTAGATATAAAGGCTTTGTTCCAATAGACCACCATATGAAATGACATGTGGGCTATCAAATGGTCACGTGATTGATGATGTCACGTGCCCCCAAAATGCTGTGAGGCAGTACGGTCGGCTATCTTAGCGACAGCTTGGCTTCTTGTAATATATCGTTATATAGCTGCAAATTCGCATTTACATACTCCATACGACAACTTGCGGAAGCATCGCGCGGTTTATCTAAGAACTGTGAGGCTGTAATCTGTATGGCGTAGTAGCGCGCGTTGTCGTAACCAGGCTTAGTAGCATCGGCAATCCGGCATGCACGGACTGAAAGAAATGGTAAAAATCGGCCTTTTTCGGCCTGTTTGACCTGAGATTATGCAGCATTGTGGCATAGAGCCACTGAATTTAGTTACCAACCGCGATCTGTCATCCGATTGGCTAACGAGCTGTCGTAGCAGCGAGCAGCGTGAGCGAGCTGCCCGCATCTTTACATCGCCAAAAACTAGAGCGTTTGTGCTACCGTTTGATGAAAACACATCATCGTGGGCCTGTTTTTGTTGAAATTAAACCACAACGTGACAAACAAAACAGATAGACAGACGGACAGACCGCAGACATCTGCAAGGGGTATACCCATTAAGGCCGCAACCCACTAGGAGAACTAGTTGGAAACTAGTTGCCAAACCGCTTGAAACCGGGTTTCCAACTAGTTGCCAATAACTAGTTCGCAACTAGTTCGCAACTTTTTTGGGTTGCCAATTGTTGGCAACCTGATAGATCACGACATGCAGGTTGGCAACTTGCTGCACAAGTGGAATGTAGAAAACGACCAGGCTTGCAACAAGTTGCCAACTAGTTTTCAACTAATTCGCCTAGTTGGTTGCGGCCTTTACTGCACTCAGCAGAACTGACAGCGTGAGGTTAATTGTTCGCAGACAAAGACAGACTTTCCTATTATTATAAGGAAACAATAATAGATCAATACTGGTAGTTTATTTATCAGTATTAGATGAGATGTGCTGATTGGTGGCAGGTGCAAAGGGCAAAACGGAGTTGTTCGGCATTTCAGCAGTCTCCATTTTGTACTTCACTCTACACTTCTTGGTCATCGACTGACGGCAATATCGATATGATGGAGACGTGATACTGTGGTGTGATTGGCTAGCAGTTCTGCAGGCAGATGTCTATGACTGTTGTACGACTATCGAGACGACTGTCTCACATATGGCCTGTCATCCAGCCGGCTAACGTTGATTGAATATATGCCAATCTCTCAAACTTCCGATATAGCAACGATACCTCCTCCGGAAGTACTGCCGAAGTGTGAAACCCAAGATAGTTCGGCACCAAGGCACTTCGGCACCAGTGCCGAAATGTCCGAGACACTTTGGCGGCAAATTACAGGACGTATTGGTCTGTGTCTTGGATCCAAAGCGTCCGTGTATAACTACCGACCTTACCGATCCCATTTGCCCATCAAATGCATATCTGGCGAA
>Ga0056114_1001195_pt1 | contig 11327 bp, 8 predicted proteins | sample WorMetHERISLAND1_FD_77005 | JGI IMG/M metagenome (GOLD analysis project Ga0056114, IMG submission 77005) | Marine gutless worms symbiont microbial communities from Max Planck institute for Marine Microbiology, Germany - Olavius loisae HERON... ...
ATCGATCGGAGCGGGTGTTTACGAACGCGCGAGATCGTGCTCTGAGTGAGTTAACGAACGGATATCTGACTCCTCTGAGTGCTCGGATGTCTCCGAACTAGTTTTCGAACGTGCCCACAGTGTGAACACAACCTAACACAGCTTGGGTACGTACTTCAAACATAAGCATTTTTCATTCATGGCCCTCTAACTCCATTTGGCCACATCCGAGCTCAAACTTAGTCAGCAGTAACACAGAACAGAACTACCATCTATAGTAGTAGTTTTATGTTTCATTCTATGTACTGTTGTAACATGGTGAGGTAAGCCTGCTGAGATTGATAGCTAACTGCACGACTAACCACCCTCCTGCAGTGCTTTGATACTGTTGGTTGGGTTATCCAACCTGCAAAAATATCGTAATTGAAACGACCTATAATACGCCCAGTACAACAAAGAACCTTACTTATCCAAACATACCATCCGTCAGTGTCAGCAGCATTGACGTCACATCCCAACTCAACAAGAAACTTAACAACATCGAAGTGACCGGCACAGATGGAATTGTGCAGTGCCGTAATGCCCTCGTCATTTGCCTCGCTGGGGTTCTTCATCTGCAATCAATCACAGCACTGAAGAAAACAGCAGTAACAAGACGTAATATGTACAAGAAATAATTCTGAAACTTGAACAACAGTAACAACAAAAAATTATACGAGCAACATATACATGTAAGTCAGTCATACAATTTTAAAGACTAGAGTTTAGGACTAATTCTGTAAGGTGAAACTAGTGATGTGAAATTTATGCTTTTGGCAGTGTAATATTTCGTTCTTTTTATTGTTTCAAAACGCAAAATTGCTATATATTATGCAATGAAATACACAGAATAACCAGACTAATATACTAACTAATTTCATCATGGCATTATACTGGTAGTTTCACACATGGATTTACAACTACACTGTGTCTCAAAAAATGCACCAACTTTGAAACGGTATAGCTCAAAATTATACAGATCAATTTTGATGAAATTTGGCAGAAAATATTCAAAAGTCTCTAGAATAGAGTTTGCATGTTTCATTTTTCATGTAGGTTTGCTTTTTTAATCAACTTTTTGTCTTTCAAACCGGACACTGAAAATAAAGCGAATTTTGACGCTGTATCAATTGCAAACGTGGCAACTTTGATGCCATTCAGTAAAGAAGGCACAATTTGATAAAAAATCTGTATTAATGTAAAGGTTACAACACTCGGCAGTTTATAACAGAGTTTCCGGATAAAGGTTGGACAAAGAACAGCATTAATGGTGAATTCAAGAAAGTTCGGAACAGTTGACATGTTAACAAGGCAGTGTGACTCGTAATTTTCGTCACTTTTGGTGACGCAATTTAGTACGAATATTAATTAAGTAAAACTGCATTAGCAGTAATTTATTGATTCGAGTGTATTATGTTTAAATGTCTGCAGATTATGTATGTCACATATTATGAGCTTAGGTATATGTTTTAAAAAAATTTCACCTCATTGATGTTAGCGCATGCTTATAGCGTCAAAATTGGCGTTATTTTTCGGTGTCCGGTTGCAAAAACTAAAAGTTGCTAAAAAAGCAAAACTACATGAAAACTGAAACATGCAGCTCTATTCTAGAGACTAGGTGAATTTTTTGATACACAGTGTACTGTTTACCTCTCATCAGATTATTGAGTTGTGTGTATGCATGACTGCAAAATTTCTTTTACATGTTTATTTCTGCTTAAGTAGGTGCTTCCTGCAAGTAAATAGGAAACATGTAACATGTTCGTCATTGTTGTTTTGAATGAAACACTAACACAAGAACATCTAGGATGTCTTGTGAGAGGTAAGTCTTGGTTTGAATCCTATCAAATCATTATTGCTGATTAACACTGACTATAGTCGATAAAGCACATTATGTTATTGCCAGCCATTTACTTTTAATTAGGAAATTGATGTATTTACTGTTGTTATCCATTAAAAATTTCAAAGGTAACTTAAGATTTAAAATATTTCATCAGTATATCTCTACGAAAGTTTTGTAGCCGATGCAATAAATACTGGAATGTCTTATAAGCTACCAATAGAAGCAACAGTATAAGTACGATGACAATGTTTTGACTAAGAAAACTTTTGTTATTAAACCTCATTATAAGCCACATAACAATATCCATTACAAGTCAACAAACAAAACTAGCATACAAAAAAACAAATAAAGTGAGTGTCTTTAATGAGCATGGTGATTGGCATTAGTCACTATAATGTACAAGATGATGTCAACAACATACAACTAGTTCATCCGATGACAAAAATCACATGAATTGGCAGAAAGTCGAAGTTATAGTAAGCATGGTGAAATGTCTCACATAACACTTGGAGGTACCGCGGCGGCAGCCCCACTGCCGTTCAGGCCTGGCAACCCTGCCCTCTTTTGGAGCTATCCCCCAGTCACCCCATATTATTGTAGACTAGGGGACTTGCTGTTATAGTTGTACACTGTATTTGTCTATTTTGTGTGTGTATGCATATGTGTAATTTGTGTTTTCTTTCTTTTTTGGGGTTGTTTTCCTTTACAGCTTTCTCCTTCAGTACTTTGATACTGTTGGTTGGGTCTTTTGACCTGTAAAAACCCAACCAACAGTATAAAAGTACTGAAGGAACAAATAGTACACAGACAAATCAAACACACAATAAGCAGACATGAACACAAAACACAGCAAGTCCCCTAGTCTACAGTAATATGGGGTGACCAGGGAACAGCTCCCACAGAGGGCAGGGTTGCCAGGCCTGAAGGCGGTATGGCTTCCGCCGTGGTACCAGTTTGAAAGAACGGTCAAAGATGTACCTGCTTTGCAGTGTTCATAACAAGCTCCAAATCTCCTTCTAACGAAGCATCAAGCAGTAGAGCTAATGGACTGAAGCTAACTCGCTGCAACGTTTTAGATCCGTCGTTTCGTTTCTGCTTTGTAAACAGAGCTTGTGTGACAGGCACTGGTTCAGGCTCACCCTCGAGAGGCACAATGTCAGATGAAGCATCATCATCAGATAAAACATCTGCCTCCAGTTCACTCAACTCAGCAGCAACAGAACCACTAGACTCCTGATCATATCTCATTTGCTCTTCGGCCGTTTCATTTCTCTCAGCTGTTTGTTCTAATGAATCAATTACATCTTTCTGTAGCACAGCGGCGGAGGAACCATGACCCACGTGTGCACCCTCAGACGACCGACGACGTCGCGTCATACGCGGAGAACCAGTGGACATTTGCGGTGCATCCGGCAAATCCTCAACAGCAAGAGGCACTTCATCATCACCAGATGACTCAACAATTTCACCAGAAACCTGTGTTAATGCCACTTCATTGGATTGTGAAAGTAACGAAGAACTGGAAATGTCTATAGCAGAGGAGGTCACACAAATCCGAGTCAGATCACAGGATGAGCCCACAGCAGCAATGGAGTTGTTTATGACATCTGGCAATGTAGTCTGTAATGACGACACCACTGTATCAATACTAGGTGACGACACTGGAATATGAGTTGATATTGTCAGCATACATGGCACAGCATAGCGTGGTACGGTCAACGAAGGTGGAATGCTGTTGGTTAAAGGCTGATTCGCTGACTCATTTGCTTGTGAAACACTGATGATTCCTGGCAAAGCAGCGACAGTTGTGACATCTGACGACAGCACAACATGTGCACAAGAATGCGAGACAGCGGCTGACTGCAAGCCATAAGACAACACATGCGGCAACTGTGACACTGACAGCATATCTGCAGAAAACGCTGTATTCAAAGGCACAGCTAAAGGCCGACACGTTGCAACTGTTGGCAAACTATTTGACGATAAAACGTAAACTGTCATCAGTGATCGTGGACAAGAGTTCTCAATAGAATTTGATGATGAAGACGGTTCGGCACCATTACATGGTCTATCTGCTGTAAGTGCGGTTTCAGAGATATGTGGCTCAGTGGTCGACGATTCAGCAAGTTTGGGTGAGGAAGAATGGATTTGACCGTCTTTGTTATAGGACAACCGCGGAGGTACTACTGGACTTGAAACTGAATTCACCAGTAATTCATCAACAGATGATTGTTGACTGCGTGAAGGGTGGGACACTGAATTGGCAGCAGCACACCGTATGGTGTCAGCAGTTGACTGCGTCTGGTTACTGTCAACACAACTGATAGGAAGTGAGTGTCCACTAGCAGAAACAGACGGAGTCCCTACATGGACGGGAGGACTGAAGACTGGAGCTCGGCGATTCAAATACGTACTCGCAATCATACTCTTACTTGCAAACACACACTTCGGCTTTGTTGTCGGCACAGGGTAGCCAATGGCACTTCCTTCTGAAGACTCACTGGAATGGTCATCATGCACATGATTAGCACCGTTTGCTGCGAGCTGAGAAACATCTAATCTCTCAAAGTAATGCGGTAAATTCGTCACACTGGTATTAGTAACTGTAACTGACAGAGGATGTGTGCTAACAAATGGCAAGCTCGACTGTGTTACCGAAGAGCATGCCCGATGAATACCTTCAGATAAATCATCCGACAACAGTGACGGCTTGTCATCAACTGTAAGCTTATCTTTGTGAGAACTGCTCTTCACTACATCGGGCCTAAGTGGTAATGAACACACATCTCGGTGCGGTTTCTCAGACCTGCTATTTGCAGCACTGGCGGTATGCAGACTCACTGGACAATCTACGTGAACGGGCAAATCAGGTGTCGTTCGGCGACCAAAATTCTCATCTTTGGAGCCAGAACTACTGATATGCTTGCGCATTGAAGCAGTTGGTTTTAATATGACAGGCCGATGGACAGCTGTGGCTTGTGACAAACTGTTGTCACCAGTATTGTGTATTTCTGGTTTGCGTGCCACAGACGCAATGTTCATGCCTTGAGTCTCAGGTCCGCTGTTGGACGTATTCGCTCTCGATGTTTCAGATCTTTCACTTGCACGTAGTGATACGGCAGCGGACTGCTTCAGCTCATCTAGCTCGGCGGTCCTGCCAACAACCGCATCTTTTTGTTGCTGCCGAACCTTCAGCGATCTTTGCTGCGCTTTCAGCAGCTCGCCTCGCTGATCGTTCAGGTGCTTTCGCAGCTGAGCAAAAACACAAAACATTCACAGACATGTCCAGCATTCTGGACACTTTAACTGCTTACTTTACATACTCAATCACTACACAGGCTACACTACCATGGTCAATCAACAAAAAATAGCAACGAATGAGCACAGGTTGTGTCCACACCTATTGTACAATGAACGCTGAAACAAAGAGCATTCATAACCTTTAATTAACAAAGCTAATTAAGAGCTGTAGCTGGAATACACTATACAAAATAAATCACACGTTTATTCAGCTATCTGACTGTCCCACCAGAAATTGAGCAGTAAACAGGGCCGGCCTAGCCCATCAGTGGCCATGTTCCAACTGTGCATTAGAGTCAACCTCCTCCCCTTACCCTCTCTTTCTGCCTCTCTCGTCTCCTTCCTTCCCTTTTCCTCCCTTCCCCTCCCCTCACTGCTCAGCCTCTTAAAATCAGCTGGTGGATCTGGGAAGTGCTGTAAGTGGGTCCTGGGCAGAGCCTGTCCTGAGCGAAGCCCCAGCCACAATTGCATTTTGCTGCATTGTATGCTCTCGCAAAATGCATCTAGATGCAACATTTCTGGTTCTTAGGTCAGCATTGCAATAAGTAGCAAAATGAAAGCCAATCCAGGCTCAGGTCGAATTTGGAATCTCCTTGCAACTTACAAAATGGTGGCCCCTGAAATCGGCGGCCCTGTTTGGCAAAACATCTCGAACATGCCTCAAGACCGGTCCTGGCAATGAAACGTACCAGACTGGATATACCAGATCCTGCCCCAGCTTACCTACCTCATTTTGTAGCTCTAGGTAAAACGACGCGAGTGTAGAAATAGCAGGTGTTGCAAAATTTTGTTGTTAGGTGAGGATGTTGTTTATTGCCCTAGAAATTTTCCCTCTCCCTCACACTAAATATCACAGTTCTGCTGCACTGTTACCCCAACTCAATTTTTAGCTCTAAAACACTGGCCCCAGATGAGGGTTTCCAAGGGCTGGAGATGTCCAAAAGTTGACCAGTTCTCACGAGGAACAATACCAACCAGCAAGTCAAGTTTAACCAAAATAAGACTGGAACTTTCTGTAGACATTTTGCACACACTACAGAAAAAGCGACAGACATACAAATGACACAATCCATACAACAAAGTTGATGAAAATAACACACGATACCTCCAGCTGTAGTCGAAGCTTCTCCAGCTCGGCTTCTTGTTTCTGATTATCTTTACTGCTTGATACTTCTCGCTTCTGCAGATTATTCAGTTCTTCCAAAAGAGATTCAACTCTTGTAAATGCCCTTGTAAGCTCTTCCTCTTTCTTGGCGAATTCATTCTTAGCCTTACGCAAGTCTCCTCCTGAAACTAAGTACAAAACGACAGCTATAAGCAGAACAGACTACACACACGGCATTATCGTGCCATTTTTTCACTCTGCCACATGTCATTGAAGGAATCACCAAATTTTGTCTTCATAACCACAAGCCTCAACTTGTCTGAATGTGTTTTCATTTGATCAGTCATTTCTGCTGTGAGTACCTCAGTGGTCCTAGCAGTCACCTGTATTACTTAGGCCACTGTGAAAACTGACTCACTGACTGAATCTAAATGTATGTAATTTTAGAGATCACTGAAGTCCAAGTGCCTACACTCCAACATACTAAGTTTACTAGCACTGTGAGAACTAGAATGTTTTCAACGAGCGTCTGAAAGCATCGGCACTGATGGTCAGGTCTATGCAGAGGTATAGCCAGAGGAAAACAAAGGTGAATGCCCCCTCCCCCCACGTCCGGAGTGTAATTATTCATAAGTGCTGAAATACACCATAATATACAATCAACACGCAAAACATGCACCAAGTTGTGTAGTTTTCACAGAAAACCGTTCAACTTCACATTTTTCCTTGGGATGATATAACTTCTCCCAGTATGGAGGGGACACCACAGCCCACACCTCATCCCCATGGCCTTCACCTGTACGCTCTCCCCTTAGCATAATTCTGGCTATGCCACTGGTTCTGGGTGATGTCTGGGAGATTGTTCCAGTCCATTGGAGCAGGCACCGTAAAAAGAATGCAGTATACAAACAATACAGTAACAAACATCACAGAACTAAGAAAGTTGCTGACTTACAACTCCCACTGCGACGTGGTAGACTGCTTGACACTGATTCGCGTATCTCTTTCAGCCGACGTTCACGCGTCTCACTGCTATATTGAACATTTCCAGACTGATGCTGTCGTTGCTGCTGCTGCAAGTAGTGCAAGCGCTGTTCTCGAGCAGTTATTACGCTCCTCTGTTGTTGCAACTGATCTTTCTGTTGCTTTGCTATAGCACGCAACTCACCCACAGATGCCACTGATGACTTTGTTGCATTCACCGGATTCTCAGACACCTAACAAAAATTGTCAACAATTTACTACAATTCTGTATGTCAAAAAAAGAGACTGACAGTAATTTCTCCATGTTTTCAAAAAAATGAGAAACATAAGCTGACATCCAGTTATGTAAAAAAGCACTTTAGTCTACACTTTATAAGAACATCACATCTGGCTTCAAGCTCAAACAGCACATCTTAAGGGCCTTTCACAACCAGATTTTCTGTACTTCAAATTGTTGGATCAACCAGGCACTAATGAATATACATACTTGAATTAAAGCACATTTTATTTTTAAACAGCAGTAGACCCAACCACAACAGCAGCATTTCAGTTACAGAACATCAGGTACGGTATGGTCAGTCGACATTCAACATTGCATACAGTCATACTTGAACAAATCAGCATTCAGTCAGTCTGATCCTGCTATATTATGCAGCAAAAAACAACAGAAAAAAAATTCTGAACAAACACTGCAACAATGTTTATTATATTAGTTAAGCAATACATGAGGAAATTATCCAACTTGCTACATTCATGCTTGTTTTGTTTTAAAGATTTGTTTGCTGCAGCTGTTTTTTTCTTCTATTAATGCTGTCATTTCAAAAACTTTTTATAAGTCTCCATAGTAATGCAATTACATTGCAATATCCAATATATCACACATTACAATAAAAATAACTTAAAAGAACAAACTTTCAACTTATAACAGCATTTTTGTGATAAACGTTTCTGTAGGAGATGACCAGTAGCCACCGACAAAGCTGTTATATTCAAAAAAAAAAGAGAAACCGATCATGAAATTAGCAGGAAATTTACAACTGTCAACAACAAACTTCAAAACAAGTGACAAACCATACAGACCTTATTTGTTACAGTATGACTAGCTTCAACTTTTACTTCACCATTAACATGACTTTTTGAGACTTTACCTACAACCAACATCAACAAATGACTCCTGGCAAAAAGTTTATTACACAGCACTTGCTTTTCACATTGTCATCCCAAGTGACCTTTTACCTCAAGAATGCTCCAGCTGCTACTCATCCACCTTGTTCTAAGACTTTCCAATTCCAAGGAAATGGACGGCATACAGAGGTAACTGGAATGCATGTGTAACAGCAGTGGATTAGTCAAAAAAATATTTGAAAAAGGAAGAAAGAACTGTACATAGGGAAACTGTAAGTGTCGACCGCTAAACAAAAGCAGTTACAACAGATAACATCTGTGTAACTTGACAGGGCTAAAGGGAACATTACTGGTGATTATTTAATAGGAAGGGCACCCAACCGATGTAAAAAGCAAGCTACTTAACCATGCACCAAATCCGACGCAAAAACACTAGCTACACAGTATGAATCAAACAAATCATATATATATATATGTAGTGTTGTATGTCACAAGACTGACTGGTAAAGACAAACTGCTAGCTATGGACGATTACTGTATTCAAAATCGAAAATCCAGCTATGTTCTAAAATCTAAAAAAAAAATCGAAATCTAGATTTTTCAGACTTTTGGCATAAATTTTCACTGTTGATATAGGTTCACATTTGTTGTTAACATGGCATCATAGTGATTAAATCAAACGTTTTAATTTACAGTAACCTGACATCAGTATGTAACGTGGAAAGTAATGGTGTTGGTTATATGCTAGATAGATAGATAGAGCATGGTTTAACGTCTCCACCAACACAGTATAGGTTATATGGGTGACGGTTTTTACAGGTCAAAAGACCCAACCAACAGTATCAAAGTACTGAAGGAAAATCTACAAAAGAAAAATCAAACAATGTAAACAACAAAATACACATATGCATACACAATAATAAGGTTATAATGCTGGTCACATGCTTTTCCACAATGTTTGCCTGTTTCCACATAAAACTGGCGAACAAAGAAGTGTTGTCGTTTCCGCGATAATCCCCATGATGGTATGTGCTGTGTTTATGATTGTGGTTTATTTGCTTTTGAGTTATCAGACATTAAGCATAATTTGCATTACAATTTAATCTAATTTTAGTATGTGTTAATATTACTGCAGTAGGCTAAAACATGTATGGATGGATCTATGAATGCTATAGACCAGAAACTGTACTAATAACACTTGACACTGCACAGATGCATTATTGAAGTCATTAGGCAGTAAATAATAATAATATAGTGCACATGCCTGAGCTATGAACAGACTTAGACTTCCTGAGATAAAAATTCACTTGGTTACAATACGGTCCCCAACGTGCAAGGATATCAACAGGCTTGTCTTCATTGTTTAGCACTCTTTCTACAATGACACGATACAACAACCAAAGTCAGTTGCTAACAATTAGTGTGTTCGGCAATGCTGTCAAGGTTTTTTTGTAAAAAAAGAAAGAAAAATGTATCATATTCGGTTGCAGAGAGATGATAACCACCGTTTAGATAACAGGTCACTCAGCCCTGTGTCTGTATGTGACCAAACAGTCAATGTTGAATTATTACGCATGCAGTCACACTCATTGTATATAAGGAATGCGACTGCTGTCCCTGGCTAGTGTTGCCAATTGTGTTGCAACTCAAATCACACAGCACAAACAGAACTCCAGGTCGTCAGCATCAGTCAAGCACACACATTGAAAGCTGACATACTCGGTAGTTCTACAGGTTTCTGCATTGCACCTGCATTTGCAAGGCCTAGGCCTACGTTAGGGTTATCTTATCAGAATTTTTGAACAAAATTTAGCACTAAATGATGGAGCTAATGAGCAGTGAAAGGGTTTTGATATGCAAGACACTATATCACAGTGTTTCAGACTAAGACTAACAAACGGACGAAGAAACTGCCATAGTTGATTGAGCATGGTTTTTACGTCTGCACCAACACAATATAGGTTATACGGCCGACGGTTTTTACAGGTCTGATGACCCAACCAACAGTGTCAAAGCACTGAAGGAGGGTGGTTAGTAATCCAGACAGGCCACAGTCTAACCAGGCTCACCTCACCGTGTTACAATACTACAACATGCATGCAGATATTATACAAGAAAATAATCTAACACACACAAAGTAATCTAAGCACAGTGATTGAACTTGGTGAGATGAAGCCAAATCTAGTACACAGAACCTGTAAGCTGCTCAAATGACTGTGCAGCTACAGAAAGCTACACAATAAAACTACTAGAGAGCAGTTATGGCAATATTCCCTCTTGCTCCTGACCAAACCATAGCGGGAATATTGCCATAACTGCTCTCTAGTAGTTTTATTGTGTAGCTTTCTGTAGCTGCCATAGTAACATTCTGCATTCATCAATAACTGCAGAAGTGCAATGTGCACAAATATTTATTTTCAAATGTATGACAGAGACAATGAATCATAACAACTTCTAATTTAAGACATGGCTAAGCCAAGTTCTCACAAAACTTCTACAACTGTACACATGCAATCAAATCTTTTCAAGAGCAAACAGTAGTAAACCATAAACCACACTAGTTATGTTCCAGCTATCCATTATATCAGTTGGAGTTGGAATAGTTTAACGCCCCACCCGACATAATCTAGGTCATTTCAGAGGCAGCCTTCACAGCCAATCACTTGACTGATACTGATGAACACAAACACAGGGTCAGCACAAGCCGCCGCAAGTGATATCCACTGGCAGCTGCCAACGCATATGGCCGACATGCGCCGTGATTGGCTGACTAACCAAAACACAGACTGATACTTTGTTGTGATTGGTTTAGGGAGGAAGACATCCCATAGTCCTTTGCAACAGCTAAAAATAGATCCGGTTCGCCAAACTTGGTCCGCCATATTGGTTGGCATCTAGCGGAGGCCAGAGAATATTTATTAACATCCGTGGCCAGTACGGTATCCAGAAGAA
>Ga0056114_1001196_pt1 | contig 11327 bp, 4 predicted proteins | sample WorMetHERISLAND1_FD_77005 | JGI IMG/M metagenome (GOLD analysis project Ga0056114, IMG submission 77005) | Marine gutless worms symbiont microbial communities from Max Planck institute for Marine Microbiology, Germany - Olavius loisae HERON... ...
TGGGGGTGGGGTTGTAGTGGTGGGTGAAAGGCTAATCCAAGGAGTCCTAAATATACGCCTCCTTAGCTAATCTGACAAGCAAGCAATTAGTGTGGCTGTGAACAAAGGGACTGTGACGCTGGGTGACGCCCGATTTACTCGCGATCATTGTAAGACGTAATGGTAATTAGACAACGGTTCACGGTATATGACGTCACGGCATGGTTTAGTTTTCGAGGCTTATATATGTCAGTGTGAATATTTTGACTGAAACAATTATATGGAATATATAAAGTTAAAGTTAAAGCCAGACAAGTTCATGGGAAACCCATCTCAGAACTATACGGGGTACTGCCATATGGGATCACACAATGTTACTTGCCGCCCGACACAAACACACCCCGCCTTAACCCCAGCCAGTAAGGCCGGTAGTACTCGATTTACTTACCCCGAAGCGATAGAAGGCCGAGTTGACTAGGTGACTTGATCACACCCAGCCGGGAGCGAACTCGCGACCCCGTGATCGAAAGTCCGACGCCCTAACTGCTGCGCCACCGAGACACCTGAATTGATTCACCGCATCTGATACAGCGGATGGTAGTCTATAGGCCGCCTATCAGTGCTGTCCTGTTCGTGGACCATCGGATTCAGACACGCACTTTTTACGCCACTTCTGACGAGAACCAGTGATTATCAGTAACAGCTGGAAAATGAATAACACTGCAGGTCTTGTTATGGTCGGCTGCTCTATCGCAACGCCCTGAGGGCTGACGCTGACCAAAATATAATATATATATATATATATATATATATAAATTTGTTGTCGGCGAGTTTACTGTTTGTTAGCATGTATTTCGGTTCGGAATATTGCGTCCGCGCGGCCCAAGTCCCGCCCTTCATTAATATTCGATTCGTGTGATACAGCGGATGGGCGTCGCCATATGCGGCCATATAATCAGAAATCGTTATACATGTCCACAAAGAGATCATGACACGGCTGAGTCACAGTCACTCTGTCACGCCTTCACTTTGCATCTCACCGGCTCCACAAATCCGTTCCGCCACGAACAAAAACTGTTCGTTCACTGAACAATGACCTTGAACAATGATTAAATTACAATATATCAGTTCAGTAGGCCCCAGATGTGGTATAGACAAGACACATCCGATCTGTGTACAACAGTTATTCGATTTTTGACAATTTGTCTGATGGCATGTATCAGTAGCTTCAAAATTCAGTAATTCACACAAGGTTGGAATTTTCGGGGGTTGGAGAGGGGGTTGAACCCCCCACTTCATGTCTACAGATGCTCATTTCTGAGTGAAAATTGACTTTCAATTGCAATCCCTGGGAAAAATTTCAAACATTTCGACATCTGCCCCCCCCCCCAGTTCTTTTAGGTCAATTCCAACACTGAGTTCACACAAGTCACAAATTAAGGTCATGGAAACCACGTCGCTCGATGACGAAACATGAACGGTGAAAGCAAGTTCACTATAGTTAAGTTTATATATTTTGCTTTAGGTTTTTTTATGTTATTTATCGTTGTTTTTTTCGATTGCTACCTTATGGTGAATAAAGATGAATATAGGCCTATACAGTAATGAGTGGCTCTCTGTATCGCCTCGTTTTCGAGGTACAAAGTCTTAAAGTAATAAAGAACTTTTTATATTCCGTCGGTAGTTCGCTCAGTTGGAGGAGACTCTGTCGAAATTCTGGAACGCGGTTTACACTGTAGTAGAGAGAAAACTACAAACGATGGGACTACAAGTCGGTGAAGGAATTCTTCGACTGCAGGCAGCCTTGACACGAAACAGTCAAGTCCACCGTGTCGTCACGCCGAGAGCCGAGAGAAACGACCAATAAGTTCCGCAGTTGCGAATCCTTTGGTGGATTCAGTGAGTCACCGCGAGTGAACGCTGCTGGCACGGCATCACGGAGAGAGAAGGACAAAGACAGAGACACGAGGACATACAGCAGCAGCAGCATGCGTAGCAGCCAGCCACGTTGACTAGCTTCTGTCAGCTTGAGAAAATTAATCATACTATATTCATCTAAAGCACGACAACAGTTTGTTTCGTTGTATTCTTGACAACGTCTTAGCCAAGATTCTGCATCGCTGTATGAAGGATAGGGTTTCCTGACGCTGATGGGTCACTGTGCATGCATAGGCTATTATATTGCTTCTAGGCGGAAGGGTTTGGGCGCGGACATCACGTATATGAAAAAATCGGGTTCTGCGGTCCGTGTGTTAGGGATGGGTTTGTGCCAAATAGGTCTAAGTTAATCGCTAAACAATATCGGCCCAACATCCTATCGAGTTTCAGCGAAATTCAACTTATTTTTGAAGATTTCCTGTGCGCGCGCACACGAACATTTATGACGTTTTTCGATTAATTTGCGGCTTCAATTTCCGTTTAATAATAATAATAATAATAAACTCGACAGGCTGCTGGGCCGATATTGTTTAGTGATTAACTTATATAGGCCTATTTGGCACATGTCAAATTTTGCAATTTTTTTATCAAATTATACTTGCATGACACTGGCAGGTCTTTGCTAATGTCATCTATTGGAGTGGCACTTGTGCACGTTGCCTGGGTAGCATGCAGTCTAGCAGATGACGCTTTAACGTAAACATTGGTTTCACTGACGACGATCGAATTCTGATACAAAATCTGTACACTTTTAAAGATTACGGTGCAAAAACTTTAAGCTTTAAGCTCACTGAACAAATTACTGAATTATTTGAATATTTTGCCGGTTTTGCGCGTTTGTTTTTGCATAGTACTTCTTCCTTTGCATCGCTTGACGTAATTGCTTAAAAACTTTACCGTTTCAGATATCATGATATCTATGCATACCACATAACGAAAGGAATATACCAGTTTGTTACAAATAGAGTCAGGTGCATTCCCACCAAATATCAAAAAAATCGATCAACATTTTGACTTAGTTATTGTTAAAATAACAAGAAAGCTGAACTATCGCAAAGATGACCGCGCGATGCGCGCTATAGGCTATATAAGTGGATCGAATGAGCCGTTGCGGAGATATGGCCATTCGCATATCTTGGGACATATGGAACCCAATGTTGGGGGAAGGGGAGGTCGTAGGGGGTCAGCGATGGCACTCGAAAGAGCGACGGTCGTTTCCTATAGGCTCTCCATTGTGACCGTTGCGCTATCTGTAACCATTCGGCCGCAATTTGCGATCGAATGTCTATATACGACGCTCAAATAAACGGTGTGGGTCACTTTGGGCCCAAATTTCGGGGTGTTCCTCTCGGAGTAGACCCCTGATGTTTGGGTATGCAGAGAGCGAACATCCCAGGCTAACTAACCGTGAAATTATTTTCGAAGAATTCCAACCTGTGATCACAATCCACCAATGTCACAGACGGACAGACAGACGGACAGACGAAATACGATCACAATACCGCGCTTTGCACTAAAGTGCATTGCGCGGTAAAAAAAGGGTGCCATTTTTTTCGAAACACAGTGACTGACAGTGTATAGTAATAAATGTAATAAACTTGTTAGCCACAAAATGTTCCTAGGATCTCATAAATGTTTACGCTTTCCGGGTTCACAGATCTGACCAAGTTACGAAAAATGCTTGCTTGTTGTCCAAGCCGGGTATAAGTCACAGTCGTTGAGTCATTATGTAAATTCATCACCGTTAATCACGTATCACGGTATGAACCGATAGTGTTTCAGAGCCCATCACACTGCTGCTCGTGTCGTCGACATCACTGGCCCGGCGATGCAGTTAACCATTTGGAGACCTACTACTGGCTAAATGAAGATGCCAAAAAGTAAATTATATCGATCGTGGATGTCTTTACTTCGCCAAGAAGTAAGCAATGGCCAACGCACATGCTTGTACGTATGGGTCAGTCTAATTGATTACTTGATTTGATCGACGTCAATTTAGTCGATCAAATCGATCGATTTCTTCAAGTCGAAAAATCGACGGACTCAAACGACTAAATATACAAAATCTTGACGATGAAGCGCAAATTTCTGCCGCTCCTGCATGTCCACTACGTTAATACTATATGCACAGCAATGGATTCCAACAGAAACAAACGCGTCAGTATTTTATTGACACATTGGTATATGGTATATTAATACAATAATGAAAATATTATCATCAATACAGTACACGCCTGGGCTCCGACACACGCATGCGTAACTATCGACATACAGTTCGTTGAATCTTATGCAGTCACTCACTAGGGTGACAACGAACTGTTTTCGATTTTTTTATGCAGAATGTGAAATTGGCTATGCACTGCAGCAAGAAAGTTTCTTCGCCTGGTGCTGTGCGTCTCACTGTAGATTTTCCCTGCTCCATAAAGCGTCAATAGGGGCAAACAATTAGTGACTAGTAAATTAGTCAGAGACTCACATACGATTAACCTCTGCTTTGCCACACAGTCGTGTATAGAGGGCAGCGTGTGCGTGTGCTGTGGTCAGTCATTCCATAGGAACAGGCCGAGTCATATGGGCGTCATCTCGATTGTTCGCAGTCACGAGTCAACTAGGCCTAATGGAAAAGTCTCGTTTTACATCATTGAGCTGTCTTCAGTCTAGTTTACATTTAAGTATAAAACTTCAATCTGCACTTGAGACTACGTGTGAAAGACGCAGAAAGACGCAAAAACTCGCCACGCGGGTAAAAAGATGCAGAAACGATTCATAATTTGACGTATAGACTTTTCGGCTGCTTTTATATTATTTTATCAGTTTATCACGCATTCGTACTGATGCACGAGTTCTATGTTATCTACAGCACGAACTTTCTTTCACACAAACAAATAGGTACACGGCCATGGATGACCATTTTGATCTTTGTTTGACGTAAATCGATTCGCTTTTGAAAAAGATATCCGCGAAAAAGTGTTTCACATATTCGTTGCCAGTGGCCTTTAGCCAACCTTGACCTTTAGACCTTAGATCTGCTTCCCGAGTTACTCTTGTCCGGCGCTATGTTTTCACCAAATGAGAAGTTCATACGGCTTTTCTGTTTCGAGAAAATGGGAGTTTGGGACGGACGAACAGACAGACGAACAGACTGACGGGTGGGGTTCAAAACTTGATGCGGCCCCTAAGGAAGGCCACAAAATAAACGTTGCTTAATCAATCAATCAAAACGCATTTCTCTAATGTAACCGCCGTAATGTCGCGAGCGAATCAGAGACTCTGTAGTTGTGCATCCTTTTTACAGTTTCAGTTGTGTTTGCATCACAACAACATAATCAGCGTCGATTTACAAAAAACTCCGTGGACTGAAGAGTAAGTTATATATATTTTTCGATGCATGTTCAGTATAGTCAGGGTTGGAATTGTCGGGGGGTTGAACCCCCAGTTCATGTACATACGCTCATTTTTGAGTGAAAATCGGCCTTAAACTTCAATTCCTGGGCAAAATTTTAAACATTTCGGCAGCTGACACCCCAGTTTTTTTTAGGTCAATTCCAACACTGAGTATAGTCGCAGTTTAAGCCGTTCGATAAATTAAACCTTCTAGCCTACCCACTGAACCAAAACACAGTTTATTAATTCCAACTTACAGTTGCTTGGTTCTATTATAGCTTTTACCGCGCGACGCTATTGCAAAGCGTATAGTGCTGTTCTTGGGTAAAATACGTTCAAGTCGCCATCAGTCTCCAGTCACGTCACATCGAGTGCAAACTGCAAAGTCTCATCTTTTTATCCTTACTCTCCTGTTTGCTGTATGTGTTTTGCTTATAAAGTGTCAAACGCGAATAAGAGAAATCTCAAGACAGTCGCTGGCATGGTATTGCAGTAATTTGGATTTTCATTTTAATCGTAAACACAAAAGTTTTGGGAGAAACGTCAATGCGCCTTACGGACGACGGAATCGAAAACAAAAATTCGCAGAGCATATCACACAATGTACTCGTTAATTTTCTTAAACGGTCCATCTCTTTACAGGTCGTTAATATCCTCGCCGTCGCCTAGCGACCGCGAACATCATTAGCAGCAGCAGAAGCCACAGCAATAATCCGAGAGGGTCAGATGGCAGCGAGGTCATGGAGTCCTGGTGATGAAAGCACTCACATGCAGGCAGAGAGAGAGAGAGAGAGACTGGAATGACGATGAGTCATAATACCACACACACACACACAGACACACACGGACATCAGTCAAGTCAGTCGACAGATGACCACACTCGACTGCATCCGTCCTCAGTGACCCCAACATTCACTCACGTGTCCCGTCAGTGTGTCAGCTCACTTCATCGCTGCCTCTGTTAACTCACTGACGGCCGCTGATATGTGTGCATCTATAAAGCATCCTGCGCCAGACCGGGTTAAGCCGTCATTTGTAATTTTTGACATCCGGGCACTCTGACGATCAGCCCTCGGCGTCAGAGTGCCCGGATGTCAAAAATTACAAATGACGGACGGCTTAACCCGGTCTTGCACAGGATGCTTTATAGCTTCACCCACACGGCAACTGTGGGCGTCAGAGGGTTAATGTTTCAGCGTCATCGTTTGATCATCGGTCGTCACCTGTTCGCCTCATAACATCCGCCCTCATTCACACGCCCTCGTTGTATCGCTCAACTATGCAGAACGTAAAACCTCCAGGAGTGTATTTACTTGAAGGTTTTTACGTTCTCCTTATACTCCCAATCGCGCGAAATTTTGAGAAAATTCGAACCAAAATCGGTAATAACCCTGTTGGTAAAAAAAGGTAGATAGCCCAAAAGTAAAAACCTGGGTAAATACCTTTTTACGTAAATACCCAGGATGGTTGAAGGTAAAAACGTTTTTACTTTTGGCATTTGGTTTTTACGTCATCCTTACGCTCAAAACTCACAGAACTGTGCCGTTCATCCGGTGTAACCGTGTAATCGTCGACAGAAGTGGTCTATACGACGGGTCAACACTGCAGATGGGTAAACAACCCGCATCTGCATCAGCAGTGATATCTCATCCGGTGCACTGAGGACAAACTGAGTCAGTAACATGGCGATTAATAAGGAGTGTTTGATGAAATAACATCAATGCCCGGAACGGACGCATACCAGAGATTAATGCGTGAAATGTGGGCTTAACACTGAATTACAAAACGCCTATCTAGCACAGATGCTGATACGCTCCTTCCGGCAGTCGTCTACCTCCGGCATGCTGTTCGTATTCATAAAGATATCGAATTTCCATTGTTGACCACGGCCGCTCACGGCATACGAAATCTGGACGGCAGTCGGCGTCTGGTTAATGGCTTACCGCTAATCAACTTAGTGAACCAATGGAAGTGGGAGGATATTGTGGGGCTTGAAGTTTCGCAAAAAAGACGTATTGGGATATGATTTAATCAGCTTTTATCGTGCGATGCTATGCCTCGCGCGGACTATCGAAAGATGTCAGTGTCTGCTGTCTGGCTGTCTAATCCTGTATTGTGTCAAAAAGGCTATAAACATACCGCAAAGTCCTTCCATCGTTCTAGTTTTCACGGAACTAGACAACGTTCCAGAATTCTGACCTGATCAACATCGGCGGGCGGCGTTAAATACATGTGTGGCACAGAAATTTTCGCATGTCAAAAACGGTACAAGATAGACACTTCGTTGCAGAGCAGAGTTGAAGTGAGGTGAGTGAAAGGTTTGACATTTAGCAAGTCATTTCGGAGACGAAGTTCGACTAACATCAAATTGTACAAACAGCGGGATTCCCAATGACCTTGCAATAATCCCAAAGGACAATATTTCGTTTAATATGGCGTACGATTTATACGGCATTCGGAGCACCCAGAAATTAATACCGTGTAGGTTGAATTAAACTCCATTACAACGACCGGGAGCGTCTTCCATGAGTCAACTATTTTCGGTATTTTGTTATATTCAAGACTTCGTTCGAGGTCATACAACTGCAAGTTTTCCTGTCATCGAGCCTAAATCTTAAGCAACGCAAAAAAGAATGCACGTCTAACTTGCTATGCAGATAAGCTGTGGTCTACTAACCTGCATGTGGACAACAAGGCTGCGCTGTAAACATACAGCGATTACCAAGTATCGCTCGGTTTGTCAGTGATACCCGGGCTTCCTGGTTGCTGTTGCGAAATCAGCGATTACTTACTCGGTATTCTGCCACAATGTCGCTGATTGTATCTTCCCGGAACGTCGGATGTTGACAAAATCTGATACATTTAGCTTACAGTTTAAAATTACAACAATAATGACCAAAACGTTTGGATTGCTTCGTAAATTTGGCACCCACTACTTACGGTTTTATCGAATAAATGAGAACTGTATTACGCAACCGACTTGATTCATGACGCATTGTCGGATAGCCTACTCCGAGTCGTAATAAACTGAGGACAATAAAAGATGCCAATGCATCCCGCCCTGACTGGACCACCCTGAGAGGATCACCCACCATGCAGACCTCTACTGATCCCCCACACATATTCCACTTCTGTTCACGTCAAATCTCCTCTGTCCGGTTGATCCGTTTAACTGTCATCAATTCCAATAATGGACCGTGAAGCCAGCGTCTTCGTCACGGTTCAGCCGTCGTGCGCGGACTCGGAATGTTACGGACGATACATTCACGTCTTTGACGACTTTGCCAGGAATCGATGAACAGCGACAGAATAGACGGACTGACCCGTGTTTACCGGTGTCGTTTTATTCGTGAGAATGACAGTGCTATTCATTGTTTGAAATATTAGTCATTTAGTTGCAGTAATTGTCAACGAAATTCGTTCATTTTGGGACTTTTGCTTTTAAAATTGTACATTTTGGCGCGTTCTGAAAAGGTTCGATAACAAGCAGGTGCACTGCCAAGTGGCCGCCGCGACATGCCGCCTTGCCAGACCCCATAGCTCCAAAACCTGCCTGCCGGTTTGCTATTGTCGGCGGAAACATTAACGATATATGACGCCACTTGTCGTCGATCTATTTCCGGGATGTCACGAAGTCGACGAAAGGCATAACTACGAATCCCCCATGCACTGGTTATACATGTATTAACATTGATGTTGATGATGATGATGATGATGATGATGATGTGTGTGTACAGTACAGTCGAATGTTTTTAGTCATTTTTATGGTATTGTGAATAGTTAGTTTTTCAATTCTATTTTTTAATCTTCTCTTTTAGCTTCGTTTTCATTGTATCTGTCTTACCGTATTTGTATCTGTCTATCAGTCTGTTTGTTTGTCTATACTGTCCGTACTGCCTGTGTGGCAAATAAACTTCATCATAACATGCCCAATGCTGTTTCTTCAAATAAATAATGATTGTTTTTGATTCTAACAGCAATGGCGATTCCCCTACGTTGTCACCTGATCGCATGTGGCGGCGTGGCCGCATATCATGTTGACTAATGATTTACTGTTTCCACGCTTCCCTCCACCCTTCCAGTATGACTCATCGCATCCCGCCCGGCCCGCTGATTGGTTCAATTGAACAACGTCCGGCAAACACCCTCCACATCCTAGCATTTCCCCTCTGTCCATAATGACGTCACCTTCATTATGGTCATTTCCTTTGATCCGCTAAATGGTACGCTAAGTTAATTAGAATAAGTCGCACAGAAGTGCAAACGCGCTGTTTATCGGTATCAGGTAACAGGTATACGTGTGTACATTTAACTGGTAATTTCCTGTATCATTGGTGAATTTGTATTTTAAAAGATCATTTTATTCAGACTACAGGCAATTATTTGAAAAATGTGTTTAACATATTCTTACGATGTACTGTAGAATGATTTCAATCAATGTCATACCGACTAACGTCCTTAATTAATCCGCCAGTCTCCTCTCGAGTCGACCGTCATTATGGTCAGGTACCGTAACGTCGCATTCCAGGTCGCCAGCTAGCTACCACACGGTCTTACTCCAATCAGCTGTCGGTGCTAGGCGAGACAATGAGTCCAGTGCGCATGCGCGTTAGAGCGCGGCGCAGGCGCAGACAAGATGGCGGATACAGCACATTAGCGCGCATGACCGGAAGTGCCCGGCGCGTGGCGATAGAAGTGGCCGCCATTGTTCTGCGGTATGCGTCATCGCTAGCGCAAGCAGCAGCAGCAGCAGCAGCAGCAGCAGCAATATAGCCTATACATCAGATATCACTATTAAAACTGTCCAGCCAGCCGCATGAATAATAACATTGAAAGAAATTACCAATTTGGATAGTTCCCTTCAGTTAACTCCCTTCCCAAATTCAAGTAGAGGCCTACTACAAAAATATCTGGACTAAATTTCTCTAGTTATTTTAAATATGTTTAATTTTGCGTGTTCATGTCGTGCCAATTTGTCGTGTTGTCATTGTCTTGTGGGCAACTCTCAGTGCATTTATACCTTGTTGACTTGTTTGCATGTCAACTGTTTTTTTTGCTCGCTCGCTGCAAGTTTTAAGCGACCCTTATTGTCTGTCGACGTGTCTATGTGCGTGTGTGTCTGCAAATTTGACGATAAATGTCTCTGAAACTAAGCGATTTACGGGTTCGAGTCCGATAGGGAGCCTATAGGAAAGTGCCTACGGCGCGTCGATTGGTGATATCATTCATGATGTCAAGTGATTCTATGACGTCATACTCGTCACAATATTCAAAGTCGTCGCATGTACCCTGATCAACTATCCGTGTGGAAATATTAGGCACACAGTATCGTAGAACATTATGTTAAAAATCAGCTCATTTGGCTTAGTCTAAAACTCTGGGAGGAGCATTTGGCGTAACTTTACCCTCAAGTGAAAATTACGAATAATCGGTACTGTTGCAGTTCGATGGGGAACGAGCGGGTCGCTAAACGCTTAGCACTGTTAGCAGCGCGCGAGCCAATTCTCCTACCGGATTGTTAGCTTATATCGTTTGTTTCTTTGAACAAAAATTGAGATAGAGAGGTTTATTTGTTTGATTACAAATGCGATAACTCAAAATCAGACTAAGACGTATAGACCATATAGTATTTTTTATCTGAAACAGATCGGGGTTTCTGATATCACACACTTCACTTCACCACCATGATTTTTTTACCCGCTGGATGCTTCATAAGCGCGGTGTGTGCAGTCCAAGGATGGCCGTCCGTCCGTCTGTCCGTCTGTCTGTTTGTCACAACCAAGGCTCGAGGATACGCGTACGCTAAAATAGAATACGTTAGCGTGCGTACGTATCTTTCAAACAAGAAAGCTGTGCTATCGCAAAGATGACCGCGCGATGCGCGCTATATAAGTAGATCGTAAGCCGTTGCGGAGATATGGCCATTCGAAATTACCAAGATGGCGGCGACCGCCATCTTGAATTTATTCGAATCGAAAATAGCGCCATTAGATCCGCCGTCCCCAAAAACCCCACCCTATAACCAA
>Ga0056114_1001198_pt1 | contig 11320 bp, 7 predicted proteins | sample WorMetHERISLAND1_FD_77005 | JGI IMG/M metagenome (GOLD analysis project Ga0056114, IMG submission 77005) | Marine gutless worms symbiont microbial communities from Max Planck institute for Marine Microbiology, Germany - Olavius loisae HERON... ...
AAATATTTGTAAAATAATATAAAGTCTCAGTCACATTTTATCCACACACTAGGCTAGGCTCTAAACTCTAGCGGGCTACACAACGCAGTTACCTAGACCCCTAGGCTAACCCTTACAATGGCCTATGCGCTATCAAATGGTCACGTGACCGAAGACGTCACGTGACCCTGAAAGGTCAACCTCGTGATTCCAATACGGTATGCTTAATGCGCAATATCTCGAAAACAGCTGGAGTTGCTATTTAGCAACAATCGCTAGTCGCTACTATAGTCTGCTGTGAGACAGCACGGTCGGCTATCCTAGCGACAGCTTGGCTTCTTGTCGTTAACGGGTTATGTCGACATTTTTGAGCAAATAAAGATGAATGAATGAACGAATGACAGTGTTACTGTCAGTCTGTCGGGACTCAGCTGTAAACATTTAGGCCTAACCGCGAGCGTTTGCATGACGTGCCATCGCTCAGCGTCAACGGAATTGCCTGGAACCGAAAGATAACGAATCGCAAGCTTAAACAGTTGTGGAAAAACGTTCACGACTGCGAACCATGCCAGAGGCTTTACTTCGTGATCCAGTTCTTCTTGAACAGCGTTCTTGTATTGAACAAGTTCGTCAGCGTGAATTTTTCTTATCAGCACAGCCTGGAATGCTCTCGTAGAAGACCCATTGAACGTCAGCAGTTTTGTCTGCTGTGGTTCGAAAAGCATTACGGCGGCACAGGCTGAAATGTAACTCATTTTCAATTAATAGGCCTACGTAAAAGTGTATAAATTGTGTGCTTCGACAAATCGCAGAAATTCACGGCTGCGTTGCGAAATCGCGGCATCTGACAAAAATCGCGACATGTTGCCAAAATCGCGGCTTCCGCGATTTCGCAAATTTCTTCTGACCCTAGATTTATGACTAATACTGCATATAGGCCTAGGCCTAGTTTTTGTGATGCGAATCTTTGAAGTCGTTTTACGCTCGATCATCACCCAATAGACCAAAATTCAATCACACATAGGCCCGATTTCCACCACCACGCTGAATTTTCATATTATTCACCGTGTAGAAATTGATACTGGCTTTAAATTTGGGCTTACGCGAACGTCTGTCATTTTGTTTGCATTATAGGCCTACCAAGTAACAAATAAAGCAAGCAGTAGCCACTGCAGGACTTAATTTCATCCCGCATTTTAGGCCTATTCTACGATCCGTTTTTATAGGGCACATTGTATACTAAGAAGATTAAAAGTCAAGTTGGCAAACTTTTGTCTATTGCAGGATGCGCGGCTCAATGCGGAAATTGTGGAACGAAGACAAACGACTGCAAGTGTCAATGCAAACCAGGATGGACCGGCGTTGCATGCAATGGTCAGGCTTCTATCAGTTTACATTTGTATTACGCATCATTATTAACCAGCAACAATACCAAGTTTAGCAGTTTACCATTAGGCCTAGGCCTGTTATTCCCATACACAGACACGATGTGTACAGAAGTGCAAGTATACATAATGCAGTTATTCGTCAGCTGACGAAACACTGCTGTGAAAACTATGACTCCCACTAGGCCACATCAAAATGTTCGCTGTGGTTTGTTGGCTGCAGTGGAATGCCGCGACAAGCACAAGAACTGTGGTGGCAACCCCGGCTGGCCGAAGGCTTGGTGTGACAGCCAACATCAGTTCGTTCTCGACAACTGCCAGGCGCTCTGCGGACTGTGCCGTGAGTACTCAGACATTGGTGCATGCCATCGTGACGTGGTCTTGCGCTATATGCTGTTTACTGGTTTCGTCAGCGGTTCGAAGGTTAGGCCTATCACTCAGTCACAGTTAACCGACATAGTCCACGATATAATTTTGGTGAATTTTTTAACGAGAGACTCTGGGACGAGAAGCAATCGATAGCATTTAATGGCACGGTGGTCTCGGTAGCCCTACTGGTAGCGCGTCGGACTTAGTGTGTACCACAGTTGACAGGTAACCGCCTGGGGTAAACTTTCCGCTGTGGCCAGCCGGCCACCACTCCTTCTTCCGAGCTGTAAGAAGTTGGGAGTTTAAGACCGTCAGCGTATGAAGGACTCGAATCTGGCATGGGTAAAGCACTAGATAGGCCTAAAGCTGATGATATGCTGACGGTTTCAAGCGCTCTATAATATCGGGAGCCATTTATCATTTTTTTACGATCAGACTCGCAGCGGGAAAACATCTGCTTAATGAAATCCATACATGGTGTCATTTAACTGTAGATCAGTTTTTGTGCGGGGTAAACTTGTCAGTGTTTAGGTGTTTCTGGGAACTACACGTGCAACAAACATCAATCAATACTGAAGTGGATAAATGATAATTTGCATGCAGTGTGGGGTCTGCACATTACACCGAAGAAAGCCAATAGTGTAACAACTTGTATATTTTTAAAATCCTTTGGTTCAGGTTCGCACTTTGATTGCTTGCTTGGTTCAATTTCCCATAATTCGAAATGTAATAGCCTAGTTGTAGAACGATTTGAAATATTGCCTCTATTACATTGTATAACTTTTATATGACACAAGTACTGTTCAGTGTATTCTAAAAAGCAAACAGGCAAACACGGTTTATTATTGCATGTACAGAACCTGCTAGTGGGCAAAAGTGCAGTCTGAAAAGATCATGGCGTTCTGTGAACATCGTGGACAGAGATGAGGACAAGACACTCAGAGAGCAGCAGCAGCAGCAGCAGCAGCAGCAGTCACTGATGGACGCCATCAGTGAACTGAAGAAACAGCTGATGACGGCTCAGTAAACAGCAAACGGCTCGTTTGCTGCTTCATAGCGTCTCATATCATCGGACACTTAACCGCATTACGCTGCACAATTAGTCACAAACGCTGTACTCCTAAACGCCATATTTTGATGGTATGATACACATTTAGTCCAATACGGTGCTGAAAATTATTTCTAGCGCGATTTCTGTCCACACAGAACGAAATACTGTTTACGGATCATTAGGCCTATACTTATAAGACCATCATTTAGTTTATTTGGTCTTGGTGCTATAGTGATGATTAACTGCAGACGATAATGAAGAGTACAGGTACTGTCAGGTAGGCTAGCATACAGCAATGTATGTCATTTGGTAACTAAAATTTTCCCAAAATGACACAAAACATCTCCGGAGCCTATGTCAGATTTCGAATTGCTCACTTTTTTGCATGTCTGCAAAAACGAAAAAGGCCAAACAGATGACAAGAAAACGTGCAATATACTGTCGAAAAGCAAATATTAACCAGCTTAGACGAAAATTAACAAATGACTGAAAAAGCACAAATTCACTTACTTACAGAATTTAAATGGATGAATGTATAGTTGTGGACACTTTCTACATCAATTTACGCCAATGCAGCTCCCAATTGCAATCGCTAAGATGAAACTGGCACCTGCATATGCTTGCAGCGTTAATAAAGGATGCATAGTAAACTTTTGTGTTTTCTAATTCCTACAAAACAATCATTGAAGTAGTATTTTAACTAAACGCACATCTTCTCTCGGTGTTGAACCTTTCACACAACTACTGTACATACCAACTTCTATTCTTGAATACTTCTTCAAATTGTCGCTTTCAACTCTTAAGCTATCACATGCCAAGTTGTCTGTTTTCAACATGAACATGTACTGGATCTCCGGTTTGCCAGATATCCGGCCATTTTTCACAGTCTCTGTTTTCTGGATAAATTATTGACAAATATTAGCCAGATATTTTTGCAGGAAACAAGATGCAAGATTTAAGTGTCAGCATTAAGAAGGTTATCCAGCCTCTGAGAAGTTCAGACAATCCATTCCAAACAGCATACATGCAGGCAGCTGAGTCCAACTTGCGACAAGCACATACAAGAGACTAAGGACAGTGTGTACCGTACGTGGCACATTACACTGGAGGTTAAGTAAATGAACTATCTGCAGTTGGACAATATAAAATGCATCGTTGGACAATATTCACCTGTGAAAAGTACTGTGACCTTGAAACCCAAGTTAGGGGTCATTCAAGGTCACTGGAAATGACACCATAAGACAGATCATATACGACTTCCTACTCATGCTCAAGTTCAAGTGTTCAATAGTAACTATGGTTCTATCATGCACCGTTTTTGACATGTTCGATTTCGAAAAAACTGAGATCTTGAAATCAGATCAGATCACTCAAGGTAGCTGAAACCTGTACCATTCGATAGCTTGCGTATGGTTTTCTATTAGTGTCCTACAGTAACTTTTTCTCTAAAATGTGCCGTTTTTGTGATAATCGTCTTTTGAAAAGTACTGTGACCTTGAAACCTGGGTTAAGGGTCACTCAAGGTCATTGAAAATAACACTATTCAATAGAACATAATAACTTCCTATTAATGTTCAATAGTAACTATGGCTCTATCTTGCACCGTTTTTGGCATACTTGATTTCAAATATATTGTAACCTTGAATTCGGCGTCACGGGTCACTCAAGGTCATCGAAACTGCTACCAATGGATAGCCTACATCATGTGGTTTCTTATTAGCATCCTACATTAACTTTGTCTCTCAAATGCACCATTTTTGAGATATTAGCCTTTGAAAAGTACTGTGACCTTGAAACCCGGGTTAGCAGAAACTCAAGGTCAGTGCATTCGATGGATTGCATATGACTTTACAGTCATGTTCTATGTAACATTGGCGCTAGCTTGCACCATTTCTTGAGATATAGCGTGATATAGCTGCTAGTCTGCAATTACAACTCCACACACGATGCTTGCAGACACATCATACGGTTTATCTACAGACTGCGAGGCTGTTATCTGCAGCGTAGTAGCGTGTGTTGTCGGGCTCTGGATCGGTATGTGTGGACTGCTGCAGTACATGAAGACGTCATCTTGCTGCTGTAGTGTCACTTCCATATCTTGATATAGCAGCAAAATGTATATAGTTTCCACATTTCAGAATAAGCGTAACTGTATAAAATTGTCTCGCAGTGGGTGACAGTCTTCAAATATCCACAACATCTTTAATCAATGAAAACTATGAGTCTTTGGACTACTATTTTGTGAAAACTGCATGATCTTGGGTCTTCTTGCATTAAAATTATACCACAGCCTGACAGACAGACAGAGCGACAGGACCATACCTATTAACGTGCTTAGCTGACCTGGAGTGTGGTAAAAATCAACAAAATACACAAAGCCAACAGTAGTATTGCAGCAAATAGAAACAATCCTAGAAATTATCCACAGAGCGGTAACACTTCCAGACTACACAGAGCTGTGAGTCAAATCTTTGTAGTCAATATTACAGTTCGGCAAAGCTTCTTGCAGCACACTGTAGCATTTCTTCTTGTTGCGAACTTCAGGCAAATCTTGTAAAAACAGATGCGTTAGTTTTCTACAAAATGACAAAAAACATATCTTTCTTGTTGAATGAGTTCACGAAATACATCACAGCCAGTATTTACAGCAGCATCGATCTCTGTTTCATCACGCCATCTTTGCTAACTGCCACACTGCACCAAATGTTGACTACGAGTTAAAACCACGAAGCAAGATTTCTCCGTGACATTAAGCCATTTACACCTTCAGCTTTTAAAAACATATTACTTTCATTCTGTACAACTTTCAAGTCTTCGAAAATATTCAAGCGAACATAGCCAAAATATTAACTATGTAAATATCAACAGCAATGGTTTAAAATGGCTTACCTGGGCAAGAGGTTGCATTCTATGAGGTATGAAATCTTTAATAAGAAAGATATTACTACAGTTCAAGGAACAATTTATTATTTATTTATTTCTATATTATAATTCTATGCAAAAAAAGAAATAAACTGTAAGAAAAGTAGATAGCATACTGGAGCTGTGTCAGGTGGGCAAGGCCGTCGTCAGTAATATCACAGCTGGAGAGCTCGAGTTGCTGCAACGAGTCCTTTAGTCTGTTGACCAATGAGAGTACAGCATCATCAGTAACATATGCACAGTGATGGAAACGTACACGCCGAATGTGATCGCATCCGGCTAAATACACATTAACATCACTCAACAGTTAGTTACAGACATGACTACAAACATATGACATTATTTGTGTCACTTCTACGACAATTTTTTTCCTCTAACTGTTCTGGCATGAATAACCTAGTTCCATGAGATTTTGGCATATTTTGAGGCATCTTGCTCCATCTATGTGAATATCAGCTTTTATAACAAACATACAACAGCAACAAGTTCACCGACAGTGTGATCTCACTGCTCTCGGTGCCTTCATGATCCTCGCCATCGGGACTCTTTGTCAACAAGAGTTAGCGCAGTAGACACAGGACAGCTGAGATGGCATGTGATACATACATACATATACATATATGAAATTTATAACGCGCAGCATAGTCGAGTATGGCTCGAATCAGAGGCGCGGGCTGTTGCTAGGTGGCGGGGTTTAGGAAGAAATGGAAGAGAAGTAGAATGTTTTTAACCTACGTTTAAATGTACTGATGGTAAGAGCATTTCTGACAGAGAGAGTGATGGAATTCACTTGTCACGTTACTTACTGCAATCAACACTCGGCTGAAAGATCTCTGCTATACGTCCATTATCATCATGTGAAGACTCACCTCACTCTGCAAATCATACTCTTACTTCACTCCTTCACTCCATGCTGTTGTTCCCACCTGCTGATTCCCTCAAGCCTGTATTCACAAACTACAACTTGGGACCGACTTTGTGCTCACTGCTTTTTATTTTTAGATTATTTTCTGCAGTCGAGGCCAGGTACAGTTAAATAATTAAGCTAAGCATCAGTTAGCAGATGACTATCATAAAGATGATGACTGATTACAACTGCTGGTTGGTCGCCTGGCAGAAGGGCAGAAGCAAATTGGTCTAGATCAACGTAGTTACTCTACGTCAGGCCCAGTTAATACTTGGATGGGTGACCGACGACCGTCGGCGGTAGGTAAACCATCTCGGTATGTAACCAGCCACCTAGGTCAACTCAGCCTTCCATCCCTCCGTGGTAGATAAATTGAGTAGCAGACTGTCTGGCTGGGGTTATGTGGGGCACGTTGACCTGAGTCCGGTGGCAGATAACACTGTGTGATCCCATATGGCAGGCAACATCCCATAGCTCTGAGGTGACTTTCCCCACGAAGAGATATCATTTAACCTTTTAACCTAACTGCCAACAAACGATGATCGATCTGGCAATAACAAATTGCTGGTTTCATTATTCTTGTACAGACACGTGGTACTATGTAATAATGATGTCTCAGTGGATGACCTTGGGTGGCTGGAACAGATCGAAAGCATTAGCAGAGCACACCAGGAATGCACAGGTAATGGCAGAGGGTTGAGGTGAGTTACATAGCAATCACCGTACCACACTAACCACTAATGTGAGATCTAGATACACTGCACGACAGTGACACAAACGCAACAAATGATCAAAGTACCGGTACACACTGAGCCTGTCACGTTACAATAGCACATGATGCTAAGACTGTTAAATGACCTGAACTTCTAGCCCTCAACAAAGTGGTGACAAAGCTACCTCATAGATGATGCCTGCTGCGAACTCCATAATTGACTATTTACCATACATCAATAGCCCAATGTACACCAGCGGTTCACCAGACACACAAACCACACACCAATAACTTCTAGAACCCGTCGTTGTGTTTCCTCGATCTGATCATCGGCTCGCAAACCGTCATAACAAATTTATTATCAGTTTTGAAGAAATCCAACAATCATGAATGACACCTCTCAGCGTTTTTGTGCCAGTTTAACAATTCTACATCTCTCTGCATCATGGCGCTAAACAGACAGACAGTACACAACCTGACAGCAGCTCAACCAGCTTATGAAATGGCCCCAGAATGAGTCTGAAGAGCCGTTCATAGTAGAAGCCATTTATGTCACATCCACTAAATAGCTGTATTAACTTACTGTACATAAATACATGACAAAAAATCTCACCAAAATGTTCAAAACCAACGTCCATAATCCCGGCTTCTACGGCTTCTACTTCTTCAATCAGAAAAGAACGAAAATTGCTGGGTGGAAGTGCATGATAATCGGTTTGGAAGTGGTCCGACCCTTTCCATTTCAACGCTGCTCCACAACGCAGTAGCCACTCGGCACATGCACGATTCGGCCCAACTTCCTTGATTCGGTCATGATCCGGTCTAGCAAACAACGCATTGGTTATCAGTTTATCGCCGGCAAACTGTCTCTCAGCACTTATCAGCGTCAATCTAAAAATCGACTTTTGCTCCAGCAATCCAGCATAGCACACGTTTGTTGGCACAGAATGTCAGGGCCGAGCGTCAGAGTACCCGGATGTCAAAAATTACAAATGACGGCTTAACCCGGTCTGGCACAGGACACTTTATAGCTGTATCCATATGGCATCAGTGGGCGTCAAAGGGTTAAGCGAGTAAGCAAGCAAACAAGAAGTGATCAAAGTGTCCAAAAGTGACAATTGATTGATTGAGCATGGTTTTACGTCTGCGCCAACACAATATAGGTTATACGGCCGACGGTTTTACAGGTCCGATGACCCAACCAACAGTGTCAAAGCACTGAAGGAGGGTGGTTAGTCATCCAGACAGGCCTCAATCTAACCATGCTCACCTCACCGTGTTACAATACTACAACAAAAAGTGACAATGTGTCACCACGCAGGCACTAGCCACTACAGGAAATGTTATGCAAAGAAGCATTGTCAGGCGACTGCAAAATGATAGTGATAGCACCAATGTGATGTGCTGTGGCAGACTGTTCCAGACACCTGTGTCAGTCAGTCAGTGACCGGAAAAGCTCGGTCATTGATGGTGGACAGTCTAACCCTGTAATGTATCCATGGTCTCATACCATAAGCCTGAGTACGACAAAGGACTAGACAACTGAATATCTGTGCTACCTTATCAGCTTGTTTGGCACACAAAGCACTTTCCTTTCATTGGCAAATTAATGAGGAAAAAAATAGTTTTCCACCATGCACATAAACAAATGGAATGACTAGCAGCTCGACAACAAAGAATCAATCAATAGATTACATAATCTGTACTGTACACAAATAAGCATATTCTAATATTCTATGCTATTTTTAATAATTAAATGACGAAAAAATTCAACAACACAAATCAAAAGTTGCTCTATTGAACTTACAAACCTGTTTACAACTACCGTCAAAATTCTGTAAAACTGCCTCGTAGGTTGTTGACTGTGACACTTGCAAGCAGTAAGTAGACTTTGCTTAGCACACACTGGAAACTGCTACAGTACAAACAAAACGCATCATTATTAATACAAAACAAGCAGCGGAGGTACAATAAAATTCACGCAAGACAGCCAATTGTAATTACTGATATCATTTCAATAAAATATAGATATCATCATCACCACCAACACCAGGTACTTAGGGACTTGCATCCATTACATATTAGCCATATAACAGTTTGAACCATTAGTTTAAATAATGACTTTGTAATATAATTGTACAATATAAAGTACAGTATATCAGCGTTTAGACAATGAGCTACTGTTGATTATTTCATACAGACAATCCAAAGCACAGCCACACATTCAGTATTAATGACTGACCAGACACTGACAACAATCACTTTTGACTACTACATCACAGGCTGCGTGATAGCGCAAGCCCTGTGTTAACGGCAACACATCATTCCTATGGGAGCCTTGCGTGACTTTCTGACTTTTTTCCTCAACAGCCCTAGAGGCCACACTCACACCCCCAACCGATTATCAAGCAAAATGGCTCAAACAACATGGATTCACGCAAGGATGTGCCTTTTGCAGTAAAAATCACAACTTTTCATACCCCCTAATCTCCAGGGCCCCTAAAGGTCAAAATTTGGCAAATTTTTGCTCGATTTAGCTTTTAACATTAGAGGACGTCCAGAGAGATAACAATCATCAAAGCCCAATGAAAGTGACATCGTGAATAGGCAAAGTGGGGGTGAGAAATTGAAATATGTACTTAAATTTTACATACGGGGTACACATCACGTGATATCGCGCATGCGCAATGACGATTCAGCATTGTGTCTATTATGAGCACAATGATATTTGGGGCAGAATATCTCGGAAACCGTTAGAGATTGAGACTTGGGTCCAAAGGACAATCAACAGGAAATGGCCCATTGCCAGTCGAATGGTCACGTGACCGATGACGTCACGTGACTCTGAAAGGTCAAGGTCATGACCCTGACATTTTTTGGTTCATCTGAACCTATAATTAACGTCCGAATATTGTAACACATTATGACATTGTCCCAGTTTAGCTCCTTTCGGTCATTGTTGACGGTAAATGTAAATGCTGTCGTCTAATTCGCGAGTGGTCGGATTGGGTTTGGTTTACTCTTTGAGTTTGTTGTTCATATTTCTGTTACCATTTTACATCTGACAGTGTGTTATAAAAGTTAAAGATGATAGGCAAAGGTTTTTACAGCAAGTGAGTAAAAAGCAGTTTCGAACAGTTTATTACAACGCAAACACGTGTGGGTAGCACAAATGGATGAATAATATCGCAAAATACTGAAATTTTGACGTTTTATTTTTCGACAATTTCCGGAAATCTTCGCAATCTGTGACGTCATCTCACGGCTTTGTTTACATTGGATGTGCCCTTACTCTCGTCTTTGCGTGCGTTTATAACTTTATACAGTAAATAGTTGTTAAAAGTCGTTTAATTTATTTAGTTAGGATGTTATGTTCAGTTCACGGGACGAGTGAAGATTCACAGGCACTATACTGTGCGTAGTGACTAAAAGTGTGATTTATCGTACCGGCTGTTTGATGCCAGATGATCATAATACAGGACTGCCATGTCTTAAATCCGACCGTGAATAAACCAAGACTGTCAATTTCATCGCTCGACATTATTATTAAACTTAAAACTATGCTGACAAAGTCCCAAATATTAAATTTAACGGCACTCTCGGCACAAACAAGCTGGATGTTTGGATTCCGCCAAGACATGACGTCATCACTCGGCAACGTAAACAAACCTTCGGGTTCGCAGTTTTCGATAATTTTTTTTGAATATTTGCTGACTTTAAAAACCAATCATGATATGCAAGTGGGTTTGGCAAGTGGCACTTGCCAAGTGGCACTTGGTGAGCTATTTATCTTAAAAAGTACAAAACCTTTGTCTATCATCTTTAAGTGTGAACATCAAGCAGGCATCGAGAACCTGTCTAATTCGAGTCACTGGTTGAGTTCATCTTCCGATTAGAAAAAAAGGATAACACTAAAGTTAACACTTTTTCTTAGAATAAATAAAAAGTTAATCCCCAACATGAACTGACGATATAATCGGTGTTAACTTTGGTGT
>Ga0056114_1001199_pt1 | contig 11318 bp, 4 predicted proteins | sample WorMetHERISLAND1_FD_77005 | JGI IMG/M metagenome (GOLD analysis project Ga0056114, IMG submission 77005) | Marine gutless worms symbiont microbial communities from Max Planck institute for Marine Microbiology, Germany - Olavius loisae HERON... ...
ATACGATACGATACGATAGGAAAGTTTAACGTGGACTGGAAAGCTGAGTATTCAGCTTTATCTAGCACACGTAGCCAGAAAAAGAAACTAAAATAAACAACGCCAGTGCCCCTTTAATGCAGTACAGGTTAAGATCTGTGAAGTCAGTCCGGAAGGAATAAGAGTGACTATGGAGGAAAGGATTTGTGAAAGAGATGAGTTTTAAGTCTGGAGTGAAAGGTGGAGGTAGTGACAGATGGTGAGAACGAAGGTGATGACTGTGATGAGGTGATATACGTAGGATGAGGTGAGCCAGGAGGAGAGTGAACACAATGAGGTTGACGGAATGAAGAAGGGACTGGGATCAGCAGTGACAGTAGTTCTCATCCAGTTCTCATGTGCAAACCCAATGTGTTTGCAGCACATTGGGTTTGCACATTACAGGTATTCAGTTAAGTGATTGATAACATTACCACATTACAGGTATTCAAATGAGTCCGGTGCAATGACGCAGCCCTGGGCTTTACAAAACCACCTGATGGAGTAGTTAAAGAAACAATGCTCTTAAGTTAAATATACCGGTACAACATCTAATATCCCTCCTTCCCTCTAGTGCTACACACATCTGTCTCTCCTGCAACCCATGCGCTCTGCTTGCAACAGGGATGTGTTGTCTGAATTCGAGGTTAGAGGTAGCGCAACTGAAATACACACCTGGAGGATCGGTTCATAGCCGGCTGTCGATCAATAACTGTTAATCATTCAAAACACTCACATATATAGCACCATGTGTCGCAAGCCATCTGTGCTAGTGCATTGTTGTCTGTGATTTAGTCAGCCAGTGCAGCACCACGTGACGCATGCCCACATTTACGGCAGCACATTGGGTTTGCACATTACAGGTATTCAGTTAAGTGATTGATAACATTACCTGATAACATGTCGATGTTTAGGTATGCTTACATTTGTACTTGTGTTGCAGAGTATTGTTCTCTGAATACATGCATGATAATTTAATGCGATTAAAAATGATTAAATAAAAACATGTTTGTTTTATTTTGTAGCCATCAGATATTTATTCTGCTGTTCACATTTTTTATATACGTCAGCTATCATCTGTCGCGCAAGCCGATCAGTGTTGTCAAGGTATGTGAAGTGCATTGTCAGTTTTTGCAGTTTCTATTAACTAACTGTTTGCAGATTGGTAGCTGGGCCTATTTTCATCGTGCTTTGTGCTGCAGGAAGGGTGAAATGACCAGGAGGTACATGGGGTCTGCAATATGTTGTTTTCTGCACAAATGAATGACATTATGTCATGTTAGACAAGACATCTTTAAAAAAGTGTTCTGCATACTCAGTCACTGTTTGGTTCAACTCCGAGTTTGTAACTTTTTGTCTTAAACCTTGAAACTTGGGTCCTTGTCCTCGATCCTCTGGTAATTGAGCCTCAGTTATTAACAACACTGTTTACTTTATTCATGTTTCTTTTTAAGGTATTCAGTATATAACATATTCATAGTTTTACTCGCATAATGCTATGCGTAATTGCAGTATTTGCTGTCAAAAGATGTCTGTCCTACATGGCAACTTGAGATACAAGCAGTTCCCATACATTTCTTGCCAGTTTCAGTACTCTGTTCTGTATAGAGGATAGTGGCAGATTGTTTTAGTCATGTAGGCTGCATACCTTCTTTTCTAGTGTGTGCTATTTACTACGGATTACATAAAGAAGCCTCATTGTTCTGAGATAAACTCCACAATGCTCGAAGGAGGTTTATCATTGATAGCTGGCTGGGGCTTTCTTGGATAATATGCTGCAGTATTGTATTTTGTTATAAAATTGTTCTTAATGGTACATATTGGTTTTTAATGTGTTTTGAGATACACCATAATGCAGAGTGTCATTTGTCATAATCATTATTAGCAGCAGCAGCAGTCCCTTGACAGCTTTGAACCTACTTACTAACGTAAGTACCCAGGCCATTTGAATGGAAATTTGAAGTAGTAACGTTACTGATAGCAACAGCATCAGCAGTTCGTTACTTTCAAAACGTGTTGATCCTTATCGCAATGACTGCTTCTTTGACTCATACTTTTCAGTGCAGTACCAGAGCTAATCGTGAATATATTGTCATGCAGTTTGTTCTATTGTAGGATGTACTACACTGTAATGTTTCCAAGAGAGATTGTCCAGAAAGCTGGAAACCTTTCGGTATCTTTTTATTGTCTCTGTCTCAGTTGTCTCTCTTGTTATCAGGTGATTGGAATTTCTCATGATAGTCATCCCACCTAGTTTGATTTTACTGTGGTTGCCCATAAATCTAATTTTAATGGATATGAGCTAAATAAATAATTGTTTCTTATATAGAAATTTGTTAAAGGTTTTGTTGAGGTATAAGTTTTTGATCCTGTACACTGGGTCTCAATTGCCACAATCTATGTATGTTAGTTGTTTGGCATTTTGCTGTGATCTCACTTGTGATGTTACAGCAGTCATTCAAGTTTTCTGTGTTGTGGGCGAACCACAGCTTCTGCCTATCAGTAAACATATTGTTTGTGGCTGTGCTTTGAACAGAAAGAACTGAAATCCCGCATTAAGATACATGCAGCCTGCAAAAAGTTTCTGAAATCAAAATCACGTATGACTAGCCCTTTGACGCCCACTGTTGCCTTATGTGTACAGCTATGCTATAAAGCATCCTGTGCCAGACTGGGTTAAGCTGTGATTGTAATTTTTGACATCCGGGCACTCTGACGCAGGGCTGAGCATCAGAGTGTCCTGATGTCAAAAATTACAAATGATGGCTTTAACCCGGTCTGGCACAAGATGCCTTATAGCTGTACCCTTTGGCAACAGTGGGCGTCAAAGGGCTAGAGCAGCCAAATACCGTAATTGAGCTATACTGATGAAGCAGATACAATCACTTGTGGGAGACAGCAACCTGTGGTCTATTGTGCTGTGTTATTGTCATCTGTAGATGGAGATAATGCTAACACTCTGCTTGGGTTTCTCGACCTTTCGTACCTGTTGGCCTATGCGATTGGCTTATTCTTCTCGTGAGTTGCTATTGCCATGTGATAAATAACGATAATCACTCTTCGATGCAGTGAACTGTTTAGTTGTGCCGAGATGGTTACCACTCAACATAAAACTACTTGGTCACTAAACTATGCTTTCAGTTTTGAACTGTTTGTTTAATACTAGTACGAGTTTTTGACAATAATTGAAGTATAATTTCATAAAAGCTCACTTCAATATTTTCTGACAAAAATGTTTATTTGAGTAGTAATTAACATGCGATGCTATGCACAGCACGGTATTGATATGGCAAAGCATCCTTACATCCGTCCGTCTGTCTGTGACCTTGAGGTATCGTGGTCACATAGGTTGAAATGCTTCAAAAATAATTTCATGTCTGATTAGCGTAGGATAATAGGGGCTAGGCATTTGCCTGGAAAGAATCCACCATAGATATCCTAAAGGTTTGCCAGTGTGTGACCCTGACTGACCTAATTTGGACTGGGCTGATTTGTGGCTGCTGGGCGGGTTAGATGACAAAATAAAAGTAGTTGTATTATTGCCTTTTGTCACTTTCATCGAATTATACAAATTAATTAAGCTGTTGACTAGAATAAGATTAGTCAGATTTGCATTTTTAAAAATTCAGTAACAGTATATAATTCACATTATTATAACGTTGTTAGTTGGCAATCACTTCATCCAACATACAAGACAACTGCTAATCAGAGCAAACCTCGATATAGTGAAGACAGAACACGTTTGAGAGTGTGTCCTTGTGTGCAGTGGACACATTGCTGAGAGAACAAACATGCGTCATTTCCTCGTCGTCGGCATGCTGCTGAGTGGAATCACAACGATATTGTTTGGTTTTGCCCGATACTGGTCCATTCATCACTTTGCATACTTCGTTGTCATTCAGGTAGATCGTCGTCCATTGCATTCGTTTTCTTTCATGATACATCCCAAGATATTTGTCATCTGTTTAGCACATTATGTACTGATGGTTTTTGCCAATATGTTTAGTTTGCCTGTATAATATATGTTGTATAATGTATAATGTTAGTTTGCCTGTATCTATGTATGTTTTATTTCTTTATTTTTTTAAAATAAATTAGGCATTTAAAAATGTATTTGTAACATAACTTTTCTATCTAAGTGCCATAGAAATTGAAGCTTTTATGGCAGATACTTTTTGCTATAATGTATATATGTCCATCAATTAAAATATCAGTATTTTGGCTTTGGCATTGTATCAGTGTTTGAGGTTTGGTTATATACTTTTCACTGTTGCATTTAATACTATCCTTGTGCTAGCTCGCTGTACAATGATGACTTTTACATGATGTGGGTGTGCTAACAGTTAGGCATGTCTGTTGTTTTGTAAGATGAGTTGTTGTCGAGAGATGTCTGTGTGGCATACGTGTTTGTCTGTCTGTGAATGCAGTTCATATGTGGCCTGTTCCAGTCTTCTGGTTGGCCTCCTGTGGTCGCTGTTGTTGCAAACTGGTTCGGCAAAGCGAGGTCTGCTTGTACATTGCTGCATTTTGTTGATTTGTTGTAATGTCCTCCTGATACTGCCACCGACAATGACTTATGACCATTTGTCATCTTTATGACTTTGTGGCCTCTGACATTGTTAGATCTACATTCAGCTGAAAATGGGGAATTCAGTACAACGCGCATTCACACTACCTTTAGAGCGAGATCATTTTCTGTCGCAGCTCCACAGGTGTGGAATCACCTGCCGGCTGACAGTCGATGGCTCTCCACTATCTCCAACTTCAAGAGACATCTCAAAACCTATAGTAATAGAATACGGCAATTTTAAAACTCTGTTTGCGAAAATTTGCAAATACTAGGCCTAAGCAATATGGCTACGGTTAGCATTAACCGTCAATAGGAAATTGCATATCATTGATTAGCTGCGTATGGGTCACGCGCTTACCGTCAGCTATGCCTTCTTTTCATTGTTATAATTATGACGTATTTAACGCCTACCTGCAGCCGCCAGCAGCTGCACATGAAATTAGGCCTACACAACCTGTGTGACTGCTGTGCCGAGACTGAAACTGTAGTGAAGTTAAATAAACTTCACAGGAAATGGAGTGGATAGTAGTGGATAGAAATAAAAGACGCTTGCAAAAAACTGCAATTTGACTTCAGTACATAATATTGTGTCATTTCGGCTTACATAAACAGGAAAAGATCGATTATGGGTGCACATGATTGAAGACTGAAAATAGTATAGGCCTACTCTTGTAAGGCCTATCTTCCTCATGTTAAACTCATGTATCGTATCATATCGTACTCAAAGAATGTAAGCCACAAAGAAGGGGTTTATCACACCAATTTTGCTTTTACGCCAATTATGCGTAGGCCTAGACTGCTTATTTGTGATAGGCCTAAATGAGTCGAATATGCAGTGGTGAACAATGCATTCTCAGATTCCCTATTCCATGTTTAGAAAAATTTCCCGGGAACCCGCAAACATGTCTATATTAATAATCACTAGACGGGTGAAACCATACATCAAGGCTACAGATTAATCTGTCAAAAGGTTAAATATGTCATTGAGTAAAACGTGTAAGTACACACTTTTTGTCACATGCGTGCAATATGTAGACGATACATGTTGACCCCCCCCCTTGTCCCTGCACCTTTCGAAGGTGTGGGGATATTGACCCCTCCAGCTCCTATGGTGGCACCGCCCATGCCCCTGACTACCAGTATTAAAAAATAAATTCCTACAGATATGATTTTTGGCTGACAGAACATTTGGTTCCAAGAACAAGTTGTTCCTGGAACCAGTGGGAATTTTGTGACCTCTTGGTATAAGCTTCTGGCTGATATTTGGGCTTTTTTGCTTAAAGGCACTTACCTGAGTGGATTAATAATAGATTAATAATAATGATGATAACAATACTTGCTGCCTCTTGCAAAAAGGAAAAATATGCTAATATCGACAGCAGTTAGTTCGTTGCACCAATTGCAATTGAGACATTGGGACTCTTCAATGCGTCAGCTTGCCAGCTGCTTGCTAACCTGCGTGGAAAGATTTCTATGCAGAGTTCAGAAGACGACAGGGAAGGCAGCTTTTTGTTTTCAGAGAATTTCAGTGTTGGTGCAGTGTTTCAGTGCTGTTTTACTTCATGATAGCAGCCAGCCCCTGACTGCATGAACGGAATATGTACCCATTTTGTAGTTTTTCTTAATTTTTGAATCCCCTCGGAAATATATCTACAGCGGGTAAAAAATAATAAAACAGCAATTTTTTTGCATTTCATATTGCAGCAAAAGTCACTACAACGGCACCTGACAGTGTTTGGTGTGCAACAACCAGAACAGTTCAGTTAACCCTTTGACGCCAAATGTTGCTATAAAACATCCTGTGCCAGACCAGGGTAAGCCATCATTTGTAATTTTTGACATTCGGGCACTCTGACGCTCAGGGCTGAATGTCACCAGGGCTGAGCGTCAGTGTGCCCAGATGTCAAAATTTTACAAATGACGGCTTAACCCGATCTGGCACAGGATGCTTTATAGCTGTACCACATTGTGCCCATATGGCAGCAGTGGGCGTCAAAAGGTTAATATCAGGCTCAGCTAAATTGGGTCAGGTCATTGCCAGCTTAAAAAGTATTGCGTTGCCTTGCTGTTTGTGAAGAATCTTGATGATTATGTGATGCTTGTCTAAACTGTGGTCGTGTGCTGGCAGGCGTGGGTTGGTCTACGGAGTGTGGAACTCTCACACGTACGTCGGCAACATACTCGGGTCGTTGATCGCCGGTGCATTCTTAACGGCGGAGTGGCGGTACAACTGGGGCTTGTCATTCCTCGTGCCTGGCCTCGTCATTATCGCAATGTCGCTGCTCGTCCTACTGTTTCTCACTCCTCGTCAGTATCTCAACACTATGATCTTAGAGTTGTCCGTGTTGTTGTTGAAATGATACTTCAGTCACACGTGTCTGAAGAACTACCACTCTTGCCTCTGTACCAGCAGACCTTGTTGCACCAGAAAAGTTCATTATTTGTCTCCAGCTCATTATGTGATGTCATCGGTGTCTTTCTGTGTGGTCAAGATAATTTGTAGGTAGACATGTGTGAAATGGTCATGCTTGATAGACCATGCCTGAGACATATTGATTAGATTTTGAGCATCTGCTCCCGAGGTTAAATGGCGTCTTATTGTTATTAAAGAAAGTCAGTGTTTTAAGTTACTCACATCGGAGTGAATTGATAGCATTGTTGTCTTGTCTGAACTGTCAGCTGCTCTGTTGTTTGTGCCAAATGATGTATTTGAACTAGAGCTGTCCAACGATTAATTTTTTTATTGCGTTAACGCATGTGATTACTTATTTTAATCACGTGTTAACGCGTTCATTAATGCATCAGTTTGACAGGTCTATTTACGTTGTACGTTACCATCCTTGAACGACTGCACGTCTCATCTACAAGATGGCAACCGCTGTCAAATTTGCCATGAAACAATATCAATAGCTTCTCAACTGAAAAACATTGGAGTAGTGCTGCAACCGCAACAAAAATTAATTGACGGTTATTCGATCGTCAAATTAGCGCAGTTTAAATGAATATTGGTGCTCCTACTTTATAGAATTTATGTGTGTGTGGTAATTTTCTTAATCTCGATTAATTGTTTAACGCGTTAATTCGACATCTCTAGTTTGAATTGTTTGATGTTTATTCTCGCTGTAGATCCAAGTGACCTTGGCATCGCTATGAATGACACGAGTGTGAACGATGTGAGTTTGTCACTTTGTGCAAGTTTGCTTCAGCTGTCACTGCGTGAGGAGTTCTGCAGCGTTACAGTTGTAAATAGTGGAACCGACCTAGTGTTTGGGGGTGTTCAGTTGCTTGCTGTGACGGCCTCGTTATACAATGTGATATGATGGTGGAATGTCTAACATGTGTTTACCGAGCCGGTTGCTAGCTGTCATAGTAACTAGAAAAAGATTAAAGAAATAAAACAGCGTTCCAGCAATAAAATTATACTTAGTGAGATGTAGCATGCAGTCGGGAAGCTGCCTGTTATGTGGTCTGTCTCTTAAATTATAATTGTGATCTGCTGGTGAAGTAAATAGCACTTGAAGAACAGTACAGCGATTGTGTAAAATTCCAGTAATTTTGATGATTGTTATTGGTCAGAAATGAACTGTGGTGTCACAAGTAGGGGAAGTAGGTGGTAGGTCGTTGTCACAATGTCGCTAGAGGCATCAAAACCGATTTGAGTGCATTTACAGCTGACAGTTCTGTGTCCGTTGACAGGCGGACGAGGCTGAGCAGCTGCTGGACCCCGACGTGGATCAAGATGACGACCAGCAGCAGCAGCCTGTACCAGTCTCAGAGATGCATGCTATCAGCTTCCTCGGAGCTCTTCGCATTCCAGTAGGTCCCTCACTCACTTGGACAGTTTGTAATACAGTGAACATTTGAGACTTCCAATCCAATCCAGTATTCATTTAATAGAAAATTGACAAAACTCAATTTCGTAACAATAGGAGAAAGATAAAAACGATGAAAATTAATGTGACAAATGTTAATAAATGTCTTTGAAAAGCAATCTTGTAAAATGAGTTAGCATGAGCGAGATGTCGAGTTCATTGAGGAAGCTGCTGGCTGTGTGGTCTTGTGCAGAGATTGTAGTTCTGTGATGACGTCACAGGTGGTGGGAGAAGGTTGAAAAGCAGATGATTATTATTGCGTTGAATTTGGTCAAACAGTTGGAGTGCCATGGTGTCACTTTGTTCTGGGAATGCAGCTGAAAGTTTTCACGGCTTACACAGTGTGACTGTTGTCGACAAGTTGATACTGTGTGATAAAACAGTCTGATGTGGTGGCGTGGCTTAGTGGCTCAATCAACGTAGTTACTCTACATCGGGCCTGGTTACTACTGGGATGGGTGACCATCTGCAGGCAGGCAAACCATCTCAGGTCGACTCAGCCTTCTAACCTCCGTGAGATGGTTAAATATGTAATTCCTATAGTCATGTTCTTGCATGATGCCGTTCTGTGTGCATCAGAAGGCATTAACAAGCACTAGCACAGTATCAGGGTCAGTGCTTTGTTTCACAAAGAGAACACTGACATTGCAGTGTGGCATCAATTTTTGATAGTTTGTGAACGTTGATAATTTGCTGTACGTTGCAGGGGGTCATTGAGTATTCCGCGAGTCTGTTCTTTGCAAAACTTGTCAGTTACACATTTCTCTACTGGCTGCCGGAGTACATCGCTGTTTCCAGTATGTGCGTCACACATAATTCTGCTGGTTCTGAATAAAACAACCAATACGTGATACATCTGGCACACTGGTTTACCAAACACATGTACGACTTGTGGTTGGTTAGGAGTTAGCATGCTAATGACTCGGTCCCATAGTCATGCAGTATCAACTGATGTTAGCCAAGGCCAGTTCTAGCCTGGTCTGTAGATGTTATCTGTTGCTGATAAGAAACTAATAACTATCAGTGAGCACTGATTACACCAGTTGTTAATCCACTGTCAGAGTTTTACCCATAATGCTGCATTCTTTCAAGTGTTTTTGCTTTGCCTGAATGCCATTTTAACCTGCAGAAGAATTCATTTGTTTTACACAACCTGTCTGATATAGCCTGTTAGTTGTAAAATTTGTTTGTTCTGTTGTTTGTTCTGTTGTTTTTGTATTTTCCTAGTTTTCCTGTTACTTTTTGGTTTTCTCCCCGATGGTGCATCAAACAATAAAAGGTTTTACTTGCTTACTTACTTTTCCATTCAGCATGAAAGTTATTACAAAAACACAAAACCCACTTAAGATGAATCTATTCAAATTGAGTGGCGAACTGAGCCTATCTGAGTGAAGATTGGGGCAGCATTCTTGCAATCCACCATTAGTGATTTATCCATCTACTGAGGTCAAGGTGAACATTGCATCTTCACTTCTTCAATGAGCATAACAGTTTACCATTTACTTGTTACCAGAATGAAGCTCTGTCTTTGCCGTTTGTTCAGCTGGTTCAAGTCAGACTCAGGCGGCCGATCTGTCAACGTTGTTTGATGTTGGAGGCATCCTAGGTATGTTCACTTCTCATTGAGTTGATGATTGTTGAGATTGTCGTTTTGTTCATCAATGTCGTCATTTTCAACGTCATTTTCTTCGTCATTGCCCGCCTCTGCACAATTCATTTTCTCTCGTCTCAGTTCTTTCCTCGTGGAAAATAGCTGAATGTGCTGTGTTGTGCATCTGGTGTAGCAACTTGTGCGTACAGTAGTACCTCACTGTGTTCAGAAAAAACACCCACTCACATTTTCGTTCATATGTCCGTGAGTGATGTGTGGATTTAAACAAAAATTGCAGTGAATATACCCAAGGAAAGGTAGATAATGACAATGTAGAAATTAGATATTCATTGCGGCCGATGGTGTAATTATGACGTCACATTTGTCTGGCTAAAGTTGGAGTGAGTTTACAGTACGCAATAAGCCATGAGCCCAAGATATCATTTTTTGCGAGTACAGGGTACTTGTTGGTGCATAGATGCAGTCGTATCGTGAATTATGTGGTGGAGTTTAAGACAATTTAACATTAAACAACTTTTCATTCATAAACCAGATTAAGTTTGATCACCACTGATGCGAGATAATGTTACAGCAATTGAATGTTGTGGGTTACTCATGCGAATCCACATTTGTGTTAGAGAGAAAGGCGGATATTTTGAACACAAGTTATGACATTTCAATTCATCAGTGACTAAGTAATATTCTTTTTGACGTATGTTAAACAGCTGATTACTATAAGTTATCAGTCGTTGAATTATGCTGTGAACTAAAGCTGTGTTCTGTCTGGAGGTCCTTATTTACAAACGTTTACAAATGTGACGTCATAATGACGTAATTGGCTGCAATGAATATTTAATTTCTACATTATCAAAATCTACCATTCCTTAGGTATATTCACTGCAATTTTGCAATTTTTGTTTAAATCTTCACATCACTCATGGAGATATGAAAGAAAATGTGTGTGGGTGTTTTTTCTGAACACAGTGTAATTACTGCAAAAAGAGTGCATCTTTTGATGGCTAAGTGTGGGTGGAAGCTATTGATGAACTAGATGTGCATTGACGCACTGCTAACCTGCATCACTGCAAGTCACTGCAGAACTTCTTAGTGAGGACCAAGCAGGGTTCCGTCGAGGTCGGAGCACGTAACAGCACTCACCACATATATCGAGAATGGTTTTCAGAGAAAGCTGAAAACAGGTGCTGTCTTCCTGGACCTGACAGCAGCCTACGACACGATTTGGCATACAGGCCTACTCGTCAAACTC
>Ga0056114_1001200_pt1 | contig 11317 bp, 4 predicted proteins | sample WorMetHERISLAND1_FD_77005 | JGI IMG/M metagenome (GOLD analysis project Ga0056114, IMG submission 77005) | Marine gutless worms symbiont microbial communities from Max Planck institute for Marine Microbiology, Germany - Olavius loisae HERON... ...
CTCTGGGGCAAAGCACACTGAAAGCGAACTTTCATGGCTTTGGCCTCGGCAGTCAATCAGTTATAAACCAGATGATGTAGCTGGCCAGTGCCACTTTGTGACCCTACCTGCCACACGTTCTTGTCTTTACTCGTTTAGTTTTTCAGTCTGGTAAATGCACGTCTGGTGCCTTGCAATCTCTGGGACCTCCATGGCTGCGGTGCTGTTAGGCCCCGATAACATGGCACTGTCACTACCCCTTAAGAAAATGGAAGAAAGGTGTGCGAGCTTCCAACATAATATACAATAAATAACTGTCACTGGGTAACTTTAACTTTTGACTCAGCCTTTCACTAAGCTTTTCTCGGAGCTAAAGTTCGGTCTAAATACAGAATTAAGTCAAAAAGTAAAGAGATTTCGCTGAGCGAAAGTCTTAGACCCAAATTTCAGTTTAAGTACATACTTAGACCAAAGTTAAGCCGAACTGAGTTAAGTAGGTCGAATTTGCATGGAAGAGACAGCTTAAGTCACTTCACTTTTTGACTTACGCTCTAAGTTAAAAGTTAAGTTAAACTTTGGTCTAAGTCCGAACTTTAGCGTTCGGCTTAAGGTTTCACTGAGCGAATCGCTGAGCGAAACGCTAAGTCAAAAGTTAAAGTGACCCACTGTGAGTCAGTAAAACACCATGTGAGAGCTTACTTGAAAGGCTTGTACTGTATTTCACGCATAAGGTGATGTCTCATGTCCATACGAATGTGAGTCTTTAGGCCGCACATCATGCACCGATAGAGGACTTTATGCTGGCTGATCTGTGTCGAAGACAGCCCGATTGTCAACTTGACTGGTTCGACTTCCCTCTCCAGCTTCGGTGGCTGCTCGTCTGCGTCACCACCATCACCATAGCTGTTCTCAACGCTTCTTTCAGCTCGGAACCCATTAACCGGCATCGAGTTTGCCGCGACATGGTAGAACGACTTCTCCACTTTGCTTTCGAGGACTTTGTTCTGGACGAACAGAAAGCGTTCCTCCTTCCCCGGATGTTTCAGCCGGATGTGCTTCTTAACAGGAAAGCTCTTAACGGAACGAAGCACATTGCAATACGGACACATGTAAGGGTGATAACGAAGGTGAGACATGACATGATGTCGCATGACAGTGACTTTATGACATGAGTAGGGGCACAGTCGACATTTGTACAGTGATGAGCTGACGTCACTGGAAATAGAAGTGTCGAGTTTCTGTCGCTTGGCAGATTCCTGGTCCATGGAGTAATCGTCAGAAGGTCGTTTCGCCGACTGCTGTTCATCACCTCGCTCAGACGGTACAAGGTCCACCACAAGAGGTTCTCCCGGATGTTCCTCGTATGTGTGCGTTTCCAGATCTTGTCGGCTGGACATCTTGAGGCTACACAGATGGCAGCTGTAGACCTGGTCGTGGACGAGCGTGAGATGACCGTCAAGACCAGACTGCGTGCCGAAATGTGACGGGCAGAAATCACACGGGTAGAACTTCAGACAGTCGGCGACCTCGTCCTTAACGCTAACCATATCGTTATAGTTGGACGCAGACGAGGTAGGCGACGGTGTCCACTGCTTGTACTGGACTGGCTGAGTTGGATGCATCGAGAGGCAATGACTCTGGACCTTGGCAACTAGTGTGTGCCGAAACCGGCAGTGCATGCACTGGTAGAGCCGGTGAGATCGCCGATGTGCCGACAGAGACATCTCGCTGTCTGTGACGAACGAGCAGAGATCACAAGGCAGGCGAGCAACGAGGGTCGTCGAGCGATGATACGCAACCAACTCATCACCGCTCACACTTGCAGATGGCGACAGCGGACCAGCCGGCGGAACAACCGTCGAATTCCCTGCCACCTCAACCTTGCAGACGTTGTTCCTGAGGAACTGCTCGTACTCCTGGAACGTTCTCTGGATTCGAACTTCCAGCCCGGGATGCTTTTCCTCGACGTGGCGAGCAACCTGCTGCCGACCCCACAAGTACAGGTGACAGTACGGGCAGCTGAACTGACGCAGTTTCAGGTGCTGCTTCACAATGTGGTACTTGGTTTTGTCGTTTCGAACATCCTGGAACCCACACAGCTTGCAGCGGAAGTACGTCGGCTTGTTTGACATGATCGAGATGACAGGCGACGGAGTCACTGACGTCATGGGTAACTTGACCTGTGACGGCACTGTGGACGACTTGCTGCCGATGCTGCTAACGCTCGAGACAGTCTGTTCCACGTTGCGTTTCAGGTATGATGCCATCTCTTCAACGGTTGCCATGACCCGACGCTCGAGCCCCGGGTGGCACCGGTCGATGTGGGACTCGACCGCCTGGACCTTCCACAAGTACAGATGACAGTGCGGGCAGCTGAACGGCTTCAGATTCAGATGACGACAGATGACGTGGTACTTGACTCGACCGATTCTTTCATTGGTGAACGTACACAGTCGACATTTCCAGCGCGCTCTTGGCACAGGAACGTTTCCACCAGTCACAGCTGGTTGCGCAACAACCGGTTGTTGCTTAACAACTGGTTCTCTATCTGCACTTCTCAGTCTCGGTCGGGAACCGTCAACAGTAGGCGAGGTCTGCTCACTGGGCTTGCACTTAGAAGATGCTGAAGCTGCCGCCTTGTTCTTGTTGACAGCTAGAGGGATGGCAGTCAGCTTGTTTTGTACCAAGTACTCCTGGAGTTCGTCAGTATCCAATATCGGCGATCCGTTCGGCGCAAATGCGACGGTGACGATGCCGTCTTTCTCGTCAACGGCCGTGATGGCGTTGACAATGTTTGAGTCATCGCGGACGGACACGAGGCGGTTGGGGTGGAGCTTGACGCAGTGGGCACGCACCAGCATCTTGCTCTTGCTGTTGCCGAAGTTACAGTGACGGCAAGTGAAGACGCGTCGCTGGAGGTGCACGTGCATCACGTGTAGACAGATGTCGCGTCGATTCCACCGCGATATGACGCCGCAGTAAGCGCACTGGAACTGTCTTCGACACATGCGACTCCCTCGCCCACCACTGACCTGCTCAATACCTCGCTCCACCTCGTATCCAGAGCGTGATCTTGTCACAATCGGTGAATTGCCGACAACTGGTTTCTCATCCTCACCAGGCGTAGACGTGTTTTCCGCTATCGGATAATAGTCGAGCGCCGGCGCCTCACAGTCAAAATCAATTGGTTCCTGCTTCACTATTTCCGAAAGATTCAAGTTCATATCTGGTAACTCATTCACAAGGCTGATATCCGACTTGGAATCGGCGTCGGTGGTGGATGCACAGCTGTCTTGTGCAACTACTGTGAGTGGCAATGATGGATGCACCGCCTGCCAGTGCTTCACCACCTTGCCGCGCTCCACTGCCTCAAAAGGACAGTGACCACAACGGTACGGCATCACGCTCGAATGCCGGTAGTGGAAATGTCGCTTCACCTTCGACGGAAATCGATGCGTGAACTCGCAGCGGTGACATTGGAAGAGATCTGAGTTTGGAATCTTGGCACCGAATTCACTGTAGTCCTGCGGAGTGGACTGTGACAATTTGTCCTGCTGTACTTCTAAGCCAACATTTGATGAGTCCCCTATGCCTTCGTTTCTCTCCAGACTGTTCGCTGACTCAGCCCTCTCCTACACAGCATCCAGGCACAGCCAATTTATAAGTGAGTGAGTAAGTGAGTGAGCAGTGTTTTACATCCCCGCCAACACAGTATAGGTTATATGGGAGACGGTTTTTACAGTTCAAAAGACCCAACCAACAGTATTAAAGTACTGAAGGAGATGCTACAAAAGAGAAAAAACAACGAAAACAACTAAATACACATATACACAGACAATAATGTGACACAAAAGGATAAACACAAAATAAGCACAACAAGTCCCCTAGTCTACACTAATATGGGGTGACTAGGGGACAGCTCCCACAGAGGGCAGGGTCGCTAGGCCTGAACGGCGGTGGGCCAATTTATAAGTCAGTAACTAAGTTTTGTAAACAGCACACGATATATAACATAGTCCATAATGCACTGCCATATCAGCAACCCTGAACAGAAGTCGTTTGAATTCACGCAGTTCAGTGTCAGAATATGTCACAAGGAAGTTTGGTAGACTACTAAAGTCATGGAATGGCGACATAAATATGGTCGAATGATGTTACAGAAACATGAATGTCTGGACTGTTCACATCTAATGCCAGTGACGTTTGAACTGCCTTCACTGCCTGAGATTCACACCATTAGCTGACTGACGATAGGTAAAAACCTACATAAAACACTGGATGTTTACCAGTAACTTGGTCTGAAACAAGTCAACATCACAATAAATACGTTAACAGCAAACACACAATACAGTACAGTATATACACAAACGAGTACACAGTATTACAACATTGGTGCAATAATAATAACAATAACAATAATAGTAAAAAAATAAAAAATAATAGTAACAATGTCAACAATAATAATAATCAAATCTGTATAGCACCTACGGTCGTAGCATCAGAGGCACTGGAACTGTACTGGTATTGTTGTCTTGGTTTCCATTTTCTAAAATTTAGTTTCAGTTTTGACTGACGGGTTAATTTACAAAGATATTACAAAGATACTGTTGTTTTAGTTGGTCAGTAGAATTGTTCAAAACTCGTCCTGTTTTGGTCCATACTTTGCTGGCACTAACCGTTTATGCAGCACTTGCATATGTTTCTTATCGTATCTTGGACATAAATCTTTATGCTATCTATTTGTCATTTTCGGCTGAAAATAAAGCAACATAAATATGCATTTTTGCCACAAAAATTAAAGTTAGCTGATGACCCAACATTTTAGGAATTTTTCTTTCTAATCTGTAAATCGGTCACCAATCACGTCTCTACTGCATCCGTCATTTATTATCCAATCATCTAATCAATGTCTGATCTGTAACAGTGTCAGTAGACAAAGTTCAGTAGCTTACCGGTATACTGTATGCAAGAAAAAGAAGCTTCGTTTCAGCGGCAAAAACGAATTTAGGTCTGTTTCTAGTTTCATCTATCATGTAGATAATCTTCAAAAAAAACACTCTTTCAGATTTGATCAATTTTTGCAAATAAAAACCGGCAGTTTTTCCATTTTGTTTCGGAAACCACCAAAATATTGTGAAATGACGACAGGAATTACTGAACACGTACCAGCGGTTTCTCGGACAAAATCTGACGAAGCAACGGCTTTTCACCGTTGTCAGCCTTGGAATCGAGAAATCCATTCTTGTGCATGTCAAAATGGCCGGCACCGTTGTCTCCGATCTGTTGATTAGACATCCCGAACAGTGCACTGTCCTCGTCTCGATGCAGCTTCAAATGTCGTATCATGTTGACTCGGACTCTGTTGGTGAAATCACAGCGGGGGCACTTGACGGCGTCTTGGTATATCATCGAAGACGGCAATTCCGCTTCAAACTTGTCCAACTGTCGGATTGCCTGCTGCAGTTCGACTAGGCTGCCCCGCGACTGTTCGCTCACCATCGAACTATTCTCGGCCAATGACTGCTGACTCCTTCTGGCAGACGATGTTCGCTCTATTGCCAGCAGAGGTATATTGCCCTCGGATTCGTATCGGTTAGTTGGGCGCTTCTCCTTGTCCGTGCGAAGAACGATCACAGAAGACGAGGAACTAGCAGCGACTGACTGATGGCTGCGGGTATCACTAGGTCCTCTCCTCGACCTCAGTGCATACAGGTCGGTCTCCGACAGCTCCACCTCAACTCCGTCAGTTATTCGAGACATCTTAATCGGGCGATCGCCGTGATATTTACCCAGATGAAATTTCACACAGTTCTGGCGGTAGTGGGCAAAGTGGCAGTAGCCGCAGCGAAATCCTTCAAGCAGGCTCTGGTTGCGTTCGTGAATCTCCAGATGTCGCCGATAGTGGACCATTTTCGAGCACTCAAACGGACACAGATGGCAATGGTAGGTGTTGCGGATACCACTCTTTGCCATGATGCCAACAGTCGATGACGTCCTGGCATAATCATCATCATCCGCAGCTGCAACAGTGCTGTGAGATGCGCAGTGCTTCTTGAAGACATCAAAGTTTTCGCTGTTGAAGTCACACGAACTGCAGTGGAAGCGTATTACAGTGCCCCTATCGGCTGCTGAGGAGACAGTGTTGACCGGCCATGAACCGGCATGCTCATCTTCCACCTTCTCAGAACTCAACGGTCCACTGTCTGTATCCTCTTCAATCGCACCAGCTGCGTACCTGTCCAGAAGATCACTGAACAACTCTTTTGGGACGCTCATCGTCGTCAGTTCGGACTGCTTCGGGAACGTCGACTCCATGTAAGTGGCAAGTGACTCCAGACTGTGACACTCTCGGAAATGACACAGCAGATCCTGCTGCCAGGCATACAGGCCTCGACAGACCGGACATTCCACCAGCTTCTGCTTGTAAGAAATGACTTCCTGAAGCACTTCAAAGCGGAAGCTGTCCGTAGGATGGGTGGACGGGAGGTGTGCTTCGATAGCTGGCATACCTGTAGTGGAGAACAGACAGTAGGGACAGGTGTGGTAGCGGACAGTGTGTTGGCCAGGATGGTGCGCCACGTGACGTTCAAACACTTCCTGTGTGCTGCCGACCCATGAACACGATGGACAAGAGTACGACTGCATGTTACAGTCACGTCCCTGAGATGACCTGTGAACTTCAGTAACATGCACGTCAAGCTGAGTGTTACACATGCATGTATATGAACACAGACTGCACTGGGCAACCAGATTCTGTGCCGGACAAATGTCCACAAACTCCATCGCTGGCTCATGGCCTCGCTTCACCGGCTTTGCAGCCTTCCTTGACTTGGATCTTTCGCACTTCCAACTGCCGTGATCTACCGGAACGCCAACTGCATCGGCTGACGACTTCAAGTCACTGATGCTGTCCTGATCCGCATCAACACACGAACCTTCCAACTGCACTGAAATCTCGCTGGGGTCCTCAATACTGGTGCCAACATCTGCTGAATCGGTGGCACTGTCATGCTTGACAGGCTGTTCAGCAGGCGTCGTCAGGTTTAGACCCTCTGCCTTCTTGAGCAGTTCCTCGTGGAGCTCGCTCAGTGTCTTCTTTGAGGCCTTTTTCGACGGTGTGACAGAACGGACCGGTTCAGGCTCAGCTGGAAATAAATAGTAAAACAAGACACAAACACTAACAGCAGTTAAGTAACCTTTCCAACACGCTGCAATGTAAAATGATAATTAACGGGATTTTAAACGAAACACAAGATGTATCATGTGACAAATTTTACATGCAAACATTCTGTCACAACCCAATCTCTATGCTCCAAAATATCTATTATTGGGCACAAGAACTTCACAGTGTCAAACAATGACTTTCAGGGTTGAACTCACCGTAATGAAGGGGGTAGGGTCCACTGCGATCCAGATTTTTGAGACATCCTCATTTCCATGCACAAATCATTTTAGCTTCATATTTTAGCTTCAGCTGTTAAATCTGGTACAATTACCCATCAGGGTTAGAAATGCACTGCACATGGTTGACCCCAGCAACCATCCAAAGGAGGAAATGAACCACAGGCCAAACTTTTCTGCAGCCATAATCTTGACATTCCATCCGTTGCACCAAGGTGTAGGAAATTTGACAGGATAATGAATCAGAGACAGGGTATGAATTCTACAAGTCGGCTGAACCCACCCTCCATCTAAGGGCTTGTGGCAAGGGTGCAGGACTACAAGACCATTGTCGGGAACATGCTCTCTACGCATTACTGGCCTTTCTAGTTCATATGTTTGTCTGTGCACAGCATAACTGAAAAGTTTTATTAACCACACAATGCTGTAATGTGTGGTGTGTCCGTTTGTTCGTCCATCTGTCACACGCCGGTATCATCTTGTAACAGCTGAACCTATGATGATGGGGCTCTCATGACATGGTAGCACAAAGATTATAGTTTCCAGCGATGTAAAGATGTTGCGCAAAGTTTATTCGAAGGGAATCACCATCAATGAAACAACTCTCAATTCAGCACTCAAAACACAGCGCCATATTGTCAGGCAACTAGATTTAGTGGCTAAAGCCTAACAGGCTCAAAAAAGGCACAATTTTCAAACAGTGAAATCTAACCACCAATCTGCAGTGTATGCGGCAGTGGCATTTTTGGCTTGTACTAATTACAAATTAAGACCTAAGCCAGTTTTGCAAAAGAGCAGAAAATCTATGTACTAAAATTTCCTTAAGTCTAACCACAGCGATCCAAAGCCCAGTTATATTAATGCACACTACCCTCAAAATGCTTCTAAATCCTAACCTAATGCTCACCAATACACTACATAAACATTGTAAAAGAGTCATGCTCCACTATATTTTGTTTTCAGTGTAATGGCTGGATGTGGCTAGGTAGTAATAGAATATTAAGAATATTATATCACTGATATATTACTTCTAGCTGGCACCTATTTATCTACTAGGGCACTTGCTGAGCTTGCATACATGAAATTCGACAACGTACCAACTCTAATTAAAATGTTGATGCAAACCATTGAATCATTGAATTTGCCTATCACTACGAGAGTGGGGAGATGAACATTGGGATTTGAAATGAAAGTCAGTACATTTTAATACCAAAGTAATTTTACACAGTAAAGTGTAAATAGAGAAAAGTAAATCTCTCAAGGAAAGCCACAAGTGTCGTACAGACCGTTTGAGTCTGTTTGAAACATTAATTGTTGGAAGACATCGACAGATTTGAACAAAGAAGTCATCATGGATCAAGGTTCACTTTCAGTCGTATTCATAGTTGTGAAACGACCTTGCCATAGAACTGAGTCTCTCGGTGACTCCAGTGGTAACAGTTGAACAGACATCACCAGTGAATCGTCCAAATTATCTTCCAGACATCAGACGGAAATTGTCTGACAAGAAGTTTTTGTCAACAGAAGGTTTACTGGCTAGCAAGCGAAGAAGAATGCGCAAGCAACACATGCATGCTTGCGTTAGTGACATTATAATAGTATAATTGGTGCCAGCCATTTGTTAATATATTAACGTAATTTGTGAAATTGTTGTGTGTGTTTGATTTTTCTTAAATTTGTTATTTGAAATATTATACCATAAAGTTTGCATTATTGGTCATATTTAGATAGGCCTATATTAGCTCACAGCTACGGAGTAAAATTTGATCCCAATGAACAGTCAAACTCAGCATCCAGCATCACCCGTCACACATTACAGCCTAGCTGTAAACCAAGTGATGCATGTGGATGCATTGCATAGCGTTGTCAGCGATAGCTTGGCTTTCTTGCATGGATTGGATGCTGGTAGACACTGTTCATCAGTACAAGTGATTAACTTCAGGTGTCTCAACTCTCAAGCCCTGAAAGGTTTGACTAGAGACAACTATGGACAACTATGGTTTGACCTTGCAGCAAAATCATCACATTCACATTACAACATAACGACGCAACTGGAAGGTTTTCAAGGGTTCAATCCAAACCGAACCAAAGACCCAAATTTCTTCACACCTGCCATCGTCATGCTCCCATTTAAACTACAGTTTCCAGCATTTGGAGGAAAGATGAAGAATTTTAGGGTCGACGATCAACCCAAGAGGTACCAGCAGTGATGTTTTGAAACAACCCTATTTAGGCCTATAACCAAACAAAAAAGCATTTCAGGTACAGCTGCGCATACAAAATATGGCAGCAAGAGTGATCATGCCAGACCATAAATATGTGATTTATCTCACCCTTCGCCTGTTCAAAGGGGCAGTGACCCAACTGCCCAACTTTTTCCACGCCCATAATTTTTACACCACGACTGACATACATTTACAAAATTGGGCACAGCTGAACCATGTCAACTGCGGGTCATGAGGGAGCAGAATTAACAGCCATTGTCAGGTACATGCCCTCTGCGGAGGGCCACCCTCTGTCGAGGGCCTTTCTAATTTTAAATAAAGAAAGTGTTTAATCTCAAATAGTTCACGGCTGATACCTGGTTCTGGTGCAGTAGCAATTTCTGGCGAATCTTCCACCGTCACATCAGATTTATCTGAACTTTCTGCATTGCTATCGCTAACAGAATTCTCTCCTGCATTATCTTGCAAATTCGCCGTATTGTGCAGCAATGAATTACACTGATCAACGTCATCAGCTACATCTTTAGTGCTGGTTACAGACACATTGGAATTCTCAGACGACTCGTTTCCAGCAAGGTCACTACACTGCTCAGCGTCGAGGACTGGATGATGTCCATTTGCTGGAGAAGCCTCTACTTGCACACCATCTGCAGCGGGGTAGTCATCAGCCACTGAACCATCCACATCATCGGTGGAAGAGTCAAAGCTATCAACACTTGTTGGACTGGTCGAATCAACACTAATTACCGACATCCCACAAGCATCCTCGTCACCAGAGAGCGGCTGAGTGTCTTCTGCGTCACATGGGACTGACTGCTCCATGCTGTCAGCCTGCACAGCCATACATAGCAGTACAGTTAGTCATCTGACTACAATGAAACACAACTGGACTGCATCCACGACCAAACATGTGGATACGTCTGACTACTACTAATAACGAACAAACCAGAAAAACCCCATTAGACGGAATATCCCACAAACTACACAACACCTATTTCCACAGCATTAAGTTTTCAGTGGGTGGAATTACCTGGTCACGATGTGTGGTTCTGTCAAATTTGGTAGCTCGAAGTCAAACGGTTTGGAAAATGAGTGTGAAAAAAATGTGTTTTGGGGACTTGTCCCTTTGGGTCAAATCATTCAATCCTAGTAAGACTGAGATGATTCTGTTCACCAAATATTATAAGCCTGAACAGTCTACTTTTTGATGAGGAACAAAAACCCAGTCAGAGTGTCAAGTACCTCAGGGTAATTCTAAATCCTAAGATGAGCTGGAAGCAGGGATATAGTGGTGCCGGAATGCGGCGGAACGCCGTTACGGCAAGTATTTTTGAGCCGGAATGGCGCTCCGGTAAATGTTGCTTATCACAGCTGGAACCAGCAAATCAGCTCGTACTATAAAAAAGTTACCTTAAACATGAAATTTGGCCAATTGGTTCTCAGGAAAATCATTGAAATTGTTGCCACCAGATGTCATATTTTAAGGATAAAAATGCACCAAATTCGATTTCCGCTGGGGCTCCACCCCAGACCCCACTGGGGAGCTTACAGTGCTCCCAAGGCCCCATAGCTGGATTTAAGGGGCCTACTTCTAAGGGAGTTAAAAGTTAAAAAGTTAAAGCCGGATAAGTTCTTCATGGGCAAGCCATCTCAGAACTACGGGGTGCCACCAAAGTATGGTGCTCACAATTTTACTTGCAGCCCGACATAAG
>Ga0056114_1001201_pt1 | contig 11315 bp, 7 predicted proteins | sample WorMetHERISLAND1_FD_77005 | JGI IMG/M metagenome (GOLD analysis project Ga0056114, IMG submission 77005) | Marine gutless worms symbiont microbial communities from Max Planck institute for Marine Microbiology, Germany - Olavius loisae HERON... ...
AGGATAGCCGACCGTACTGCCTCACAGCAGACTGTCTAGTAATTAGCGACTTGCTAAATAGCATTTCCAGCTGTTTTCGACATTATTGCGCTCTAAGCGTATTCGGGTCACGAGTTTGACCTTTCAGGGTCATGTGACGACATCGGTCACGTGACCATTTGATACCCCATAGGCCATTTTCTATTGGTATGGTGCTTTGGATCGGAGTCTCTATCTCCAGCCATTTTCGAGATATCGGGCTCCAAGCGCATTGGGGTCACGAGTTTGACCTTTCTGGGTCACGTGACGTCATAGAAATTTAATAAAAAAAAGAATTATTTTCCATTGCAATTAATAATCAAGCAACAAATTGGCAAAAAAAGATGATCAGAGACCTTCAAAATAATGTGGTTTTTGTGCACTGCACGCACAATTGCCAATTTGATACACGTTAATTCGCCAGGTGGCAGCACTTTGGCACGTTATAAATTAAAACATTGATTACATACTTGTGTTCGCTTATTATCTCTGACTCTGTAGCCGTTGAAATTTTTGCAATCGGTCAACCCTGCACGAAAATATTTCGCAAAGTACGATGTGCTACTTTTTTGAGACACGGTGTATATGGTGGTAAACTTATATCCACCTTCGGCAAATCTTAACCGATTCCGATAATTTTTTGCACCATGTTAACGGAAAATGAATTTGCAACAAACTACAATAATGTATTTATTTCATGGTTGGAATTGCCGGAGGTTGGGGGATTCAACCCCTAGTTCATGTCTATAGACGCTCATTTTTGAGTGCAAAAATCGGCTTTAAATTTGAATAAGCTTACCTGGGCAAAATTTCCAACATTTCGACATCTGACCGCCCATTTCTTTTAGGACAATTCCAACACTGATTTATTTACTTTTTGAAAAGCGTCTTCGTAGTTACATCATCAGCTTTACCATTTGTCGATACACATTGTAGGCCCTAAGTAAGATTTAAAACCACATGACAAACGATACGATACGATAGCAGAGTTTAACGTGGACTCGAAAGCTGAGTATTCAGCTTTATCTAGCATCTGTAGCCAGAAACTAAAAGAAAGCCAGTGCCCCTTTAATTCAGTAACGATCAGGGGTTGCAATATTATGCTTTAATGATTGTTGTTTAAATGTCTGATGATGTTAATAATGAGTTTAAACGCTGCAGTGTGCCAATTCATTCAACATGAACCCAAACAAGTGGATGCTCGTCAACTTCGACTGTTCTGCCATGTGGTCAGTGAGTTGTATGTGTATTATTTTCATTTCAGTCATTTGATGTCAGCATCACCGACTTGTCGACCACAACGATCAGATGACAATCACCCGTCCCTGCCTCATTAACGACTGTGGACTAAATAGCAGATAAATAAGACCGAGTTTGCCAATAAGAAGCAGTGCTGCTCTGCATTGATGTGGTGGTGATAGCTGGCGTCAAAAGCCAGTGACGTCAGTCGTTCACGGACACGATGACTGCTGAAAGCCGTTCGGTCCGTGTTAGCCGTCGAGCGCGCTAATTTCATGCTTTATGAGACTGATTAACGTGCGCCGTGACAACAGCCACGTCCATATTGAGCTCCATTCGACCCATCTCACTTAAATCCCCTGCACGGCGAAAAATAGAGAAAAAAAGAAAAAAACTAATTTATTTCCGAGAAATAGGCTAATAGTATAAGTTATCCACAGCGTTGTATTTGTTAATATTATTAGTCACTTCTACAGCTATATGGCTATCGCAAAGAGTCCAGTGTACTGGGCCTGTCGCTGAGGAATGATGGGGGCTTGTTATTACCGGTACAAGAAAGCCAGCTATCGCTGACAAACCCGCGCGATGCTTCCACAAGCGTCGCGCGGTTTGTCAACCAACAACGAGGCTTCTATGTGTAATCCTTAGTTAGTAGCGCCAGCTAATTACAAGAAGATACGCGACCTAGATCACCTGCATGATCTGTGACTATCCGCTATAACAGAATAGCGTACTGAAAGCTGAAGACAGAAGTATCTCAAGTGTAAGACGGACGGACGGGGCCAAAGCTTAATGCAGCCAATGCAGAACAAGATCAGAGGACGCGCGCGATGACGATCGCAAGTGACGACTAGCGATATCATCAGTGCATAGTCCACGTTATCGATCATACCTTAGTCTAACTAGGCAAGTAGCTCAGTACAGGCCTAAGTGCTCAAACTTCTATACCCCACCTGTGTTAAGGCCCCCGTTAGGGGTGATCCCGTTGGAATTTTGTAACGCCGATAAGAATCATGTTGGGGCTGTCAGGTGGTGAAAGAATTTCGACCATAGGTTATGACGTTTTGATATAATATAATACCCGATCGTAACAGACAGACGGACAGACGGACAACAAACAGCGCGCTGCACAGCGTCGCGCCGGTAAAAATTAATGTAACACTTGTATGACAAAGACTTTGACAGAGACTGCAACATGCAGTGTGTATGTTGTATGTTCTGAATATGTTCTGAATGTTTTCCGTCTATGTCTACTGTTGATTTCATCGGCACATTGATACGGTGACGGTGATCTTGCAGGGTTCGTGATCGTAAGAAGCTGGTGAATGCGTTGACTGTTGACCCTCTCTATCTGCAGCACGCCCAGTCAGGTCGCTGCTCATTCACAAGCCGCTCCAAGTAGACTCCACAAAAGTTTATTGTTTACATTTGTAATATTAGTCTCAGTGCCGTCGATTATCTGCAATATCTTTGCAATGTATACACGTTGTGTAAATTCAACAATGTCTAGTGTATTTCAACTAGCTCGTTTGTTGTGTTTGATCTTTCAGACAAAGCAGTTGATTTTCGGGTAAGCTACACATCATATCAGACTTCAGAATGTCATTAGTAGCCTGCTGTGTAAAACATTTTTGATATTGTCGACATTAGTACGACACGTGACCATGACAAAGCTGGCTCACCAGATTATTTATAAATAAAACTTTGGACAATTTAATGAAGTTAGGTTTGACGTCTGTTGGCTGAGGTTGACATTATTTACCGCCCCAATTACCGGTGTTGTAAATACCATAGCAACGTGCGTGCGGGCGGGTAAAGGTTTGTTGAAATTTTGCGTTGCTGAATGTCACAATCGAGAAAGATGTCATCGATATGCGATCAGATTTAGGTTTGGAATGGACATAAAGTGCCTTATTTTTTATACAAGATCATCGATATCACCTTGCGTTGAATGCGTTAACGGTGAATTTTTGAGACTGCAACTGAGATAAGAAAAATACTTAAAGGACTTAAAGGTGAATTTTTGGCACATTGGTACTGTATGGTGACGGTGGTACAACTCTGCCATTTAACGTATCGGCCTACTGGCGAACTGTCGTTGTATGTTGATTGTGTAGCACTGGGGTATTCCACTTAGTCGACGTTTCCGTTCACTCAAGATCTGGTTTGTTATTCGCACATACGGCGTTGAAGGACTGCAGAACTACATTAGAGAGGTTAATAGATTCATTTTTACTACATTTCTAACACTGTCTACAACTAGCAAGACATCAGAAGAAGGCGTATCCTTGAAAACTGTCCCTTAGCCCTTAGCCCCACCTACTTGGATCTAGAGTGGCTAGGGTGAGACCGACCGTAAAAATCTTTCTTTGCCTGTTCGTAAGTCACCTTGTCAAATTCTGATTACCCGTCACCCTGTTGGTCTGAGTTGTTGCCGCATGACCATGTTCGGTCATCCTAGAAAATTTAGTCGCTGAAGCTTGATTGGTTGGAGGGTGAAGATCGCGGATGTAAAAAAATTGGGGTCGTGGGGCCACAAACCCTTGGGTTTGGCGAGGGTTTGACTTTGACCCCTAAGAATCTTCCATTGCACTGCTACTGACATGTTATGCTAAATTTGGAAGCTGTGTTGCTGACTGCTTATATCGAATTTTTGTTTGAAAATTTTGCCATTTGGGACCTATTCTCAGGGACGGAGGTTCCCAACAATTAGTCACTTTCAGCGACTTTCATCTTGCCGAGTTTCATCAAAATCTTCCAAGAATTGTTCGAGTTGTCCTGCACAGAGACATACAAAGGACAAACAGAATCCGCTGCGCGCAAATGAAATTCAACGTTGTGTTGATGTGCAGCACTGCAGGCTGGCCAAGAAGTTCGAGAGTCTGGTCGTGACAGATTCCAGATTTGAAGTGATCGGCAAAGTGACTCTTGGACTCGTCTGCTTGCGACTCAAAGTCAGTATGAAACCACCACGAACCGACAGCCTACACGTTTATTTTGTGTCCGTCTCAAGGTCTTATTGGTTTTAACTTGTAACTTTCGATATTTGACTTTACAGTTATATTTTCAATTGCCATGTAGAATCTCCCCTTTCTCTGCACAGCTATAAATTACCAAATTCAGCCAAACACGACCGAAGTATACTCCATGAGTCGATCCTACACAGAGGCCGAGTCCTTGTCCAAGGGTTTCTCATACTGCCCATTTCTACTGTACTGTAATCAACGATTACTATACTCCGAAGCGGTAGGGTGAGAAAAAGATTCGTCTGCCAATTGTCTGAATTGATAGCAAATATGTGAGACTATGTGAAATGTATTACCGCTCACGGCGTTCGTGAACATAAGAACGAAATATGCAATACTGCATCGGCGCCTGATTGGATTCACTTCGTTAAACTTATATTGCAATTACTACAATGTTGACAGGGTCACAACTACCGGACGCAGATGCTGCTGAGAGCTATCAACATGTCTGGTAAAATACATATGGTGCCGGCGCTCATCAACGACGATTACGTCATCAGATTTGCGGTCTGTGCTCAGCACGCAGTAGATGATGACGTGGCGTTCGCGTGGAACGTTATTTCGGAAATGGCGACCGACGTGCTAGCAATGTGTGACACCAACAAGGAATCGGAAACACTGAAGGAGTTTCACAGAATTGAGTCACTAGAGGTCAGCATTAATTTGTACGCGCTATCTATAGATTTGCGCCATAGGTCGATTGCGCTGCGCGGTTGGATGCTCGCTAGTTGGCGTAATCATCAACAATCCACCGATGACGTGTTAGCGTTCACTACACTATCACGTGAGCATTGAAATTCATTATTCTTGAAGTACGCTGTGCGTGAAGCGCAGCGTGATCGTTAGCGCAGCTCTGTACAGCGCCATCAATCGATTTTGTACTAGCTGTTTGTCTGTCAATCAGTGCCGACGACTGGGAATGTATTCCTGGGCTCCCGTTTGCCGGCTTTTTCATTCCCGTATTCCCGGGAATGAAGCGGTCTTATTCCGCCCAGAACGGGAACAGCTGACGTCCTGTAAGTAAGACGCTGCTTGTGGGTTGGCTGATAAGTCACTCCACAGTGCATGTGCGCGTCATGAATTATGGGTAGAACTATCGTCGAGTCGGTGCCTCACTACGCATGTCATCGGGTGGCGTTTGGCTACAGGAGCGGAGATTGAACTGTGTGGAAAGTCCCAATTAGTGTGGATAAAGTACACAATCGGTACGTTATTGAGTAGACAGTAGACTGAGACTGGGTGTTGTAACTGAGCAGATCGAGACGGAGGAGTCGCTGGGCAGTCCTGACACGTTCGAGACGCCACCGCCGATACCAGAAGACGAAGAGATGTTTCCATTTGACGACAACATCCCGTCCATCCCGTCGATACCGACCCTCTACACAGACACAGGCCGTCGACCGGCCAACGGACCACTGCCTGGCTACCGTCGTCGCAACATGCTGCTGCGCATGATCAGGTTAGTCGATAATATTCCGGACCATTCTGGACTTAAGCTTCTATGCAGTCTTTAACGTATACCATATTATAGTTACCGTAGCAAACAAGAAGCACGTTTTTACAGCGATTGTCATTAACAAGTAGGTGCACGGGCAGCACGGCCAGATGATCGCTGCGATATGCGGACACATTATATACTCACACAATTCCACATTTATGTTTACATATACTTAGTTACAGCAGGTTTTTCCGAACATGCACAATATACTTATTGCGTCATTGAGCCTATGACACTCCCAGTTACTCGTGGCCTGCATCGTGTCTGCAATAAATATGAAGTTTCTACGGCATTCCGATTTTAAGTAAGTTGTAGGCACGAGACAGACAGACAGACGGGATGCAACACTTTATTGCCCCGATATATAAGCGTTCTTCGGCCGCTTGGAGGTGCAGCAAAAATGCGCGCTGGCTGCTGGTGCTTCGCGCTGTGCGAAGACAGCGGCGTGCAGTGTGTGCTATTTTGGAAATATCTGAATGCTATATGACACAAATATGGAAAATACCTTGTTTGCTAAAAATCGCTGTTAAAACTTATTTATCATTGACATTTTGTTCTGACAGTGATCCAAAGTGTTACAATCCGCGAGTGCTGAAGTCTCTTTGTCATGAGAAGCGCCATCGCAGTGAGACGGCCAAACAGTTCTTCCGTTCGTCACACTTCAACTGTCGTGTGACAGCTCAGCAGGTGGACTCCGAGCACGACACTGGACCGCAGCCTCACAGCACTGACGACGACCCGCATCAACTCGACCACAAGCACCAGCAAGAACAGCAATGATGGTCCTCCACTATCAATCAGTGAATAGCATTTTACTGGGTACCATACTGTGAAATAGTCGTCTAGGTTTACAGTGGGACAGTAACAGTGACGTATTGGCTCGATATGTCGACACCATTGCCCTCACTCACCCCTAGCAGTAGGCCTAGACTGGTTATTGCACATTACCTGACAGCATGAACGAGAGCGATAGTCCTTACTCCTTAGAGACAATGCCTGCCACTGACCGGCCTCCTACGGAAGTGGAAAGCTGCCTGTAATTGTAAAAACATCTGATCGTGGAGTAGAGAATATTGAGGGATTTTTGACTCTTCAATGAGTGTGAGTTCCATCATCTGCTATAATCGTGCTTGCTTGTGCCTGCTTTGTTAGGACATCTGTCACACATACACATATGGGTCGAGGCCCGAGGATAGTATTCGGCCATCGGACGGTGTTCAGAAATGAATTTTTGAAAAAACTCACATACGGCATCCTGGTGGTCGTTAATAGTGGTCGTGGCTTCTGGCGACAGACAGACAGACAGGCAACAAACAGACGGACATCATTGCTATGGGAGGGGGGTGGTGGCTCAGTAACTAGACGATGAACGTCATTGGACGCCAGACAACATTATCAACTGCTACGAGCGTGTTGTTGTATACTGTACACCGGGACTGGTTGTCTCTCTCACTGGTCCTCAAGCCGTTTTCACATTTCATCCCTATAGTCACCGTTTTAAACTCTGTGGCTGATTTAGCAGTACGCAGAAACGGCCAAACTGTGGCATTTTGGGCGCTTGCTTCTACATCCAGTACACAATGTTCGAATCCGAGTCGTTTTCTGTTCAAGGTCACTTAGTGGTAGCTGGAAAGTTTGGTCTAAAAGTTCACATGTTGTTCTGTCCAAGATCTCGACGGTAATAAAAAGAACAGGCACACGACGAAAGCGTGGTCGAGCGCTGGCGAGCGACTGTAATGTCGACAACCACAGTAATAGCCCGTCATCATTTTTGTGTACATCATATTGTTAGTAACTTAGTAGTTATATATGTAATATTATTTGGCTGCTTCGTATACATGTTGACGAGTGACGAGTGACGACCGGTGAAACTGTCGTGTGACGAGAGACAAGTAACGTACGGCATAACGCTCAGCGAAGGTGACTTGAAACAGATCCAAGACATGACCTACGCTCATTCACTCGTTCTGTCGCGATATTCAGTGTAGCCTACCTGTAGACCGTTTACGTGTATTTTAGGCCTAATACTAGAGCATTGCATTTAACCGGCCATGCGCCGGCCAGACTAGTGGAACGGAAAGCCCGTACAGACCTAACAGACGTTGATTGAGCGTTCTAGAGCGACGTATCGTATAGCGCTGGTGACGGGTATCCCTGGTGACAGACTGGCTGCAGGACACTTGGTAAAAGTTTAAAAGCCAGAACTTTTGAGATGCGGATTTCGTCATTGAGTTCAACGTATTTTTGTGCATCAGAAGCAAATGTTTTGTGAGTTGTTTTCTCCCTCTGACCCATGGGCACGTGGTCCAGAAACACATGTAATTTTGGCATTATGGATCCAGCCTATATCGGCAATGTTTCGTTTGTGCGGCGAACAAAGTGGGCGACATCGAAACGTCACAATGTGAGTTTTTTTTTGGTTAAATTAAAATGTAGGTTTCACCGTTCTTTTTGTACAACTTGCGACATGTGCAGCAAGCGCGGTTACGTCTCGGAAACAAATTTACAGACTTATTTTTACACCACCTTGTAGTGTAACAACCTTTAGTGTAACGTTCTTCTGCTGTAGCGACAGCTGAGCATCTTGTCTGTTTTTGTGACCTATCTCATAATCACGGTCACTCACTATCATTTTGTTTCCTGCTGCATGGTCGGTTTTCGCTAACGCTGAGACAGTGAGACTAGTTGCTCGACTTCTGATCGCTGTTCGTGAAATGCTGTTGATATTATGTTCATTTAATGTTGCAGCGCAGCAAATTATTTGTAAGTTGAGTGTACATATAACATAACTGTTTAACTGTACAGTGTACACAATATGCTTTACGTGTTGTGTTGATGTTGTCCACGCTGTCCACGTGATAGGCATACGATATTGTTTCATATGACACATGTGTCTACAGGTGCAATATCCGAGAGAAACAAATCGTTGTCAGTGATCGCATGTGTTTGTGTATAGAATGACAAGTTTGATACATTCAGATTCAGACTGCAGATGGCATGGCGGTGTCCTATAAACGTAGGCCATAGCTATTTAACAACAATCGCTAACTACTAGATAGTCTGCTGTGAGACAATACGGTCGGCTATCCTAGCGACAGTTTGGCTTCTTGTTACATTTTCGTTTACAGTGACCTTGATCTTTGACCTTTAGATCTCAAATTTGCTTCCCAAGTTACTATTGTCCAGCGCTATGTTTCAGTTAGGCCTATAGCCTAAATTAGAAGTTTCTACGGCTTTTACTATTTCGAGAAAATCGGAGGTTCGGGACGGACAGATAGATGGACGGGGTGGAACACTTAATGCGGCCCACTAGGGAAGGCCACATAATAATTTCTGATTTTGTAGGCATATGGCCTATAATTATTAGGCCTAGCCACAACGTGCGGCCTGGGCCCTTACCTCAGTTTAGTGAGACACTTTTTTTTACTTCCACAATTTTTTGTGTTTTTTTTTCACAGTACACACTGCAATAAAAGTTGCATATTAAGGTTCCCATGAACAAGAAGTCAAGCTGTCGCTAGGATAGCCGACCGTACTGCCTCACTGCACCTATGGGTGTCACCTGATGATATCGGTAACGTGACCATTTGATTTCCCGTAGGGCCTATAGGCCATTACTACTGGTGGTCCTTTGGAACCAAGCCTCTATCTCCAACGATTTCCGAGATATTCGACGTCGAATGTAACGCAATATTGACATGACCTTGATACGACCTCTAAACAAAGGTCAAGGTCATTCAGAGTACCAATCGATTTCGCATATACGACTTCCTATAGGCTGTTAATAGTAGGCCTATTACACGCTGTCCACGTGAGGCATAGGCCTAAGCTTATATTGTTTCATATGACACATGTGTCTGTGCAATATCCGAGAGAAACAAAGGATCTAGGACGCACCGTTTAGCCATAATACATTCTGTGCAGACGACAGACAGACAGACAGACGGACGAAACACTGTCACATAAGCGCGACCGTTAGTACGGTCTGCTAAAAACAAACTAGGCTGTATAGGCCCACTTCATGGATGACCTCACCGGCACACCCATTGTGAAACGAACGACGTGAAGTCAGATGTGACGTCACAGTTAGGCTAGTTTGCTATGCGATGATATAGGCCTACGTGTCAAATGATGGATGAGTTCTGCACGAAGCCGTGACGCGGCCTCCTCTCCATCTAGTCTTCCAGCGGCGGCGGCAGTGTCGTGGAAGAACAGAGCAGAGTTGATATCTGACGATGTGGACAGTTCCGACAGGGCTGCGTGGACTGCTTGATGACATCACGCATGCAGTGATGGACGTCAACATAGCGACCACGACACGATCGGAGTCGAGACAGCAGCAGATCTGTCGACTCATCGCTGACGTGTTGGACACTTGGCTTGACGAGCGAACACACATCGAGCTCAAGCAACGTGACTCACTGTATGACCCTCACAACAGCTCTACTGGTGTGCACAACAACGAGAAAGAACAGAGCGCGTCAGCAACATCAGCGCACTGAAGTCGTCGTAGTATATATATGAATATGAACGCACATCAAGCCCTGTAGCATCGCAACAATCAATTCAATTGTCACTGTGTGGAAAACTTTGAATGATAGAGCTATCAGGTAAAAACTATCATGATCGATATGTTGCAGTCTTTCGATACAACCCTTGACATGCGGATAGGCTATGCATGTATCGCATCATGCATTAAAACAGCACAAATTACCAATACTTAACAGCTACAATATTGAAATATCACGTGTGGGGTGCAATGTTGGAGGCTTACCGCAAGCTTAAAACAAAGCCGAAAACAATCGCCGAACTGAAGGAAGCGCTTCAGGTTATCTGGGACAACCTGCCACATAGACCGATCGACTAGGCTGTGAAAGACTTCACAAAGTGACTGACGACTTCTGTTGGAACTGGCGGCGGACACTTCGAACACTCACTGTGACAGTAGAATTCTGGCATCTGATGATTAGTTAACTGTGTTGTGTAAACGATGTAATTGAATTGGTGTTGTAGCTTGAACATTTTTTACGCTGAAAAATCGGTAGGCGGTTAGCGACTTGCGGTCTAGCGTCGCCACCGGTCATCAGTCAAGCGTCGTCGTCACTGTCGTCGTTCCAGCCGTTCACTGAAGCCGCATCATACTGACGTCACCACCAAGTCATGTTCACTGGACCCTGTACCGACGTTTCTGCTACTTGAGTTTGTCGACCTGCTACTTCCGTTCGTCACTCGCATGGTCAACGCGTCGCTTGTATACAGGGTCGACTGACTACCAGCTTCACAACGGCACACTATTGTGACGCCGCGGCTGAAAAAGCAAGGTATCGACACATCCGATATGTCGAATTATCGGCCTGTATCGAATCTGAGCTACATATCGAAGGTGATGGAACGCGCGGTGGTGATACGACTTACGGCATGCGTCAAGGCCATTAATGACTGGATGTCGTCTAGTAGGCTGAAACTGAATCCAACGAAAACAGAGGTCCTGTGGCTTGGATCCAGTCAACAACTAAGCCAGATCAGCATTATTG